>Ga0164310_10000735_pt1 | contig 17955 bp, 19 predicted proteins | sample GuaBasSedimGuay1_FD_121795 | JGI IMG/M metagenome (GOLD analysis project Ga0164310, IMG submission 121795) | Subseafloor sediment microbial communities from Guaymas Basin, Gulf of California, Mexico - Guay1, Core 4569-9, 0-3 cm | ecosystem: Environmental > Aquatic > Marine > Hydrothermal vents... | reverse complement strand
TTCATACAGATGTTCGGTCAGAGTGGTATCCTTGATTCGACCCTGATGTTCCTCCTCGGTTCAGAAACATCTGTCATCAACCTTGCCACGGGAGTCCCTGCAATCATCCTTGCCCATGCCTTCTACAACACCCCTCTTGTCATTCTTCTTGTATCAGCAGGCCTAGAACGGTTGAACCCAGATACTGAAGAGGCCGCAGACCTGCTCGGAGCCACGAGCTGGCAGAAGTTGAGAAGACTTGTGGTCCCACAGGTGTGGCCTTCACTTCTCGCCGCCATGATCCTGACCTTCCTGTTCTGTTTCATGTCCTTTCCAATAGTGTTGGCCTTCGGAGAGGGCACGTACCGGACGATCGAGGTCCAGATATGGAACGCATATCGATGGGCAGACTACGGTGAGGCAAGTTCTCTTGCATTGATACAGATTGGTGTCACTGTGACTCTGGCCATTGGATATGTCATGGCAGGGAGAAGGGCCAATGAGAGTGAGTCAGGTCCGACAACCTCAATGAAGATGGTTGGTCTGGGGGAGTACAGGTTCAGGGAGATGCTGCCCATCATTCTCTACTTCATAGGTCTGCTTGTCTTGGTTGCAGGACCGATCATCGCCATCGTGCGTGCGGCCTTCTTCGACCCCATCACCCAGACCTACACTTTCAACGGCATTGCGTACGTCTTTGATGGAAGTCCAAGCGGCGGTTTCCTGCCATTAATGAACTCCCTCTACTACGCAGGCCTGGCTACGCTTCTGGCCGTAGTCCTAGGCATACCACTGGCGTACGCCATCAAGTCAAAGTCACCAGGCATCAGCTCACTCGCTTCCATGACCATGCTGCTTCCCCTAGGGGTCTCTTCCCTGACTATCGCTTATGGCCTCATGTACGTGATTGCAGTGCCACTGGGTCTCAACGCCAATCCATGGGCAATCATAGTCTTGGCGCAGACTGTGATAGGGCTCCCCTTCAGTGCGAGGGCAATTGAGATATCCCTGAGGAGTATCGACGATGACCTTATCGATCAGGCTGACGCACTGGGAGCGTCTCGGTTCCAACGCCTCTTCTTTGTTGAACTGCCGCTCTTGGCGCCGGGCATACTTGTCGGAGGCATCTTCGCCTTTGCGATGGCGATTGGGGAGATGTCGGCCACCATTCTTATTGCACGACCTCAGAATTACACCTTGGCCATCGCAATCTACCAGGAGCTAGGTGTAAGACACTTCGTCGAGGCTGGCGCAGCTGCCCTAGTCCTTGTGGCCGTCTGCGTCACAGCCTTTGCACTGATGGAGAGGATATCTGAGGGGAGTACAGGAGGTGCACTCTAATGGTAAGAGTCAATCTTCAGTCACTGATTCGTGAGTTCCCGGATGGCACCAGAGTGGGTCCTATAGACCTCGAGATCAATGATGGTGAATTGATGACCCTGCTTGGCCCTTCAGGGTCGGGCAAGACTACAACACTGAGGATGATCGCCGGATTCATCAGAGTAGACAAGGGCAGCGTCCTCTTTGATGGTGAGGATGTGGTCGGTGTGCACCCTCGGGACAGGAGAATCGGAATGGTGTTCCAGTCTATCGCCCTCTTCCCCAACATGACAGTGTATCAGAATATCGCCTTCGGGCCAGAGATGGCGGGCTGGAGCAGAGAGAAGACTGTGGAGCGCGTTGAGGAACTGGCAGACCTACTGGGTATCCGACACCTTCTGCTCAGGCGCATACGCGAGATCAGTGGAGGGGAGGGGCAACGAGTCGCACTGGCCCGGGCCCTCGCAAAGAGACCAGACCTACTCCTCCTCGACGAACCTCTGTCTGCCCTTGACCCCCAGTTGAGAGAGAAGCTCCAGACTGAGATAAGGAGAATACAGAAGCATCTCGGCATTACCACTCTGTATGTCACTCACAGCCAAGATGAGGCCTTCGCGATATCAGACCGAGTGGCAGTTCTTGAGGACGGGAGGATTGCTCAAGTTGGGACACCTGAGGAACTCTACGACAGACCGAAGAGTGAGTTCGTCGCTCGCTTCCTTGGGAGTGGGAATGTCTTTGTCGGCAAGGTCGTGAGCAACAATGGGAACAGGTCCACAGTAGAGGTTGCGGGTGAACAGTTCGTCATCTCAGGGCATCACGACATAGGGGCTATGGTCAGTTTCAGTGTCAAGCCAGAGGACATCACTATTCTGGAGGAAGTTCACGAAGACCACACTCAGGCAAGAGTGACCTCAATCACTCCTCAAGTGGGCTCATTCAAGGTCAGACTCCAAATCGATGGGCAGACAGTCCTTGCGCTCACCTACGACGAGAATCTGATACGACACCTAAGGGAACACCCGAACAGAGTCGTATCATTCTCTTTCAGACCTGAACACTCGGTCATTCTCTCGAGCTGACTCTTCCTCAACCTCCGGAACATCCGGTACATCAGGCCCGTCATCAGGATCAGGCACAGCGGTCTCCTCAGGTTCCATAGCGGATAGCGTGGAGAACGAAGACACAGGTATCTCTTCAGTGACCGAGCTGAGGGTCTCTCGGTCCACAAGTGAGAGGACTCGCTTTCGGATATACTCAGCAGAGCCGATGATACTAGGGATGTTACGTTCCCGATTCAGATACTCCATCATCTCGACTGTCGCCCGGTTCTTGAATAGCATAAAGACCAATGTGAAATTCATGACTATAGAGAACAGAGGGCCCAGCGGAACAAGGATGACAAAGACAGGTAGCCATGGAGCCTCAAGACCGGAGTTGAGAGTCAGTTCGAGCCACACAAGGAAGATGTCCACTCCCGCAAAGAACTCAAGGATATCTTCAAGATCATCACCCACATTGCTCAGAGAGCGGTCTTTGTCATCGAGATGGAACAGACCCGAGTCCTTCAGTATCCAAGGCCCGTAGTAGAGCTGCATGAGTGTAATGGGGAGCACTATCACACTCACAATCATTACAGTGGTGCCCACCCGGACAATATCACTGGTCTGCACGACGACCATCATGTCAAAGCTGATGACAGTCAGTGCGATGCCGACCACCAGAAGCGAACCGTAGAGCGAGCGCCGTATCACTGTGTTGAAGTCCTGATCCACCGGCTCGGGACTGAGGAAATACTCACCAGTTCCCCTCTTGGCAAAAGTGTGGATCCTCATGGTCAACCACACCGACTTGGGATAACGCGAAATGACCACACAGATGACAAATGCTACAACTGTTGAGGCCATTGAACCCAACAGCATAATCGATGTATACGGTAAGATTCTAGATGCAGTTAGCGAGTACACACCCGACAGGGACAGAAGCATAAGGAGACCCCAAGTCGATCCGATCAGAATCAACGTGGAGAGGACGAGGCCCATGAGTACCTTTCGAACCCCGAGAACTTCCGTCTCTTCATGTTGGCCTTTGAAAATCCTTGCCAATCGTGACTGCCCGCTCATCATCATCAACTCCCAAGTATGACATGATGGTAGTTCATAAGGATTCTTCACGTCTACTCACAGTCAGTAGAGTGTATATTGCACATTGAATCTAGCACAATAACAATCATATAGCACAAAACGGCAATCAGTACACCAGCTACATGCGGGGCATCAGTCGCGTATGAGGTGCATCGGCACGTTCCTGCTGGAGTGCGAATGTGAAGGTCAACGGTAACGTAGTGATTGATCATGGTCGTAGGGTATGAAGTGTATGAGGATGGCACCCTCAATGAGGTCGAACTCACAAAGGATGATCTCGTGTCCACCAAAGTTGTATGTATCGTAGACGACGAGACGAAGAGCATCTACCTGTGGAAGGGTAGTCAGGCTAACATCCGGAAGAAGTTCATTGGAGCAAGAGTCGCCACGAATCTGCGAACAGAGTATGGATTCCATTTCAAGGTGAGACCTCTGGATGAGGGTGAAGAGCCACCCACCTTCTTTACGGCTCTGAACGGGACCACAGCGGCCACTCGAGTTCTCAAACCAGGACAGAAGGCCCCACCACCCTCGCCTCCAAGACCCAAGGCTGAGACCGCACCATCACCCGAATCAAAGAGTACACCGCCACCGGCCAAGAAACCGTCGGCAGAAGCACCAGCGGCACCCCCGTCGAAACCAATACCTTCAGCACCAGCTGCACAGCCAAGGCCTCCCGCTACCAGCGCTGCGAGTTCTGCTTCACGCCCTACGGCTCCGCCAGCGCAACCAGCCGAAGTCGAGGAGATGATAGAAGAGATTCAAAACACCGATCCTCCTGAAGGCTATCAGCGAGAGCTCGTCGTTGTTTACAATCAACTCTACACGGTGGCTGAACACAAGACCGCAGTCTTTGGACAAGAGAAGATTGAGAGAAAGATTGAGAAGGTCAAGGATCCCCCCGAGGGCACATTCATGGCCGAGGGTTTCATCCCAAGAGTCATCGTGAAGGATGGGAGAGTTCTCGGTATTGAACTCCTGAAGGGAACCCCAGACGCAATCCTCAGCCCGATAAAGGCCGAGATGAAGGAAAGACTGGGAGACCTCATCACATTCTTCAGATCAGAGGTTGAAGAGAAAGGGACAACAAAGTCGAAAGGAAAGGGCAGGGCCAAAGCCAAGAAGCGCAAGCTGGTAGCCAAGTAGTATGACCGGAGGAACACAGAATGTCACATCACCTCGATCCCGCAAAAGAGAAGGAACTCGTGGAGCTCCTGATGGGCCTGACGAACTACGCTGACCTTGACGCCATAGCAGTTGTCAGCAAGCAAGGAGTCAAACTTGCTTACTTTGCTACTGAAGAGTCTGATGCAGACCCCGACCTGATGGCCGCAGTGAGCGCTGCACTACTCATGACAGGAGACATGGCGGCAAGCAAACTTGAACTTAGCGACCTTTATGAAGTCGTCGTGAGAGGAAAGGACGGCTTTGTCGTTCTCTCCCACGCCGGAGACTTCCTGCTCATGGGTTCAGCCAGAGACCTCACTACCATGGGACTGGCCATCACCCAGATGCGGAAGTACGCCCAGCAAGTCGGCCAGCTTCTAGGACAGTAGTTGAACGGACACACTACATGGTCATTGGCTGTTTTGAAATCATACACAGGTTCATAGCAAAGGTACTCTACAATAGCCAGTCAGCAACCATCCGGAATGAAGGAAACATGAAGGGCATCATCGTGTTCGACGACAGTGGCGTGAGCCTTGCCTCGGTAGGTCTTGAGGAGGTCAGGGTCGACCCTTCCATCTTCAGTTCCTTCATGAGTGCCATCCAATCGTTTGCACGGCAGTTCACCGGGAGTGATATGAAGGAGGTCAAGTACAGCAAGATCAGGCTGATGATGGGGGAGGCAGGTCACAAGTACGTGGTGACACTCCACGCCATCGACGACCCTGACGCTCAGTGGAACCACGGCGCCACCTTGAGAGTGATCAAGGGTGAGAACTTCGTACTCAATGATCAGTTCCTGGGTATCTTGAGAGACCTACTCACAGAGGACAAGCTGACGATTGAGGACCTGCGGCCTCCGAGAGACCTCAGACTGTAGCACTTCGGGTCTTAGTGCGCCGTGCTTCTGGCGATTACTGTGAGTATGAGGCCAAGAGCCAAAGGTGTATTCATGACTAGCCAGCTGAGAATCAGAAGACCTGTCCAACCAGAGGCCCAGAACACCCAGACGACTGTGAGTATCAAGGATATGAGCCCGAAGCCGGCTGCAACTGCGATGATGAACTTCCCAAGCCTCACATGTGATGTCGTGACCAGGGCTCCTCCCAAGATCACAGATAGTCCTCCTGACCACGCGATGATCCAGAGAAAAACGAGAACGACATCAATGAGAAGATAGAGCGGCGCCAAAGCTGGCAGAGAGTGCACAAACTGATAGACAAGAACAATCGTGGCCACACCCTGCGTGTAGTTCGCAAGTAGCGGCATAAGACCTCCTATCAGGCACATAGCAAATGGCGTCTTGTTACGCATATGGAATCCTCCGGCCCTGATTGAACCATTCAGCCTTACTTGACCATCTGCACAATTGCCTCGGCCCCATTGCCGCACACGCATTGAGACAGCGAGAGGGACGAAGGTACATCGACAAAAACTCTTATATTCTATCCATCAATCGAAATAGTCAGATAATTCCATTAATGAGGAATCCAGTTGCAGGACATCATCGCGACACTCATCGGATCAGGACTCGCTGCGCTCTGGGACTATTTGTCGGCCCACGTTCTTCTATGTCTGGTGCCAGCATTCTTCATCTCCGGAGCGTTCAGCGCTCTAGTCCCGACGAGCACGATTATGAAGTACATGGGGGGCGTTGCAGGTCGACGACAAGTCGCTGTGGCCTACGGGTTTGCAGCCCTCAGTGGTCTAGTGCTTGAAGTGTGTTCGTGCACAATCCTCCCACTGTTTGCAGGAATCTGGAAGAAGGGAGCGGGCTTCGGTCCCGCAATCACTTTCTTGTTCGCAGGGCCGGGCATAACACTGCTTTCGACACCACTCGCTGCCGTGGTGATTGGAGTTGACTTTGCAATCATCAAGCTGATTCTGTCAATCATCATAGCCGTTGCCATCGGTGTCACGATGGAGAAATTGTTCGGCGAAGAGAGGGTGCAGGAAGAGCGCGGGTCACTGGTATCAGGAGACACCAATGTTGAGAAGGTTGAAGGACCGACCAGAACGCAGTCAGCAGTGTTCTTCTCTGTGCTCACCATGGTAATGATCTTTGGCACTGCACCAGTTGACCTCCTGACCAAGACGCTACTGGTGGTGGCGACGTCAGTAGTCACGGCAATCGTTGGTGTGACAGTCTATGACAGACGCGCTCTGGAAGCATGGATGATGGAGACCCTTCGCTTTTTCAAACTGATATTCCCGATTCTGCTTGTGGGGGTCTTTGCTTCAGGGGTAGTCTTCCCGCTCGTACCACCAGAACTCATTGTTTCCTTGGCCGGCACTAATAGTCTGGGAGGGAATCTGTTCAGCGTACTGTTTGGGACAATCGCATACTTCCCGACACTGGTCGAAGTACCAATCGCAGACATGTTCCTTCAGCTCGGAATGCACCGCGGGCCGCTCATGGCCTACCTCATTGCAGACCCTGCAATCTCCATCCAGACTCTGCTTGTGGTGAACCGGATAATGAAGCCTGCAAGGACCCTTGGATACGGCGGGCTCCTGATAGTATTCAGTGTCGCGGCTGGACTCCTCTATGGAATGTTCTGATGGTGAGTCATAATGAAGATTGAGATCTTTGGAACCGGATGTGCGAAATGTATCAACACGAAGAACCTCGTCAAAGAGGTATTGGATGCCCACGGGAAGTCCATCGAAATCCTCGAGGTCAACAGGACTGAAGACATCATCGAGAGAGGAGTCTATCTCACTCCAGCAGTGGCCATAGACGGAGACGTCAAGATATCAGGGCGGGTCCCAACGAGAGAGGAGATTGAGCAGATTCTAGGTCTGTAGAGTCGTGTGTATTCTTGTGAACCAAGGATGGACCATCCCTGAATCAACATGGCCAAGCAGGCCTACATCGGTGTGCCTTTCCAGAAACCTCTCTTGTCGAGAGCCTTGCTCAGATAGACAAGCCCCAGCATTATTGGCACTTCCCAGAACAGACCCATGGTCGTCCCCAATGCTGCAATAGACCCAACACCATAGATTGAGACTGCAGTGGCTATGGCTATCTCAAAGTGGCTGGACGACCCGATGATGACGGTGATCACACCCTCGCGGTAGGCGAGATGAGCAAATCGTGTCACAAGCAAGTTGTACGCGACCACCACTATGAAACCGATGATGAGTGGGATTGACACCAGAACAAGAAGATCGGGATGGCTCAGCATCACAGAACCGTTGAGAGAGAATAGCACCACCAACGTGCCTAGAAGCGCCACCAGGGCCACATTTCCCACAGCAGGTCTGTAGGTCTGGTCGAACCACTCCTGTCCCTTCCAGGGAATCAGCGTTCTTCGGGTGATAAGGCCCAACAGGAGTGGAATCCCAATGAAGACCAGTACTGACACAAAGAGTAGCCACTGGTCAATGGCGATGGCTGAGATTCCTGTAAGTAGGGCAACAATCGGGGCATACAGGAAGATGATCGTCACCGTGTTCAGGCTTGTGTTGACAATGTTCTGCTCCTGATTACCGTCAGCAAGATGGCCCCACACAAGGACCATGGCAGTGCACGGACTTGACGACAGAAGAATGATTGCTACAATCAGTTCTGGTTGACCGGGAAGAAAGAAATTCGCCAAGGCAAACCCAACGATGGGTGCGACTATCCAGTTCGAGAAGAGTGTAAGGATGATTGGTTTCGGATTACGGCCGAGCTTCCTCAGCTCGGATGCTTGGATATTGAGCATGGCAGGGTACATCATCAGGAACAGGAAAATCCCAATCGGTATCGAGACTCCCGCATAGGTCCATGAGTCGATGGCCTCCGCGATGCCAGGCACGACCTGCGAAAGCACGATACCAATGATCATGCAGACTGCAACCCAGAGCGGCAGGTACTTCTCAAAGAAGCTCAGTCGAGTCTTGCTGTCGGCCTTCAAGCCTTCGGTCATGGTTGTATCCTCGCGGGGTGGTTACATTTTGAAACATTGAATAATAGTGGTATATAAGTATTTAGAATAATACACGAGATGGCGCAAGAAATGACTGCTAAATCCACACGGTCGGTCCACAACACTCAATACACCGAGGGCGCATGTGTGGCCGGACCTCATGAGGAAAAATCAACAGCCGCGAGAGAAATCCGATGAGTACAGAGACCTTCTGGATGCGGCCTCAAAATATCGGACGATAGAAAAGCTGGCTGATGTGATTTGGAGCGTCAATCTTAATCTACACTTCACGTATGTGAGTGAAGCAGTCACATCTCTTCTGGGATATACGCAGCAAGAGTTGTTGGCGATGAAACTAGATGACCTTCTCATGCCAGTGTCGATACAGCTGGTGCACGACACACTTGCAGACGCGATGAAGAGAGAGGAGGCTGGGGAGTATATAGATGTACCACCTGCCATTGAAGTGATGGCCAGACACAAGGATGGATCAATAGTCTGGCTTGAGCTGTCTAGAATGTTCCTCAGAGATGAGAGTGGAACTCCGGTGGGCGTGATTGGTGTGGCCCGTGATATCACGGATAGAGTTCATGCACTGCGTGCCATGGAGGAGAGTGAGGCGAGGTATCGCGCACTCGCCGAGAAGTCAGTTCTGGGCATTGTCATCGCGCAGGACAATTCTGTGAGGTTCAGCTATGTCAACAATACTATGGCCAAGATGATCGGCTACTCGAAGGAAGAACTCCTTCACATGAGCGCTGAAGAGATTTTCGCTCTGGTTCATCCGGAAGACAGGGAAGAGTTCTTCGGCAGGTTCAGAGAGAGGCTTGAAGACAAATCCATGGCAGGTGCCCTGGAGTTCAGGGGTATCCGGAAGAATGGGGCTATCATCCCGCTCGAGGTCCATGGAGTTCGTATTGACTATGAGGGAGAGCCAGCAGTCCTTGCCACCTTCGTCGATATCTCTGATAGGCATCAGGCCAGAGAAGAGATGAGAAACGCGAGGAGATTCGCAGAGTTCCTACTGGACCTGATGGGGCATGACTTGAACAACATCCATCAGGGACTGATGACCTCTCTTGAACTGTTGTCTGGAGAGGACTGCCTCTCGCGGAATGGGCAGAAACTCATCAAGAGTTCTCTCTCCCAGGTGAAGCGCGCTGTGACTCTCATCAAGAACGTACGAAGACTGTCGGAGGTCAAATCGAAGGGGGCCGTTTCGACTCCCATGGATATAGGTGACACGATCAGATTGGCGGTCGACAGTGTCAGAAAGACGTTTCCAAGCAAGGACGTCACTGTCAACTCAGACGTTGAAAGCGGACAATACACAGTACTTGGGTGCCAATTCCTATATGATGCATTCTTCAACCTCCTTCATAACGCAGTGAAAGTGGATGAGCGGCAGGATGTGATTGTTGATATACATGCCAAGGTCTCTTCAGACGGGTCCATCCTGCACGTTGCCATTGCAGACAGAGGAAGGGGCATTCCAGACTCCAAGAAGGACAGTATCCTTACCCGACTTGGTGGCGAGCGAGTCACCACGAGTGGTGTAGGCCTCACCTTGGTTCAACAGATAGTAGAGCAGTGCCAGGGGAAGATCTGGGTAGAGGATCGGGTTCAGGGGGACTACTCCCAGGGCGCGAAGTTCGTCGTGGCACTTCAACTGATGACCTGAGAGGGGGCAGAAGTTCTAGATCTCCACAGATGCCGAGGCTTGTTGCTGAGGCGAGAACTCCTCAAGGAAGTATGTTCCGATACATGCGATGAGGATGAGTATCGCCACGACCACAGTCAACCCCATGAGACCCCAACCCTCGTAGGAGACTGTCCCAAGGATTGGTCCGAGGAGCATTCCAGAGCCAAAGAAGATCGAGTATACTCCCATTGTGCTGCCCCGAGCCTCCTCAGTGGAGATGTCTGTTAGGTAAGCCATGGCAGAAGGCGGAAATGCACCTGCAAGGAACCCGAGAGTCGGAAGAACAGGCCATATGTGCCAGAGATCGGCGAAGGTCTCAGCGTTGGCTACCAGCAGGTATGCAAGAAATCCCAAGGCGACCAATCCCACCACGATGAAGGGCCGTCTCTTCATTAGATGGTCTGAGAGATGTCCCATGATGATAATACCAAGAATCAGTGAACCTCCAAGTAGACCAAAGAGAATCAGTAGGTCGGTGTTTGAGAGATCGAAGTGGGTCTCGATGAGGTACTCGGCCTTCGAAATCACAAGGCCATAGAGTGAGATGATTGGGATGTAGACGGGTAGCATCTTCTGAATGTTCTTGTCACCCGCAACCTTCTTGATGAGTTCAGCCATACTCACCTCGGTGTCAGTAATGACACGGGTCTCTTTCATGAGGAGAAAGGCAATGATTCCACTCAGGCCACAGGCCCCAGCGGCCATGAACAGAATGGTCGTCGGATGCATACCAAACTGAAGGAGAAGGATGCCCAGACCAAAACCTCCGGCAAGACCGAATAGTGTCGAGAGGTCGTAGTATCCCATCAAACGGGCCCTGTTCACTTCAGAGGAGCAGTCTGCAATCATGGAGAGCGTTGTGGTCACTTTGGCGGCCGCTCCGATTCCGAAGAGACCGGCCAGAACGAAGGCAACGATTTCAATAGAAGTGACACCGAAGAGAAACGCAGCCGCGGCTGTGACGAAGAGACTTCCCACAAAGATGGGTTTCCTGCCGATCTTGTCGCTATATGAGCCGAAGAACGACACAGTCGATAGCTCAACCACTGGATAGATGCCGAGGATGATGGTGACCCCCCAGCCAACAAGAGCACCGCCCATGTAGAGAGTGCTTGAGATGACAACAATCGTCACGTAGAAAGACGCACGCATAATCAAAGTCACAAGGTAGAGCATTATGAGGGTCATCATGTGACCCGACTTTCTTAGGTCCATTCATAGTCACTCCGCAGGTGCCTTCAGCCCCCGCGTTAGCGTTTATAAGCTTAGTAGGTCCTCATCTTCTCCATGTCCTCAGTACGAATCACCAGCGAGATCGGAAGCGTGGACTATGTGTACCTCATCTTCTACAGACTCAAGAATCTGAGCGATGAGGAGAAGAGAGAGTGGTTCAAGTCGTGGGGCGACATTCGGAGGCACCTCCCAGAGGGAATCAGGCTCACAACTGAGGCCACAAGCGCCTTTGGTACAGAATACACCGGATTCGCCGTCTATGAGGGGCCACTTGAGAAGTATGAGGAGCTTGTCGAGATGCTTGAAGAGCACTCGGCTGGATATGTCATTAAGGCGAGGACTATCATCGGTACGACAGGACTCTCTCTTCCGATAGCTGAGATACAGAAGATACTCGAGGGCCGTCCTGTGGACTGATGCCTGCCGCGGGAATCGCCTTTTTAGTGAGAACACTTTCCCAGAGGATACATGGTGTGAGGCGTTGTGTTAAATCGGGTATCGAAGAAGACTGTGGTCATCCTTTTCATTGCCACGGTAGTCGGTGCGATGCTATACAATCTGGCCCCGAGCCAAATAGAGCCAGGGCAATACCAAGCAGAGATAGTGGTGTCAGCGCCGAGCATCCAGGTTGAACAGGTCTTCAATGTCACTCTCACCAGTGAACAGGGCACAGAGGACACCGTCAGCATGTTGCTTGTCGGTACCGAAACCAACATCACGGCCACAGTCCCGAGAACTCTTGTCATCACACCGAGTAACCCCATCCACATCGTTCTCAATGCAACGGGCACCGAACTGGAGGCTGGAGACATTGTTCTTCACTTCTACAACATGGACGGCATGAATCTGACACTGAGGCCCACTCGCCAGGTAGGACAGGTCTTCACAATCGAGTATCAACCTCTGGTGCACTCCCAAGCAGCGGTGATGATTCTCGCGGTGGTCGCAATCCTCTGGTTCTCAGAGGGAATCAGCCTTGTTGCCACATCGATGCTGATACCGATTCTCATCGTCCTGACAGACATCAGGACTCCTCAGGCCGCCCTGGCTCCCTTCTTCGACCCGGCGGTGGCTCTCATCTTCGGCGGATTCCTGATAGGTCGTGCCCTCACCAAGTACGAGCTTGACAAGCGTCTCGCCCTGATGATCCTTTCCAGGAGCAGTGGGTCTGGCGGGGGGCTCATTATCACAGTGATGGGTGTGACTGCCTTCCTCTCAATGTGGATAAGCAACACAGCGTCAGCAGCCATCATGATCCCCATCGCCCTGGCAGTCATCAGCAGGATACACGACCAAGAGATACGTGGCAAGTACGGCAAGGCCTTGGTCCTAGGTGTCGCCTACTCTGCCACTCTTGGAGGTGTGGCAAGCCTCGTAGGTTCACCGCCCAATCCCCTCGCTGCCAGCTACATCAACTCCTTCTTGGGCATAGAATTCTCATTCATGAACTGGATTCCCTTCGGCCTTCCAGTGGTTCTCATCATGCTCCCGATAACCTGGCAGTGGATCATGTACAGGTTCAGGATTCCCAAGGATATTGATGAGATTGAAGACCTATGCGAGGTCTCTCTCAAGGAGTATCTGAAGCTCGGGCCGATGCCAACTGAGCAAAAGGTCGTTGTGGGCATCTTCATTAGTGTCATCGTTCTTTGGTTCACTGAAAGACTGCCATCATTCATCGCAGACATCATTGGTTGGTCCGGACATGGCATCTCAAGCTCCATCATTGCCCTCATCGGAGGCCTAGCCCTTATGATGCTCCGACTTCTTGATGAGAAGGATGTGTCGTCCGGCATCAGCTGGTCGTCGCTCCTGATTCTGGGCAGTGGAATCGCTCTGGGCGGTGCGATGATTGACACAGGTCTCTCGGCCTATCTCGCCCAGCAGATGAGTGGCCTCGGAGTTCTGCCACAGATGCTTGTCATCATAGTGATTGGTCTGGTGGCGGTCCTTGTGACCATGGTTGCGTCCAACACAGGCGCCGCGGTCATTCTCATTCCCATAGCCATACCCCTCGCAACTGATCTGGGAATCGACCCATTACTGATAACGATGGTCATCGCCATTACGGTCTCCATGGACTTTGCTCTGCCCACCGGAACACCGCCATCGACCATTGCGTACAGTACCGGCAAGGTGGAGATGCGAGAGATGGTCACAACAGGTCTCGTTGTGGATCTCATAGCAATACTTGTCGTGACAATCATCGCTGTGATGCTGTGGGCAACCTTTGGACTCGTCGTTCTCTGAGCGGCCTGCCGCAAAGAGTTTAAATCAAGGGAAATATCGAGGCCGGTCTAGGTGACATGAATGAGTTGGATAGCAAAGATTATCGAAGGTTCGCCGGATGAACACTCTGCCGCGCGTCTCGTCAAGTACGGAATCGGAGAGCATACCGGTCCTAGGATCAAGCTGACCTTGAGCAAGACAAGCATCAAGTTCAAGGCGGACTTGGACAACGAGAAGGACACTCTCAGGGCGTATCTGAAGGGAGCACCGGAGGGCTCTCACAAGATCAAAGGTATGATAATCACCTATTCAGACAGACGTGACGAGTTCGGGAAGTTGATGATGCCTCTTGAGTGGAAGAAGTCGAAGGGTAAGGGACCCCCTGTGTTCAAGTCAAAGGTGAACGAAACGGCACCACTGAATGACATAAAGGCACTTCTCGATCTTGATGACCCCAACACATTCTACCTGCTGTCTCTCAACCCGGCCAGTGGAGAAAAACCATGGAAGGTCACCACAAAATCATCATTCCCGAAGGGAGGTCCGAGTGCCGGTGAGGACGAAGAAGAGAAGGACCCGGTCTTCACAAAGGGTGCCCTTGGAAGGACTCCCGAGGTCTTGGAGTACGTTCTTTCTACCTTCCTACCTGATTTTAGGGAATATGTCACTCCAAAGACAAAGAAGATCTCGATATGGAACAACCTCACAATCAAGGATATTGTTCCACCCAAAGATGAGGACCCAGACTTCATTCAACGGGTTCGAGAACTCAGAGGGCTCACGCCTGACGATCCGGGATACGAGAAAGTGAAACCCACCTTCGCGGAGAAGCGCAAGCTGGCCAAGAAGATTGGGACCTTGGTCCGTGTCGTAAACATTGACGGCTTGGAGTACCGAGAGAAGTACTCTTTCGCTACAAACAGCTGACCGCGACCTTTAAATTCGGAACGAGATGCGAGGGCCTATATAACAAGAAGAGGCGAAATGAATGCTCCAAGCAATCGAAGGAAGCTACATCGGACTGTCCGTTCTATTCATGTTCCTGAGTATAATTGCATTTGCGTGGCTGGTGGTTCATATCGAACACGGCCGACACGTTTCCAAGTTCCGTGTAGCATCAGCCATACTCCTTGGTGCACTGCTTCTTGGCTTCGGACTTCATCTCTTCTTGCTCGCCGTCGGAATGTAGTTCACCTCGGTACGACGAGCGCCTTGAACCAGTTGACGATTGTGTCTTGAGTTATTCTCCGAATTCGAGGGTCAGATAATCGGTGGTCCGCCCCTTCGACGACGACAAGGTCTTTCGGATCGTGTGCTTGTTCGAAGAGGTGTTTGACTCCGGCAAGATCGATACCGACATCGTCAGTCCCATGCACAATCAGCAGAGGTCTCGGAGACACCTTGGATATGTCCTTCATTGGATTGTACATGAGGGCGTCAGCCAGCATCTCCTCAATCATCCTCTCACGCATCACTGGATCCTCAATCCCCCTCACCTGAGCTGGGTCAATGGCAGCAATCTCTTCCATCACTGTGCCCACCATAGGCCGCCTCACAAACCAAGCAGTGTCATAGACTGGTGCTCGTAGGCACACAGCATCGATTCGCGAATCAGACGCTGCTGCACAGACAGCCACGGCGCCACCAAAACTAGCCCCGTAGACTCCCACCCAGGATTCATCGGTCATCTCAGACTCCAAGAGATGACTGATAGCCACTCGCGCGTCCTTGATCTGATTGGACAGTGAGAAGACGCCTTCACTTGAACGAAACCCCCTGAAGTCGAATGTGAGTACAGCGAAGTCTGCCTCGGCAAGTCGTGTCGCTATTCCACTGGTCTGGTCAGGCCCCCCAGGCAGTCCATGAAACTTGCAGACACCATGGAACGGACCTTTGCCGTCTGGAACCACGAGATGCCCCCGGATTGTCGCACCCTCCGACTCGAACTCTGTCGGAATGACCTTCACAGATGTCATGTCTGACCGAAGAGCATCTGCGTTTTCAGTTTTGTCCCAGCGCGGGAAATCATAGAAGACACGGTTGTTGAATACGACGATTCTTTCGTTACGCACGAAATACGGTTATTTACTGACTCGTGCATATCTTGGCGTCGTCATTGAGAGGACAGCAGATTTCAGCAGGACGCGAGGAAAGACTACTTGTTTGGAGATCCGGACCTTCAGAAGCTTGCGGTAGAAAGCCGCCAACGACTAGTGCAGGAGTTTGCAGAGACCTATGCAGACTTACGAGAACGGGTCAAGAGGGTTCCGGACGCAGAAGCCCAGCGCATCTCAGAAACTTATTCGTGCCCGTTAGAAATCGCCATGGTCGCATACATCATCTCCATGGATTCCATCATGAGCGAGAGAGAGGCAGTAGCCCTTATGGCCTCCGAACTGGAACGACGTTCAGAAGTGGGTGAGGCTGTACCCAACCTTCCCGGCAATGTGATGGAGTTTGCTCTCCTTGAGGGACGTTGGCTGTCACACCTGTACGGTCAATTCAATCGGACAATAGAGAAGCAGGTCAGGAATCTTGCCAATGAAGAGGGTTCCTTTAGCTCAGATGATGTGGGAGTCGAACGTGCCCTGTCCATCATCGCAGCAAGGACCAAGCTTGCTGAGACCGCCATTCTGCCGGTTGTGGACGAATGGCTCAAGGACCACGTGAAGTCGACAAGTTCTGACGTCCTCACAGCCTTCGGACTGGCCGTCACTAGGTGGAACCCTAACACCCTCAATGGGAGACTACTCCACATTCAGCGCAGGAATCAGGCTCTCTTCAGAATGCTTCGGCAGGCACTGACCAAGGCCTCTGACTCTTTCACAATTGATGCCTCCATTGCACGCATTGACCAGTTGATCTCCGAACTGGAACAACCTCCTGAGGACATGACACCCAGAGCTGTTTCACATCTTCTCCTTCATATTGTGCCGAGGCAGACATCAGGTAGGGGAGACAAGTCACAGTACGTCTCAGTCGGCACTGCTTCGACGCGGGGAAACAAAGCGGAGCCCGATATGTCCTCACCCTTCGATTTCCTCGAACGCGATGTCAAGCTCGCCAAGAGACGAAAGGGTGATGAGCGCGAGTCCTATCTGAAGGAGCGCATAGCACGCGTCATCAAGGTCCTGAAGTACGAAGACCACACAGTGATTGACTGCATAGAGATGTGTCTGAAGGAACTCCAAGATAGATTTGATCTGCAGGATATCCTTCTAGACAACATACTGAATAGCAACAAGGACTTGATTCGGGAAGCACCTGCTGCGGAGAGGGACCTCATGGCTGTGAACATGGTCTACGAATTCATTACAAAGAGCATCTATGGCGAGGAGGACACCGCTGAATGAATCAGCCCCCCATGTTCTGGCTGATCGATATCGAGACCTATGACTATGATGTGGGGTTCCTTCAGGGTGGGGACCTTGAGGGAAAAGCTCTCATCATCTCAAGTCAACTCTGGTCTATCATCAGGGGAACACAAGTCTTCTCGATACTGATTGGACCCGGCATCTTCAGAGGAAAGGTGACCAAGGGCAAGATGAATATCGATGTGCAGGAGTTCATCTCATGTCTGATGTTTGACCCCACCAAGCTAAGGCTTGACGAACCCCTTCCACAAGTTGATATTGTGAACCCAGAGGTGATTGATCCCCTTGGAACAGGCAAACGGGAGGAAATAGTGACACTCATTCGAAACCTTGTCATCGAACGAGGGAACGTCCTTGCCGGCGATCGTCTGGCCACAGTTCAGACAGAAACCAGCATCCCCGAAACAGCCTATTACGAAGAGGTCTTCAAGCGGATCAACGTCTCGCACATATCCGGACAGCAACGTGCGAAGTTCATTCTTGCCGGAACGAATGGGCCCATGTACAGACCATTCGCTGAGCACTACAACAAGAGGGGCTTTATCAACTACGAGCGAACCAAGGTGATGGCCACCCCGTTCAGCAAGTTTGCCGGCTTTGTGGACATCGAGGTCATGTCAGATTGGCAGATTGTGGAGAAGGCTGGCTACGACACCAAGACGGGCATCGAGGCCATCGGTGACGAGTACAACAATGTGCTCGACCAGATCAAGAGGAACGAGGAGAAGTTCATCTACTCGGCATGAACCACAAGAGTCTTCTCCTGAGCGAGTGCCCGGGGCCACAGGTCAGATGTCTTTGGAGATAGCAGATGCGGATATTCAGAAGCGGCTTGCCAAACCATACATAGTCGTCCTACGTAAAGGAAGGCAGGAGCTCACCACACGCATCGA
>Ga0164310_10000734_pt1 | contig 17960 bp, 26 predicted proteins | sample GuaBasSedimGuay1_FD_121795 | JGI IMG/M metagenome (GOLD analysis project Ga0164310, IMG submission 121795) | Subseafloor sediment microbial communities from Guaymas Basin, Gulf of California, Mexico - Guay1, Core 4569-9, 0-3 cm | ecosystem: Environmental > Aquatic > Marine > Hydrothermal vents... | reverse complement strand
ATACACAACAAACACTTTGCCTTCTGCATACTGTGTATTGAAAAATAAAATCCCTTCTCTGCCATCCGAGTGCGTCACCGGAAAGATATCTTTGATTTTTTTCTTGTAGTTAGCTTCTGTGGATTCGGGGTTATACTGCAGATTATCAATCTTCATATTTTTCAGAAGGTACGTCCCGTTAGCATCTGAAAAATAAACGTAATGGACTCCTTCCACTATTTTATGATTAAGGCCAAAAATCTGACTTCCGTAGTTATATAGAATACTAAGTGAAGGAGATGTCCACTTGGCCGAAGTAGAAAGATCCGCCCAGTATAGTAAGCCATTATCGGTCGCGACAAACAAATAATCATTAACATCGTCAAAATGAACCATTGTTGGATTTCCGCTAAATGTTGCAACCAAACCGCTTGAAAATGCCGTTGGGCCATTAAACCGATAATATAAAAGTTTATTTTCGATGCCGGCAAATATTTTCAATTGCGTTCCGCCAGGTCTTTGCGCTGCAGCGGCATCGTATATGGTTTCATTCGTAGACATTCCTGTCGCTGGGCCAAGATCGTTAAACGAATCTAAAGAAATCCTGGCATATCCAAGCCTAGGGGTGAACCCGGTTTTTGTTCCAATATATATTACATAATCGTTTGAAGCTGGGTGAGTAAAAACTTTTTCCATTTGATCTATGAAGTTTGTCCCCTCTGCTCTGCTCCTCCATTGGACAGGTGCTGCGAGTGACTGGTAGACCTCAAAAAAGTAACTGCCGCTTGCGTTATATGAAATAACAACATTGTCTGTACCGACATAATCGATATACGACTTGCATATATCCTGTAAGGTAATTCCGGCAATCAACCCGATATGCGCGCATGTGCTGGTAACTATGCCATCTGCTTCTGCATTATAGACTACTTGTTCCTGGTTCATAGGCCCGGCGTTTGATACAATGCCGACAATGATGCCGTTAGCAACGGTTTTAACCCCTTTAACCCATGTGTAGCCGGCGCCAACTGGCGGTCTGGGATTGTTTTCATATAAGTCGTTACCCACATAATCTTCCAGATTGACAAGTTCAATTATCCCGTATGTGTATCCGGAAACCTGGTAATATTCAAAGACGCGCCCGAGGTTTGTAAGAAAAATGTTCTTCCTGACGCCCTTCCAACGGTAATTCTTAACAACCTCTTCATCTGCGCTAAGAGAAGGTATGGTTAAATTGTTAGTTCCCGGTCTGATCTTGGCGTGGTTTTTGCGATTGATAAGGCAGTTTTTGAGTTCCGCATACTGGACAGTAAGCTCTCGACCGTCCTCGTTCTTGGATATTCCAAAAAAAGGTATTGCGCCTTTCAGCATGTTATTTCCTCGCCGGCATCTTTGGGTGTAAGCGTGTTCCGACATTCCTGTCGCTGCCCAGAACGGCCTTTTTGTTCGACCTCTTCATTTTCCTTTCCAGGGAAAGCTGTCTCTCGGTTGATAGACCGTAGAAAAAGGATAACTTCCAGGCCAGTTCGTCCACATACCCTTCTTCAAGCTGCTTGGGTATTGAAATGGAAGTAGTTGAAGCAGCTGCGTCTGTACTCAGGTCGCCAATGTACTTTTCGTAGGTGAAACAGAGGTAAACGTTCTTGGTCTCCTGAACCTCGATAACTTCGGGCCATACATGCAGCGTATAGCTGTCGTGGTCGGACTGAAAATATACCATGGTGGGGGCTGATTGCCTATCCTTGGAAAGATCCTGGCTGAAATATTTCTTGTGGCAAACAACGTCAATTCCAGATTGTGAACGGCTGCTGTAATGCGTTGACTTAACTATGAAGGTATATGTGGTACCCCCAGTTGAGAAGCGCTGCATTTTGTATATGGCACCTGCTGTTGTCGGGAAGAAAATATCGACTTTTGCTCCAGCTGGGAGTAGGGCTCCGCTGATAGTGATATCGCCGCCAGCATAAGTATAGTGAGAGGACGGATCCTGGATGCTTCCTTCGATTGCGACAAAAGCGTTTTCCGCAAGAGTCCCGTCTGCTACACCAGTGAGCGCGAAAGCATTACTCGCTCCGGTTGCTGTAAACCGAATCATCTTGTAGTTGGCTTCCGTGACCGGATAAAAAATCACCAGAGGGACGCCTGCGACCGCCGTGAATGTTGTTGTGACCTTCTTTGTCGTGTCGTTGTATGTGAAATGCGTGGTTTCTTTCTGAATTGATCCTCCATAATACACAAGGAGGTTTTCTCCGGCCGTGCCATCGTAAGGATAAGGGTCGTCCAGATCAAACTCTGTTCCGCCCTCATCGAACAGCAGGCGCTTGTAATTGATGTTGGAGCTTCTTGGGTAAAACCAGTCAACCGCAGTTCCTGCAGCAAAGTCTTCGTCAGTCGTGGCCGTCATCGTTTCGGCGTCAAACGTGAAGTCGGTGTCGTTCCTCTGCAATGCGCTTTCTACAAATCCCAATATGTCGCTGGAATATGTGGTCGAGATTGTTTCCGTCATCAGTTTAACAGTTTCGGGAAGAACACGGAAAAAGTCAGAAGGAAGGGCCCGGCTGGGAAGCGTTTCCTGGTAATTGTTTTTATTCAGTTTGATTGTGTATTCGTTTTCTACACGCATCCACTTCAGTTTCTCGCGAGACTGTAAAGCGGCAACGTGCAGAGCGGCTATTTCGTTGGATTCGTCAAGTATATCCTGTTCGGGATCTGCACCCGCTCCTAGGACGCCTATCTGCCGCAGCGCTTTTTTTGTAAGATAATCCCTGCCGTTAAGCATTTATCCTCCTTGAAAAAGGGCCACACCGTTAAAAGTGTGGCCCTTTCAGTAAAACCGGTGTTGGACGGCTTTTAAGCTCTGTTAAACGGAGCTTCCAACGATTCCTCTCCAGTCAGAAAAGCCCTTCGAAAGGCGCATAACACTGTTGTAGCACTGGGCTCTTGAGTCGTTGTCGCGCCAATCAATCATGTCTGGCTCTTCTCTCCAAAACCAGAGGATGCCGTCATCTTCGCCTGTGTTGGCGCGAACGAACCAGTCATCTTCATCGGTAAGATACGGGAAGACAACGAGTTTGAGTCCCTGGTCGCCCAGGACGTTGGTGTCGTTCGGGCCCAGGGCGCTTGCGGTCGGAGCAGAAGCCAGGTCGATTGTCGGGTAGCCCATGGATTTCAGGAGCCGGACTGCAGTGAATTTGAGTTCCGGAGGAACGATAAGGTACTGCGGGTCTACATCAATGTAAAACCCCTCATCGCTCTTGAACCTGTGGAAAAGTTCGAGAGCCTGTTCCAGGCCGAGAGCGTCAAGTGCGGCTGTGATTTTGTTGTCTCCGGTCGAGCCATCGGCAATGGGATGATCGTCAGCGCACAGCACTTTCCCATCGAAGCCAGCAGTGGTAAACGCATTGGCGTATACCGTTGCTGCAAGGATCTGGATTGTGCCGCGCATGGAGCGCGACAGCGCGCGAGTCATGCTCATTACCTTGCCGTACTGGTCGTCGTTCACGGCTTCATCGGAAACCTTGAAACCAAGCCCGTATTTGATATGGTTGTACTGATTCTCGTACAGGTCTGTGGAGTCCTGCATATCAACGTTTGCGCCCTCGTTCACGATCTTTGCAGATCCGAAAGCCGCCATGCGGTAGTCGATCTCGTATGCCTTGGACGAATCCTGGACGTTGTAGAGCTTTTTCAGGTCGGTGATCGAGTCTTTGTAACCGGAAAAGAAAACCTTCCTGATTCCAGAGCGAAGTAAAGCTGGGTGTGTTGATCTCTGTATCATAGGTCCTCCTTAAATACCGGCTGCTCTGAGCTGCATGTGCTTCTTCGGCCTAACGATTGCCCACTTGGTCGAGTTCGGGTCGGTGTATGTGTCGATGATGAAGAACTGCCTGTCATCAGTGCTCGAAACCGTATCAAGATCGAGTGTCTGATTTCCAGATTGCGCCAAGTTCGCACCGTTGCCGATATGTGTCTGGGTGAGGCTTGTTGAGCCGGAACAGGTAATCATGTAGGTTGCCATCGGGTCGATAATGACGGAAACCTCTCCAGAACTGCCATTTGCCAATGCGTTGGTGAAAGCGTTTTCCTGGGATCCCGAAGAATCGTACATCGCCTGTGCGACCCCGACAATGGCAACAGCGTTTGCTGGCGTTGCGTGTCCACGGGCCTTGATCGCGTTTCCATCAGCCTCAAGCGTAAGTGCGTCACCCGGATAAATTGTCTCCGAATGGCTTGAGTCTACGTCAACAACGCGAGTTTCAAGGTTTTTTCCCAGGGGATTAAGTTTGTACTGTCCCCACATTTCTACCTCCTTAAATTAAATGTCGTCTTGCTCATAGCCCTGGCCGAAGGATTTTACCTTGTGGCGCTTGGCTACTTCTTCGAAATTTTTCGTCTGGTTTTCCAAGCTCTTCGCGTTTCTGAGCTTTTTCTTTTCCTTTTCCTCATGATACTTGCTTTTCTTGATTACCATGAGAATCTGCGTGCCCTGCGTAAAGGCCTGCTTAGTTTCTGGGTGAAGCCATACCCGGTATCCTACCAGTTGCCTGTGTTCTACCTTTGCCGGAAGAATGAAACGCCAATAATACTTGTTCGTGTTCACCAGCATATGCCCTTTGCCGCACTTGCATGTTGGGGGCTGGAAAGCCTTCCCGGGGATTACAGTGTCGTTATCGGCATACGGGCATGGTCCGGATTCTTTTCCATTTTTGGGCGCTATATCGGACTCGATCTCGTCAGGAGGAATAGGCTTGTTGATCGGCTCCATGTCTGTATGGTGCGTATCCTTCGCCTTGTCCAACATCTCATCGAGTTCTTTCTGGTTTAAATAGCCGGACCCGGTTTTCTTTGCTTCGTTTTCAATGATCTCTTCCGCAGGATTCTTTTTTACGATTTTTTTCATCGTGTTCTCCTTTATGTTTTTTTATTTCTTCATTATTGTCAAGCGCAGAAATTAACTTACGACACCGCCGTTGGTCGCCATGTCCTCGTCAAAGGAGGCCATTATCTCCTTGTCGTTCAAGCCAAGGCGGCGTCCTTTTTCTATGTATTCTGGAGGTATGTCATCGATTGATTTTTCTTTCGGCGCTTCCCCCCTGCGGGTGTCTCCTGATTCTCCGCCACTGGAAGGTATACTCGGCTCGAACATGGACCATTCTTTGTCAAAGGCTTCTCTCAGGAGATCCATTCTCTGATTGATCGACACTTGATCGTTCCCGGGGAAAAGCTGCAAAAGATCGTAGTGTATCTTTGCGATCTTGAGTTCTCTCGCCTTCCCTTCTTCTCCAACGAACATCTCGGAACGGAGGTTGTGAATCATCATTGTAGCATAACCACGCTCGGCGTCAGATATGCGTTCCATCAAAGGTTTTGGCTTTCCGTCATCCTTCTTCCCCGCCTGTTCAATGCCGGATATCTTGACCTTGGTGTTTGTGAGCTTTTCCAGAATCTCTTCGGCTTTCTCGTCGTCTCCGTCTTCCTGGGCCTGGGAAAACTCAAGTTTCAGCTTTTTCTCTTCTGCCTTCAAACCATCGAGATGGCGGTTCGCCTCGGCTTCCTCATATGGTTTGATCTTTTCTGCCAGCACCTGTTCGACTTCTTCTTTGGTCATGTATGCGGTCAGGTCAGGCTGGTCTTCCTTTTTGACCTCTACCTTTTCAGGATCTTCCTCAGTTTCCTTCTTCTCAGGTTCTACAACATTCGGGGTATTTTCGACCTCTTCGATGTCATCTCCGAAAACCTTTTTAATTTTCTCTTCAGTTGTTTTCTTCTTGATTCCGTATGCGGATGCCAGAACTTCGTCTACTTTTTCCTGATCGTACAACATTTTATTCCTCCACTCCGATAATATCTTCGGCGTCAACAATGTGCAGCCTCTTGTCCCCATATTCGATTTCGGTGCTGCTGTTCCTTTCGAATATGGCTGTTTTTCCGATTGTCTTCATGTCGCTGTCGTCTATCTTGTCTCCGGCAACGAATATTTTTCCGCGTATCGCGTGGCCGTATGTCGCCTTTCTGGAAAGCACCAGACCGGACTTGGTGATTTCTTCGTGAGGCAGGTCGATAAGCAGATATTCATTCTTGCCCTTCAGTTCTTCGTTTTTTTTTACGATGGCGATAACATTCCCGGGGGTAAGAAGGTTATACCTTTCATCATCGTACTCGATCTCAATGCCGGTGTTGAACCTGTTCGCCATGACAATTGCTCCCGGCTGCAGGTCTTTGTCAGTGATGGTTGGACAGCATGCGACAACCTCTCCGAAAACAACACCCTTGGCCTTGGAGCGCTCGGGCACCCAAATTGTTTTATCAGTTCCCGGAACCTGGTATTCCCCCTCTTCGGGTGGCTTGATAAGCATTTGCCTATTTTTGAGTTTAAGCCGTTTTAACTCCATTATTTCGCCTCCGCTTTCTTGATCGCATCTTCGATTGTAGACACCATGTCGTCATAAGCCTGAGCCTTACCACGTTGCCGCATAAGACCTTCGATGTCGGCCGTTTCATACGTGGCCCTCTGAATCGCCGCATCGCGTTTCTTCTCGATCTCAATAACAACATCGTGAAGAATCCTGTATGGAACGCGGTTCGTTCTTTTCAGAAGATCCTTCAGGCGCGCTTCTTTCGTTTTTCTCTTTTTCGGAGTAACCAACACCGATTTCTTTTTCATTTATCCTCCCTGGCGTGCGGATGCCGCCACTTGTTGATCGGCCTTCTGAATCATATACAGCATGGCCTGGTGGTCCCTTTTATGTTGCTTGAAAGAGTTCTTGCGGAACTTGTCGAGTGTGTCGAAGTTCATACTCCTCTCGAAGTCATCCATTATTTGAATGTGCTCAAGGTGGTTCTGCTTCGGAAGAACGTGCATGTTTTCGCCCCGTATGAGGTCGGCCAGTTCTGTCACCTGATCTTTATCCTCTATGTTACGCTGCGGAGGAGGAGGAGGCGCTTCGCCGTTTACCTTCCGGATGATATCCGGGTTGTCTTCGATGGATTCCAGGTAGTTCTGTCGTGCCCACCACACCTTAACAGGATCCCCCTGAATGTGCGGATCATTCAGAGCTATGCTGTATACCATCTCAGCTCTCTTGAGCCTAGCCATGCGGTTCATGTTCGATGGGTCCACCCGCAGATGCATCTTGAATTCCTTCTTGAATATCTTGCTGAAACCCGGCGGCATGAAAAGGAGAAGGTCAAAATCCTTTCTGTGCATTTTCAAAAGTTCGTATATGCCCTGTATCTCCGCCGAAGCCTGCCTGATAACTCGCTTCATAATAACGGAGAACACCTTGGTTCCCTGCTCGATCTTTGCCAATATCGCAGTTGCTGGCTCTACTTTGCTCGTTTGACCTGTCATAACTTCGGAAACGGATCCTACTTCCCTGGACATATTATAGATCCATTCAATGATTTGCATTACCAACGGATTAACCTGCTGGAATCTGGGTATGTAAATCATCTGGGAAAGCGGCTTTTCGCCACAGGAGACCTGGGTAAACTTCCCGGGTATGATCTCAACATCTCCCTCGTCAAGAAGTTCGGCGTCCATGTCCATGATACCCCAAGGCGTATTGTTCAGGGTGAGATTGTCAATGGTCTGGTTGAACAGCGTTTCAATCATGGACTTGAAAGACTTTAGGAGATGGCCGAAGCCGATACCGTAAGCGCTACCCGGTACCGGAATGAGAACATACTTGTAAAAATGATTTACCTCTTTACCATCAAACCTTCCGTTTGAAGTCCTTACCTCGGCCTTGAGAAGTTTCCTGCTGAGATAGTCGATCAGGAAAATTACAGGAACCTCGGGCTCGTCTTCCTTGATTTTGAAGTATCCGTGATATTCAAGAACGTCCCTGTAATTCTGGTTGGTGTTTGTCCCAGCGCCTTCCTGAGGTTGATTATCCTGGGCTGTTTTTTCAATGCTTCCTTTGTTCTCTTGAGACGTTACAGAATCTTTGACGATATCCACGTCCAGGTAGTCACCTGCCTTAATCTTGCTTTTTACCTCATTTAGGGTCATGGTGTGCCTGTGAATATAATGGGATGCAATCTCGCGGTCGTCCATATATGGGATGTATAGCTTCGTTGCTGGGACAAAAACCGATTTTACCCTTTCCTCTTTTTTGTCCCAAACTTCCTTCTTAAAAGCCGTCCCGAAGAGCCCAAGGGAAAGGAGCATGACGTCTTGGTTACTCTCGTATTCGGGCATGTTTTCGGTAAGTTCAGTTGACATGTACCTTTCAACTGCAGACTTCGCTTCCTCTGCCCTCTTGTGAGTCTCGGCCAGAATGGTATTTCTGATTTCCACGGGATCAATCGGTGGCGGTTCTTTACCTTCTTTTGCGGCAGCTTCTTTCTGCATGGTAATTGCCCGAGCGACTTCCTTGGACACCTCTGCCATGATGTCTTTCAAGGCGCTCGGCGTTGGCCGGCAAGAAACCATTTCCTTAGACCCGAAGAAAGCGTCATACCCGCGTGCGTGGAACTGGTTGACCGTTACAGTTGTGATCGGCACAGAAACGTTGGAGCAGTTCTCCCAGGGTTCGTCCTTGGTGTCCTGGACAAGAAGCCAGTCTTCCAGGATGTCATTCTGGTCGCTCTCCCATGCCGCCCTGGCTCCTTTGTCGAGTTCAAATTCGTAAAGAACCTGGTCAACAGCTTCCAGCTGCTGCTCTTCTGTCAAACCGATGTCAAGTCGTTCGTTCGGGTTCGTTATCCTTTTTTTGGGGTACTTCTTCTTCGCCCTTTTCCTGACTGGCTTCTTGACAGGGGTTTTCTTTTTCTTGTTAATAGCCGGTACAACCATGACGTCCTCCTGTTATGCGCCGCGCTCCGCGCCTATACGTTTTCAATTTCTTCTTGGAAGTCCTTTTTCTTTCGGATGCCTTCCTGGGAGTTTTAACTAGGTTCAGTTTATCAAGACACTCCTCGATTTGCGAGGCTGCGTCCTCAACGTCCTTATAGGTGCTTCTCGGAAAAGCTGCGAGCTCCTTTTCAAACTCGTTCATGTGACCCCGGCGGAAATAGTATTTTCCGATCTGCATTGGATATTGCATGATGAGTATTCGTGGGTCCTTCGCCCTTGTGTGCGGCAACGGCAATAAAATAAATCGCTTTCCTCGAATCCTCATTTCGCTTCGGATGTGCTGGTAGAAGTGTTTTTGCGCTCCCACTGTTTCAACGCTTACCGCGTGAGGTTTCCAGAAGTCAACCATTTCGAAGAGCTTCTTCACTATTTCATCAAATTCCTCTTTGAATCTGGCGACCTCTAGGAAATATCTTCTGTCGTGGTCGGCATCGTAAGCAGTTGCAACTATGGCGTTGTAAGCATTGTCCTCTTCTCCCTTTTCATCGTCATGAGCGAGGTCAACGTGGATCATTCGGAACCAGGATTCCAACATTCCAGGTCGTTCGATGTCCTTGAGGTTGAAGTATTTTATCCAGGCAAGGTCGAACTTCTTGTTTTCCGGAGAGACGCAAGCGTTGAAAAACTCTCGGTAAAATGTGCCCAGCTGATTCCGCTTCTCGAAGTTGTTCCGCATCTCCGCGATTGATTCGAGTGTATATAGAGCAGGCCACAATGGCTTATAGTCGTCTCCAATAATTTGATACAGTTTGCTGAAAAATAGCGGGTCTTTCAGTAAGTTTGAAAGTAAGCTGTCTTCGTGTAGAATGGTTCCGATAACAGCAAGGCGTCCTTTGTCTGAAAGCATTGGCTTCAAAGCACCCCAGAACCACTTCCTAAGCTTTTCTCTTCTCTTAGGGTTCTCTACCATTTCATCGTTTTCGATGTCGTCACAAATTATAAGATCAGGCCTGTAGTGGCGGAACTTCAACCCTCGAAACTTTTGGCCTGCTCCCATGGCGCGGATCATGCACTCATCGTTGATGACTATTCTATCGTCTCGTTTCTTGGTGATTTCCAGGTTATAAAAGCGGGTGAACGTAGTGTTTTTTTCAAACTCGTTAATAATGTCTTCCAGGAAAAGGCACGCCTGCTCATATGTATCAGAAACTATCAGGATAAACTTGTTGAGTCGATACGCGACACCTTTCATTGGTTTTAGGAACGTGAAGCCGGTTGATTTAGCGTGTCCTCGCGGGGCGGCTATTGCCAAAAACCTTTCTTGGTCCGACATTTCATGAAGTTCCATGTGGAATGGAGCGAATGGTTTGTAAAAATGGCTGGAAAAAAAATAACTTGCGAACTTTTTGCTGTCGATACAATCTTGGGCGATCTTAAGCATTTGGCTTTCTGCTGCATCTCTAGCTTTAAGAAGGCCTTTGTTTTCGTTCATAAATCAAGGTTGCCTATGATTACCAGCTTCTCCGATATTTCTCTCATCCGGAGAGAGGCCTTGGGAAAAACCTCTTTGAGCCTGACTATGGGGCGATACAGCTGTCCTGTTTCCTGCCGGTAGAAATAAACAACGTCCTTGCCGTTGACTCGCATCTTCACCGGCCTTAAATTGTCTCCTGGGATTGTTTGAACCTTAACTTTCATCTTCTTCGTTATCAAGGTCATCGAATATGGTTTTGGGTTTCTCTGCGGTAGGGTCGTAAACTTCCGCATCTTTGACCCGGATAACCTTCTTCTCCGTCAACTGGGCAACATGAGCCAGGAGGTCAGGATCCTTGTCGGTTTCATATGCACCTTTCTTCTTGGCTTCCTCTGCAGCCTTGGCAAATATGCGCTTCAATCCTTCTGTGTATGAATCATCCTTGATCGTCAAACCTTCCTCATAGACGCCGGATATCTTCGCAACCATCTCCATGGCGCGATTTGCCGTTCGACCGTCAAACTTAAATACCCCTATTATTTTTCCTTCCTTGTCTGTAACTGGCGTAATCTGCATAGCCCTGTAGAAAACATCCAAAAACCCCCGGAGAACAAATTCAACAGAAATGTCGCAACGCTTGGCGGCTTCCTTGAGTCTTTCCCGGAGGGCTACCCGGATTTTCTCGTTCCTCTTAAACTCATAAACGGTATTGTTGACGGACTTCTCGCTATACCCAGCTTCCCTGACGGACTTTCCCCACTCTTCCTTACCCGTCTTTGCGAAGTTTAATGCAAACTTTTCCACGAAAATAGCTTGCTTTTTGGTGAGCCCTTCCGGGCCAGGTCTATGCCACATCTGCCCTCCCTGTTGCCTTTATGGTATCAAAAACAGTTGTCAAGTTCAATTTGATGGAAAAAAGCCCCGGAATTATCCGGGGCAAAAGACTAATGGGCGGACGGAAATTTTTGATGATTAAATTTTGCCTACCAGATTACCAATTCGGTCTAGTCTTCGTCCGAAAACCTTTCTACAGTACCAGCCGGTTACAACACCAACCAGATACAGCGCACAGTAAATAATGACGACTGGATTCTTCATGTTCCTAGTATCCCTATTTTAACAATCACGGCGTACTCCTTGCTTCCTCGTTTCATTTGCCTGGGCTGAGGGAACTTAAGGTTCTTCTCCCCGTCATTCCTTTGAAGCGTGTCGAATATCCCGTCTCTGATATGTTTGAAACAAGAGTTGAGGTTGTCGCCTTTGTCCAATCTGCGCGGTGCAATCCTTATGAAACCGATGTGAAGCGGAGTGTTCTTGTCACGCGCCTTGTGGAGCAAATCGTGTTTCACCAAGGCTTTTAAGGAATAACCGGCACCGAATTCTCGCTGGTTTCTTCCTGCGGCGTAATGCTTCGTCCAGTGCCCTCTCCTGTTTGTAACAGCCTTTGTTACACAGTTGGGGATTTCGAAGGTAACTACCTTCACTGGAATGTCGCCCACAAAAGCGCAAAAGAAGCCGCTAAAGCCACAAGAGCCATGGCAGATTCAAACAATTCTTTCTTCTTCACGGTCCCTCCTTTCTTCGTGACGCCTGAGTATTTCGATCAGCTCGTCTGCGGAATACCTCCCTGGCCAGTTTTTCTTTCCACCAAATTGATTCCACATTATGCCGATGTTCCACTTGTGGCGTTCTGAAATTATCACTGTCCCATTCATGGCTCTGCCGGTTCAAACCCGCCGTTGCTTTCCAGCCACGCGATAAGATCCTTTTTAGAAGAGTTTTTTGGGGCATCCTTGATCTCGGTCAGGTCGTCTCCAGACCTGATGTATAGCTTGTATTTACCAGCCTTCTTGACAACGACAACAGGAAGGTCGCAGGCTGTATCGGTAAAACCAGTCTGGAACTCCTTGCTTTCTGGCGCAGGAGCCGTCTGGGTTTTCGGTGGAATAAGTTCCTGCTGCTTCTGTTCTTCTTCGGGCGGAGCATGCTGTGGCTCGTGGTAACTTTCCTTCTCGGGAACAGAGCCGTCCTGGGCTGCTTCCGCTTCTTCAAGTGCTTCAAAAGCGCCTTCGGGCTTCTCTTCTTCGTCATCCCGGTTAATCGTACCCATGTGCACCATGTTCTCCCCGAGTTCTTCAGCGATATACGGAAGGCTGGCAGTCTCGTTCGGGAAGCATACGCGCATACCCTGGGCGATAACCGTCTTGCGGAGCATGGTGTAGGGTTTCTCATTCCACATTGCATTGTTTTTGACGTACTCAAACCAATGCGTTGACCACTCGAAGGGAAACTTCCAGTCTTTTCTGTAAATTGTGATGATGGCTTTCAGAGTTTTGTCTTTGCGGGATCCGTCAAACTTCACCACCCAGCCGTCAAGTTTCCCTGACGCTTCCGCCCGTTTCAGGTAAACCTCGTACCCGGTAATGATCGACAAATCATACCGGTTCGTCTTCTTGTTGAAATACGGTACGGGATAAACTTCCTTCTTGAACGGGTCGTGCTGATTCCGCACGCAATAGGATACAAAAAAGACTTTTTGCTGATCGTCCAGTTTCGTCCCGCTGCCGAAGATAAACTCTTCGACCGTCTTCTCGTCAACAGGAGCCATCAATCGGCGCTGTCTTGCTGTCAATGCGGTTGTGGCTTCTGCCGCCGCAAGGCCTGTTCCTTTCGCTTCTGTCATGTCGTTGTTCTCCTTTTGTCCCAGCCGGACCTGGTGATGTAGGTTGCTTTCCTTCTCACAAAAGCCGGCCATTCATTTTTTCTTTCACAGTCCAACACCGTCTGCATTGCTTCGTTCACAAGCTCGTCTCCGTCATCAAGATCTCCGTCTTCCTCTTTGAATTCGTGAGGAATAAAATCACACCGTCCAGTTTTCTCGATTGCAATAAGCATAGCATATACCTGGGCATCGGGAAAGAGAGCTTTGATTCCCCGTCGGTAAAATGCAAGCTGGAAATGGTACTTCCTCTTGGCTATTTCTGACGAAAAATGTTCCGGCAAGGCGTCCTTTGTTGTCTTCAAATCAGCAAGAACCGCCACGTTGCCGACTTTCTTCACAATATCGGCCTTCATCTTGCAGAGGACGTTATGTTCTTTCCCAAGGCCGTCAAAAAACTTCTCGTACCAGATGAACACTACTTCAATCAGTGCCCCCTTCAAAAGTTTCTGGAGCCGCTTCGAGTATGTGCCATGTTCCCAGGAATAGGCCATCCGGTCTAATACGCTTTTCCATTCCTCGCTGATGATAAGAGCATCGGGGTTCGATCTTTTCACCTGCTTCTTCCATGTTTTCGCCTCGGCTGACGTGTACTGATTCGGGCAAACAAACACATTCTTCTCGTATTCCTTGGGCTGCAATAACCGGAGATGGGCCACCCGACCAAGATACTGGTCGGGTGTGCCCTTCGTTTTTTCGACGCACTTGTTCGGTCGATCCAATGCGTGAACAATCGTTGAATTGTTCTTGGCGGGATAGGCGCGGTATTCCTTTTCAGGAACGTCAAGCCATATTCCCGGCCCTAGCTCGGATCCTGGGCGCCAGTTGTTAATCATTCGTCCTCTTCGTCCCCGTATACGCTTTCCTGGTCAACGACTTCGGAATCACCATTGTTCTGTATCTTCATCTGTCCGGGAGCATCTTCGTCCTCTTCTTTGCTCTTGTTCAGCTTCTGCTTGATAATCAACGTAAAGTGAAGCTCTGAGCCTTCGTGGTACTGGTTCAGCTCAAACCCGTTGTCGTCGTCCTTGTCGATCCAGTCGAAGCCTGCGTGGACAAGAGCCTTCTTCAGAGACGGTGACAAGACGTTGTTGAACTCCGCCTCGTTAAGCACTGTCCGGCGGACCTTGTGTTTTTCCCTGTGGACTCCGCCGCCGCGATAATTCACGTCCGGCGGATAGGTGTTCTGAAGCACCGTGTTTCCGTTGACAGCTTCTGCTGCCAGTACTTTTTTCTTAGCCATGTTTTCCTCCTTTGCTTTTACGTCCTGGGCGTATTTCTCCAGTAATGGAGCACCCGCCTGATGTCTTTGTGCTTGAGCGCAAGAACCTTAATTACTCCCGGACTCAAGTTCAAAACGATCGCCGCTTGGTCAATGTTACCATAACATCGACTCAAAACCCGCGCTATGTTTTTAACCTCCTCTATCGTGATTGGTTCTTGTACGGGCGTCTCCCTGTCTATCACTGCTCCTCCTGAACTTCGTACCCGGTTATCGTTTCCCAGAAAGGGGAAACCGGTTTTCCTTTGTACTCTTGGTTACAGACAAATCTTTGGGGCTCTCCGGCTATGAGAACCATGGTCCCTAATCTCTCGTCATCAACGTATAAATGTATCTTCACTGCCTTTGTTATCACGCATCCTCCTTTTTTGCCGCCGGTTGATCTTCCGGATTTCTCGCTTAACGTACCAGCTCTCATAGTGGTACCACAGCCAGCCAAATAACTTTTCAATCGTATTCATCATTATTCGTTACTGCCGGTTCAAAGTCAGGGCAAAGATCCGCATACGTATTGTCCGGGTCTGTGGCTCCGTTAAACGCTCCTTTCGCCATGCAAGCGCCCGTCTGCATGCCTGGTATTTGTTCAAAGTATATGCAGTCCTTGCAGGTCACTTGTCCTCTCCGCATGTTACGGCCATCAGGTCAAACTCGGGCGCTTCATCGGTACAGGCAAGGCCAACCCTGATCGTTTTGTTGCTGATTTTGTCGCAGTAATCCTTTATCGCCTCACTAATCTGCTTGCCTCTTCCTACCACGTCAAGCAAACCGTGTGTTTCCGGTTTAACAACGTCAACGAGCTTCATGTGTGCGTAATAATTCCCGTTGATGTCAACCATGATCTCAAGTGATTGTCCGGTAATTTTGATAAGTTCCTTCAGTGTCATAAATTCCTCCTCAGTAATTGCTGAAAGTTTTATACTGTTCAGGTTCTTCAAACCTGACGTATTTTCCTTGCCAGTTAAACCTTGCAACGCCCAGGCCGCCACCGCGATTCTTGGCAATTATAATATCTCTCCAGTCGTCCATCTTATCATCCGCATGCAGAAACACAACGGAGTTCGCATCACCCTCAATCATCCCGGAACCTCGAAGATCAGACAGAATGGGCGTTTTATCCTCGCGCCTCTCGTTTGCACGATTCAGGTGAGAAAGCAGAACCACCGGAACCTCTTCGTTCTTGCTCAAAAGTTCCAGGGCTTTTGTCGTTGCGGAAACTCTCTGGTTGTCCGATCCCCCCGATTCATACCTCATCTTCTGCAGCAGGTCCACTATCACCAAGTCGCATGATCCTTCCTTGTTTTTCACCTTTCTTATTTCGCGCTTGATGTCGGAGATTCCGCAATCCGTTGAGTCATCGATATACAATGGAATTTCATGGACCTTGTTCAAAACATCCAAGACCCTTGAATTCTCCCCATCCTTCGTCCAACCGTTCCGGAGTCTCCAGTGGTCAACCTCACCGATTTGGGAACAGCAACGGTCCAAAAGTTCTTCCCTGGGCATTTCAATTGAATGAAAAAGAACCGATTTTCCGGAGAGCGCCACAAATAAAGCAATCTGCAAAGCAAAAGCGCTTTTGCCCATGGACGGATTTGCAGCAACAACAATCAGATTCTTGCGGTTCAAGCCCGAGAGCTTGCCGTCCAACCAAGTGAAACCGCATGAAATTCCTCTGATCCCAGCTTTACTTTTCTGCAGCTCCATCAACGATTCATAGTAAGGCTCGGTCATACTGCCTATCTTTGCGGCCTTATGCCCCCCGGAAACCGGTTGAATACGTTCGATCTGTTTCATCATCACGCCAATAATCTCTGAGGTTGTATGCCCTCCGCCCGCCATGGCATCCAGTTTCTTGGCGAAGTTCTTGATTATCCCCCGGGTGTTCCTGTCCTTCAGCAGTTGCATGTCATCCATGGCATGACTGGAATACACATTTGCCGAAGCGATGGGAACAATAACCTTCTCGCTCGATATTTTGGTGAACAGGTATTCCGAGATGTATGTCAGGGTCGTTGGCTTCCCCTGGCGAGTAAGTTCGCGAATTGTATCGAAAACAATCCTGTACCCAGGATTCTCCCTAAAAGAAAACGAATTTAGTTCTTGCAAGGCAATATGCTTAAATTCCTCATCATTCAGCATATGTGCAATGACAGATGCTTCAAGACTCAAAAAGATCCCCCTGTATCATCTTCCAGTTCGCAAACGGCCCAAACCCTCTTGCATACACCACAACAAAAGTGCGCCGGCCGTATGATCTTCCCATCGTTCGCAAGGTGCGCTGCAACATAGAACACCTCTCCGCCACACTCACAGCGCACACCGTCAATTTGTGTCAGGTTCGTCAATCTCATGATTTTTTCCTTATCGTATGTTCAAGGCGGTCCAGGGTGTTGTTGATCTTATCAAGATGATGTATCAACTGGCCCAAGGCTTCACGGATAAGCGTGTAATTTTCACTCGCTTCTTCTGTGTAATTTTTATCCATTCCGGAATTTTCCTGGAACCAGTCCTGCCAGCATCTCTCTGAACAAAACATGTCCTGAACCACTTTTTCCTTTTCTACAACGTCCCCGCAGAACGCGCAGAATGTCGTCTGAGACGTTTTCTCGGGTCGAGATGAGGTGGAGTTCATCTCAGGAGATTTAATCGCGTTAGAGGTCATTTCTCCCCCTCGTTCTCAACTTGGGGCTCGTACTGCTCGTAAACGTTGCGCATTACCCGGATTTTCGTGTTCTCTGCCAGGTCCTTGATGCTGCCAATGGTTTCTTCGTCTATGAAAGCTGCGACAGGAACACACGCCCCCTCTTTAAGTTCTTGCAGCATTATAACACCAGTATTTTCCACTGCCGTAACCGCATCTGTTCTCTTTCCTCGGCGAATAAGTATCCGTAACTCGGCTTGCCCCGTCATGCCCTCCTGCGGAGAAAGCAGAATTTCAATGCTTGTTTTCTGTTCCATCATTTCTCCACCTTGTGAGATAACTCAAACGCTGCCGGCTTCATCGGATAGCTCTCTCCCTGCTCGTGAACAAGAACGTCTCCAGGGCATACCTTGATCGCTCTCCCCGCAAGGTTCACCATCCCATGCTCGTGCATCCGCTCTCCACAGTCCAGGCACTTGCTCAGGTTGCTTACGCCCTTCATCTTGAACTCGGTCACGTTTGGATGATCACCGTCCTTGTTCCAAACCGTTGCTTCCACTACCAGTTTCTTCCTGCGATACGTCATTGCTGCTGCCTCCTGTATTTTGTAAGCTCATCTGCTTCTCGTAACCGTTCTAGCATTGATGGCTTCTTCTCAGCCTTGATTTTCTTGTCCTTGAACTTCTGCTCGATGATGTTTGTTATTTTTGGAAGTTTACCGCTTTTCTTTGACAACAGTCCAGAGATGCTCTTGACCACACTTGACCACCCGCCCCAATCGCCGCGGCCTGTGTCGGAAAAAATCCAATCAAAAATTTCTTCAATCGAATTATCATCTTCAGCATATCCAAGTTTCTTCAGTTTACTCCGTAGTGGTTTAAGGTAAGAAGCCTGAATTTTAACGTTGTAATCTGCTGCTGCTACTGGATGATGTTGTTTAAGCAACTCTCTGAATTTCTTGGAAAGGCGAAGATCGGATTCGGAGACCGTTTTTTTATCGGTCGAAGAATCGAGACGTATTATATCTTTTCTTTCATTCTTTACATTCTTTACATTCTTGTTTGT
>Ga0164310_10000733_pt1 | contig 17969 bp, 35 predicted proteins | sample GuaBasSedimGuay1_FD_121795 | JGI IMG/M metagenome (GOLD analysis project Ga0164310, IMG submission 121795) | Subseafloor sediment microbial communities from Guaymas Basin, Gulf of California, Mexico - Guay1, Core 4569-9, 0-3 cm | ecosystem: Environmental > Aquatic > Marine > Hydrothermal vents... | reverse complement strand
ATTCAATATAGGTTGTTCTACTGATATATCGGCAGCCTTTACAAATGTCATATTATTAAACTGGTCTAGTGTAGCTATTGGGTGTTCTTCACCAACTACATGCGTAATACCGCTTTTAGTTTTTATGTGTACAACTTTATCTTTATGTGATTTATTTGTATAGGATATATTAAAAAAAGCGTCACCTACTTTAGCACGTACTTTTTCATTGCTTTTTAATTTTTCATATAATTTTTCAGCGGTTATTAAACCTATATCAGTATTTATTATAGATTTGCCATCTACACAAAGTATTTCATCTAACCCATCATCTAATTCGTCTCCATCCCTATCTCTTACCTGGCTTCCGTGTCCTGAATATTGAAATACCAATTCATCACCAGCGAATACATCACTGACTAACCATTCCAATCTTTTTAATATTTCTGCTTTTGTAGCACGAAAATCTGTTAAAACTCGTATATTATCAGCTTTAAATCCAAACCGATTAACTAATAATGATCTCATATTCTCTACATCATTTACACAACCACGTAAATCAGCGTCCAAAGCTGGGGCATATTTATTAATTCCTACTAACACTGCTTTCTTTATTGGTTCACGAATTGATGGGGTGGGTGTAGAAACAACTGCATCGTCATCATCGTCTTTTTTAAATTTTTCTAAAAATTTCTTTATACATTTACACATTTCATCTTCCCCAAATTTATAAATGCTGTTTCGTATTTTACTAGCTTCAGTACTATTCCAAAATTTTTTAAGTTCTGTTCTTGAAATATTATGTTTTTTAAACTCTTTCCATGCTAATTTATTCCATTTATATTTATACCAGTTATTTAAATATACACCTTTTTCCCACTTAGCCATGTTTATTATTTCTCCTCATTAATAGATTCAAATAATTCATAAAATTGATCTGCAAATTCAGTTGGGGTGTAAGGATCAAACCACCCCATGATTTGACCATCTGTATTTAACATACGTTTAGCCATTGGTACTAATATTGATAAATTGTTAATAGTGTCTTCATCTATCAAACTATAATGATCTAAAAATATAAAATCAAACTTCTTGTCGATCTGTAGAAGTCTTGGGAACACATCCATAACATCACCTTGTATGATATTATGGTTTATGTCCCCAGGGTCTTCGTATAGTACCAACAATTGTCTATATACTTCTATTACATCATTATTTTTTTCAATTGTTGTAAGTGATTTTACTTCGGGTAAAGCTAAAATATAATTAGAGACCACTCCAAGGCCCAGACCAACCTCTAAACAATTTCCCCTAGGGTATTTTCGAAGTTGATGCCTATATTCTTTTATTTCCGAGCTTATCGCCCATAAATTATGGCCTGGTCCTATTTCCAAATATAAATCACCTTCATATTTATAAACAATTACGTTGCCAGAAGAAGCGACTATTTTACCTTTTTCAAAATAAACCATATTAATCCCTTAATCCAATAGTAATTATATAATGTTGTTTAATTTTAATATCTTTATGGGGATAGTGTCACAATAAGTAAACTTAAAATAATAATTAATTTCTTCATAAATCAATTCTCATCAATAATTCGTTTCGATCTACATTTACTACTAATACATTGCCCACCATATTTTTTACATAAGAGTAATAATTGGCCGCAACGAGAACAACGTTCGTCTATTATCAAATTTCCATTTGCCTTACATTCTAAGAACTGCTCTCGAAAACCCTTGTATTTTGACATAATTCATCTCCCTATTTACAATCAAATAGTTTATCTATCGTATTTTGTAAATCAGTTAAAAACTCATGTTTTTGTATACGTAATTCTTCAACTGTTAAACCTCTAAATTGTTCTGGTTTGTAATATTTATCTAATAAACTAATATGTAAATCCTTCATACATTTTATATTTCCTATATACCAATTGTCATAAAAGTAGATTATATCGTGTTTGATTCTTTCATATATGAAGTCCATTAGTGATTATCTCGCATTTTATTTTTCGAACGTATAAGCTGATCCGTCAGTATCTGTAGGCTCAAGCGTCTTGTTGGTGGTTTTTTGCCAATACCAGACATTATTGATCTTAACAGCTTGTTTGTCTGGCGGGTTTATTTTGCGAGGATATAACTCGGTATCGACCCCTCGTTGTTCTAGCCTGTAGACATCTCTCTCGTAATAAATCATTTTATCCCCTGCTTCAGCGTCCAGATTCCAAAGGTTATACTGCAAAATTTTGCCGGTCTGGAACGCTATTTTTCGTATTCTGCCCATCATTTTAATCAGCCGCTCGCTTTCTGGGTCGGCTGGATTTAACAGTTATAAACTGAGTTCTTTAAAACATTTTTGTAACTGTTTTGGCATTTTCTTATGCTTGTAGTAGATTCTATGCAAACCGCAATCAACACATTCCACATTTATCTTGTCAGTATAATTGCCAAAGTCTGAATCACTTGTTCACGCACCATATTTATCGCGACCGTTTCTTACCATTGTCACAAACAAAAACTTTTCTTGTTTTATATGTCAGTGGTGCATGCCGTAAATAAACCACTCATCCAACTAAGGTTGTTGCTAAGAATTCATATTTGTTCGAGTCTATATCTTCGATATTTATAAACATTAGTATACACCAAGCTCTTTTAATAGGTCCATTATGCCTAATTTCTCCATTCTTATTTTAATAAATTCTGAAATAGTAGGTGCATAAGGTTTTTTCTTTAGAAACATATGTACTTCTGAAGGAGTACTATTGCCTTTTTTTGAATTGCATTTTTTACATGCGGTAACACAATTTTCAAAAGTTGATTTTCCACCACGAGATGCTGGTAATACATGGTCTATTGTAAGTGAATCGTTGCTACCACAATAAGCACAAACAAACCCATCTCTTACCATAACGTTTCTTTTACTGAATGGAACTCTATTTCGATATAAAGAACGTATAGCTTTAATCAACTTGATGACAGCAGGAATCTTCATTGTAAAAGTTTTTTCAGCATTGAAAATAGTCTTATCTGTGTATTTAAGAACTTCTACTTTTTCTTTAACTATCAAACAAATAGCTCTTTGCCAATTTACTACATTTAGAAATGTGTAGTCCGCATTTAATACAATACAATTCCGCATGATCTTATCCTCCTTACTCTTCTTTCAATTTGGTTCTTAGAGTAGTTTTTCATTAAAATCATTTGTTTTTTTAGTTCACTAAGTTTTTAAATTTTGCTACGCATCATCATGACCATCATACACTTAGTTGGTGTACTACCCACTAATAGTAGGTTTACCATCATCTTTAGGTTCATTTTCACGTATAACTTTATTTAACAAAGAAGTCAATTTACCACCTTTTTTAGGAGGTACTGGTACAATGTTATCAATGTGTTCATTACCTACTACTACTATTAAGTAACCGTTATCAGGTTCAGTTTTCTTCCATCTATCTGTTATTGTTCTAAAAAACCCTTTTTTTCTCAACACCACAGTCTTAATAGTAGCATACCTCTCTGCTGTATCAAAATCTAATAATCCTTCATATACTAAATCCAACAAAACACATGCTTTTACTTGGTCTAATGTTTCTTCTAATTTTTCCTTATCAAAATTAAAGATATGCATTCTCTTACTCCTTCAAAAATTCTGCTTCGTGTTTAGCGATTGCCTCTACGAGGATGTTGTTTACGGCCAACTCCAACAAAACTTTTATTTCGTCCTCCTCTAAACTTATCTCCATCAAGGCGTTTTTTCCGTCGTAATTCTCGATTATTTTTAGCACTTCCATCTTTTAACAAAATCTCCTTTTTTAATAATCTTTCATATCCGCATTTAGGACATTTATGTATAAATTTATTACTCATATAGTCACAATTGGGACATTTAAAAACAGGCATATTACTCTCCTCCTTATATTAAGATATACCTTTGTTTATATTATAGAATATTTTAATGAATTTGCTAGATAAATTATGAAATGTATTGTGTTATAATGATCATAAGGTTCTCTGAGGCTTAAAAATTTTTTCGCCGGGGGCAGAATAACCCCCGGTTTAGGTGTGTACTATTAGTTACTAACTAGTTGTTTTCTGTTAGTTGATTGTTCTTCTACATCAGGTATATTTAATTCTTCATTTTTGAATCTTTTTCTTAAGAAATCGTACTCTTCGTACACATCACTATTTATGTTCCATTTGTACGATTTAATGCTACCATCTACGTACATTATAGTATATCCTATTAGTACTAAAGGATCTTCTATATTACTTAAATTCTTATGTGTTAATATTCGTACTATACCTATTTGTAGTATATTATTATCACTACCTTTTACGTCAAATATCATGAACATTACGTTCTTTTTACCATAAATACCTTTCTCCACCCCTTTCGCTACTGGTCTTACAGGATTTCTTTCCATCCATACTAATAATTGATCAGGTGTTAAGTCACTTTCTGCTTCCGTAGTGTATTTAACTCCCTTTCTTATTTTTATTTCCGCTTGTACGTTACTACATAGTACCGCACTAAATAGTAATAATATCGTAAACATTAGTAACCTTTTCATCTGTCTCCCCCGTTTTTTATTTTTAATACAATACTATACTACTAATATATTATAGAATATTTTAGTGAATTTGCTAGATGATTTTATAAAAATATGTGTAGTAACGTACTAAGTTATGATAGTATGTCTATATTACGTTATGATAGTACTAAGTTATGATAGTATACGTATTTAGTAATACCATGGTCGTAAGGTTAGATCGAAACTTATTGTGTATCTGGGACCTTATATATGATATATACAAATAGGTAATATAGAGTAATTATAGCCCCCTTTAACGATAAATACTTTTAAACTTTTAACAATTAAATATAGGAGGTATTAAAATGAGGTGTGAAAACTATTGTGAATCATTTAAGAACTTGGGGCTCACTGCATGTGAGGGTTGTTGTGGTCAAATGGACATGCCTAAAAGGATAATGATGCTGAACACGCGAAGTGTAAAGGTAAAGGTTACTACAACGAAGATGAGTAAAACCTTCTACGACGAGAATACACGGATTATTCCACAGAGAGGCATCCTTCTGAAGTCAGGTGCGAAAGGTTACTTCCTTGGAGGTGGTTGGTGGTTAATTTCAGGGTACGTATCGGACGGTTCCGATGTTTGCAAAGCTCTGGATAATTTGTTGTAGATCTCATAGGGGAGACATTCAGTCTCCCCATCATCAAAGGGTACAACTTCGGTTGTATCTTTTGATGATATTAAACTATAACATAGAAAGGAGGTGACATTATGGAAGGTAAATTCGTCTTTTACCAGGGTGAGCAGCGGGGGCATCAAGGTCATGGCTTGGGATTTGTAAAGCCATGCCTTGTCACCAGACTTCGCGCCGAAGGTTTCTACTTTGGTGTGCCCCTCGACGAACAGCACAAGAGCAAAGTGCTGTTTGGTAAAGGAGATTTCTGGGTGCTGCGTGACATATGTACTCAGGAATTCAAACAGCGATTAAGACAGGAAGCTAGGGCACGCTTACTGCCTGTAATCGTAAATTAATGGTAGAGGGAGGTTTCGGCCTCCCCCCATCATCAAAGGGTACAACTTCGGTTGTATCTTTTGATGATATTAAACTATAACATAGAAAGGAGGTGACACTATTAACAAATGAGGAGATTGATTATTTTGATTATTAAAAGGAGGTATTAGAGCAATGTTAAGTTTTATTCTCATTATTCTATTTTGGGTAGGTATATTCTTTTTGAAAAGGCACTTCATAAACAACAAACATGAAGAGTTTCTATTTGCCTTAGAAATGGGTATAAACATTGTACTCGTTATATGGTTAAACATCATAGGACTCATAATCGTAGCTTTCTTTGAGTATAAACACGCTAAACGAGCGATCGATACCAAAGATATCAAAAATTTCATTTACGGGAGATGTTAATGGACTTTGACCTGTTCGGATACGATGATTTTATTGCAACGACAGAAATCGTTATACAGGATGAGGATCGTTTTTACGATCCCGATAGTATTACTGAACCTGAATTAGAGGAGGTATTATACAATGACGTTTAATAGCGCAGAAATTAAAGCTCATTTTCATGAGCAAACAGCTAAGGTCAGAGCTGCAAAAGGTAGATGTATTACCCCAGCCATGATCAAATTTGCCAACTCCAAAGTGGTTGGTATCGTAGAGCCTGTGGTGCGCAAAGAAGAAAAATGGACTTCTCCTATAGTTATTCGTAGGAAGATAAAAGTCTTCGGTGTTGCTAATTAATTGAAGATACACAATTAGATGGGGTCTACACATGATTCAAGGAATGGTGTTAACTGCGAGCAATCCCGAGGGGGGTGGAGGCCCGGAAGGGTATCCTCCATAATGGAGGTCGTAGGGGTTGTTTTGCATAACTCAAACCAAATCATTCTCAGGAAGGCAAAGGAGGGATTGAAATGAAAAAGATAGAGGAAAATTTTCCTGTGGTGGTCGGCCCTGACTTGGGGCCAAGATTTAACAATATTAAAGAATTGATGGCATACATACCGAGTATGTACTCATATGATTATTGTGATGGAAGAAAAGAAGAGGGAACTTCCGCTATCCTCATCGCAAAAGATGGGACTCGCATATCGGTCACTGGCAACGACCGCTACGAGTATGCCAACAACTATACACCAAACTACGATTGTGAAGGAACCTCTATTGGTGAGGCTATTGCACTTGCCAAAAGTGAGATTATATCTGTCGAGATCACCTGCAAGTATGAATGCAGCTGGGAAGATGATACAGATGGCTCACAGTTTTGTGAGACCGTCACAATCCCAATCCGCCCGATTGATTGGGCAAAAGTCCGACGGCGGTTGGAAGATTGTCTACGGAAAGACCCGGAAGCTCTTAGGATTGTGATTGCAATTCTCGGAATTCCGCTCATTTAAATAACGCCACTGAAAAACCATGTTACTCCGGCACATCAAAAATGAAAGGAGGTGATACTAAGATTATGGCAAGCACATGTGTGGTTTGTGGCGAGAAAGTAGACTGGAATTCTGTTATAGATGAATTCCAGGATATTTTCGAGTGTGCAGACATTTTTGGCGTGGAAGTGCTCACCGAACAGGAGCAAGTGATTTATGAGGGACGTTGTTGTTCTGAGCAGTGTTTTTGCAAACTTAACTAACAAAAGGAAAGGAGAAAAGAAATGATCTGTAGACTTCTCAGGGACGGTAGGGGATGTGTAAAATTTGATCCACAGTATGGGTGCTCGGTATATCCCCGTGGAGGAATGCGCTTCAGAGACAGGCAGAGGTACTGTCCGGTCCCTGACGATGGGCCGAACAAACCGAAAATGGCCATCCGCGTCAAAAGGCGAGTTGGCCAGCAGAAGCACAAACGTGTAAAGTAGTTTGTGCTGCCTAACAATTAGGAGGCAGTGAGTATTGGTTCAAGGAGACGAATACTCGCTCCTCTGAGCAGGTAAATATGAGTATTTTCCCTAAATAAATCACAAAGGAGGTTGATAGTAATGGCAGTGATAGTAGAGTACAAGAATCAGAAACTGATACGTATAGTGGAATCCGCTAAAGAGAGACGAGAACGAGAATATTACACCGCAAAGCGTATCCAAAAAGCACGTATTAGAAGACTTTATTCTACCCAGTTTCACTCACCCAACACCAGCCAAATGAGAAAAGACAATTGGTATTGTTCTGAGTACTCCGACACCAAATGTTGGAAAAATCAGAAACATGCTAAGAAAGGGTGGATGAGACATCTTCATAGGTTAAACCCGTCTGTACGATCAATCGCAGACAATTGCATTTATCCCCATGTTTATTGTTAGGAGGTAATTATTATGGAAAATATTAAATTTTATCAGTGTTGTTCATGTGGTGAATATTGGGATACAACAGAGGCCGGAGCCATTGGTTATAAGCACGTCTATTGCCCTAAATGTGCTGAGAAGTGCAGAGAGCTCGAGATCTCATTATGGAATCAGTTTATCAAAGAGCATGGAACACCCACTACCAAAGATGTTAATCATATCAGATGGACGGCCTGGCAGTATTTAGGTTGTAGGTAGTAAGTAGGAGGATTAAAATATGTACACTTGATGGAATGGTAATGGTCAATGCTGAAGGCATTACACTTAATCAAAAGGAGGGATGATATGTACGCTATATGTTCAACCAAAAAAGAGGATGTTTCTAAGTGCCTGCATGAGATGATGGAACGGGGAATGAAACTGCCGATATTTCAATTCGGTGCAACCAAGTATAAAGAACTAGAAAAGAACCATAGTAAAGTGATGAATGCTTGTCGTAAAGTTCAGGGAGAAGCAAAATACGTTATCAATCTGAACACATTCAAGGTGCACAAGAAAACTTGTCCGAATAAAGGGAGCAATGTTGTCAGCGCTAGACTGGCGAGCTTACACACCACTGGCCTGATTATGTGCAAAAATTGCATGAGATAACATCAAACTGGGGGGTTTCGGCCCCCCAAAGGAGGAATAAATGATTAAAGACGAGTGGAGTGATTTGTATGACAAATTGGAAATTATGGAATCCTATTTTCAAGATGTCCTTCATAAAGCAGTTAATTTCAAAACTTTTGGCACTGAAACCCAAAAACACGATATGGCGATACATGCTAAACAGGTGGAAAAAGGAACTACTGGTTTGCTGCATCATATAGTTACCATTAAAGAAGTAGTCTTTCATAGTTCAGGTGCGGTGCACATTCCGGTAAAAGCCATATATGACAATAAACCCCAACTTACAATATTGGAAGGAGGTGTTTCTAATGACCTTAAGACTTCAAATAGTCCACACAGCAAACCCGCTACATGTACATTGCCGTTTGGCAAGATTGGCGGGACGTAAAATGGCTAAGAAACTTGGTCGAACATATGAAGTTTGTATATTTAAACCATTTATCATCCCTTTATTAAACATTAAATGTGATTGGAGGTGTAAAAAATGATAAATAAATTTAGGTTTGACTGGGATATAGTGGCGAAAATAGACCCATCTTATAAACAATATTTGGTTGATATTACAAACACTGAACCAGAAGAAACTTTTTCTGATGCAGAAATTGAACTTACACCAATAAGACGTCAACCAATCGAAAATGATGAAATTCTTCCGGAACTCTCATTTCGTAGAAAGAATCTATCAGATGATGAGCTTGTAATAATTAGAGATCTTCATGATATTCAAAATAAAGAACCAGATGAGCATTCCATCATAAAGAACATGACTATTAATGCGGATGTTCCATTAGCGGAGTCCACTTCTCATTATGCACTGAAACCTGAATATACAAATTATCCATATGTAAAGACTACTACTGTACCTCTACTTCCCCCGCCGAAACGGGTATTAAATTGTAATAGTCATATGTGGAAAGGATATGATGTGTACTACTCTACAGGCCACGCATCAGAGCGAAATCCTGATGTAATAACACTTACAAAGCAAAAATTCTATTATAATCACCCCAAAGTGGGTATGTTTAAGACACTCTACAGATTTGATCGTATTAAAAATGTTTCTTCCGAAATAAGACGTTATTATAAGATGGCAGTATACAATCTCGATACGGCCAAATTATATTATATTACAAACCGAAGCCCAGCTAAAAACAAAAAAGCAATACGTGTGATTCATCAAATGTCATTGAGTATTGATGGTATAATAGCTTGTTTGTCTATATGTAATTCTACCATAAAAGATAGATTTATGAATACAGTTATGAATCACATACAAAAAATCATTCCTGATGCTGTTGTTCCTACGGTGCCTAAACCGATAGAAAAGTTTTATGCTTTATTTCTACAGCACAAAGTAGGTACACGTCTAGAATGGGCACAAAACCAACAATTCTTAAACCAAATAGGCCAAATGGCATTCTTTTGTCGAATGAGTAGTCAATACACAAACATAGATAAAATAAGAAAAAAAGGGTTGTACCGAATAATACCCAATCTTCGGAAAAATCCAGCGGCCAAAACGGTAATCAAAACATTCTTCGTAGATGGGTATAGAAATGTTATCGATCGAATACTCAATGAAGGCTATTCTGATATCATTAAAAAAGCTATGTCATTATCTATATCCATTTCAAAAGGCATTTTGCCAAACAATACATATCATCTCATAGTTCATCTTGTGAAAATGCAAACACCCTATGCTCGTACTCAGTTATATAAATTGCTGGAGGCGTTGGAGAGTATCTCTGGTATATATTATGGTCTTAATCAAGATAATATAGATAATGAACTACATGTTCTTAAACTTTATACCAGAACCATCCAAAACTTACTTAAGCAAAATACATTTCAAATAGTAGAATGGACTATGTTCAGAGATATGATGAACATAGCTGCAGAACTTAACATTCGAGTTAGAATCAACAAATTTCAATGTAGTAATGATATTGTGTATCTCCATGATAGATTTGTTGGTTACCAACTGCGTGATCTAAAGGCTTTTAACAAATATAGCAACTTTAAATTCTTAGAGTTCGAATCGCCTAACAAAAAATATGATGGGTTCAAGTTTATTCAACTTCTTAGACCTGCCGACCTTGTCAAGGAAGGCAAAAGTATGCATCACTGCGTTGGTGGATACTCCAATCGATGTTTAAATGGTAATTCAATCATATTCTCTATGTTCAAAGAACGGAGTTGGGTTACCATAGAACTTGATGGGGCTGATCAAACATATCCTATTACTCAAATGTATACAATAAAAGACTTTACTGTCAATAATGAAAGAATATTAGGTTTAATTGAGCAGTGGCGGTCTGAGGTTGAAGCTATGCATCGAAATGATGACACTACATATTCAGTGAAAGCATATGCTTATTATGAATATCAAAAGAATCAAATACGTCTTCTTGAATTACAGAAGATGCTTCTGGATAAGTTGGAGCCTGATGAACAAAAATTGGTGCAGAATCGGATTAGAGATATCGAACAACGACTTGAAGACAATCAAATCTCATTAGATCTATCGGAGGAAATAAACTATGCCACGACTTACGAACAAGCAGTTGCGCAAGCATAATAACAAAGGCACTCATCAGCGGCGACGAACCACTCGTGGCCACAGAAAAATCAGCAAATTCATTAAATATAAATGGTACGAGGAGGTGAAACATCATGACAATTAATACACCCATTCGGTTTGAAACAGCAGCGGAGGCAGTTCGGTACATTATGGCCGGATATGCGATTGTAACTGCCGTAAGTAACAAAACCAACGTACATTTCACCTATAAAATATTTCTTCGTAACAATAAGCACCTTATATATGTAAGAACGAAACATGGGTACAAATTCATAATGTTTCTTCTATACAATGGGCGCAAAATACAATACGCCAAAAATGGAATGGGAAAGAGCCATATTCTCGTGAAAACCTTCCGGTGGGCCTGGGGGCACCTGAGTCATAATTCACTACCGAAAACACTTTCTGTTTATCGGTACAATCTTTGCTGCAGGTGTGGAAAGAAACTAACCACACCGGAATCCATACGAAAAGGGATTGGGCCTATCTGTGAAAAACACCTATTGGGGAGGAACCAAAATGGATGGGGTAACACATATAAATGTGTATAGCAACGGCAAAACGACACTTGGTCAATTATTGAGCAATTTTGCTCACACTCCATTTATTGGTGGTCATCACAAATTTGAATCTGTTGAAGGCTGGTGGTATTGGTATTGTACCGGCAAACAACACGACCACCTAAAACACCTATACGGGTATATGGCAAAAAAAGAAGGTAAAAAATATAAACGTACACATTTGATTACACCAGATACATTATTCCAGGTTTATTGCGCGAAAATAGATTCCAACCCATATTTACGTGAGATGCTCATCAAGTCAACTTTACCATTCACACATTACTATGCCTATGGTACAAAAATAGTTAAAACTAAATTTGAATGGACTGGTTCCTTATGGAATGCGGTACGAACTCACTATCAACATAACCTTTAACAGAGGCTGGGCCACCTAACTCTAAGAGTTTGACGCTCTATAAAACTAACGAGGTGGTATATATCAAAAGATAGGCATGGGGGCACCTGTTTCACAATTCCATGCCCAAAACGATGTCTATCTATTGGTACAACATCTGCTGTCGGTGCGGAAGAAAGTTAACTGATCCCAAATCCATTAAAGCTGGTGTTGGTCCAGAATGCGCTAAACATTTAAATTAATAGGAGGAAAAAAATGATAGTAAAATTTGATACCATAATAATGTCGGAAAATGCACCAACATATGTTAATGGTGTTATAACAACAGATAAAACAAACGTAGACATACATGTCCGTGTCTACGAAAACGGGTCTATAAAGACTTTTATTAGTCCCGAAATTTCAGCGAAATTAAACCCGTCCATAGCGTACGCTATAGCTGTGTTCGCTATGGGAGTTATGAGTACGAATAATCGAAATTATTCATCTTTAGATGCAACAATGAAAATTCAAAGTTCTAGCCCACATCCCGGCAGTTATAGACTATTTCCTATTACTACATTATAATACAATTAATGTACGGGGCTGTGTCCGTCTAACCCAAAGAGTTTGAAGCTCTATAAAACTAACGAGACGGCAACACATTCTATTTAGGAGGTATTACTATGTTTAGAACAGAATTTACAGCAAAAATTGGTTTCACTCGTATACTGGATCGTACATGTCCGAATTGTGGTGGTTTGTATTCCAGTTATGAACAAGCAACATGTCCGAAGTGTAACGCAAATCTGGTAATGCCTGTCTATAACACAGATGAAGGCCCGAAGCGGTATTGCTTGACTGAACTTACACTATATCCCAAATTACCGGAACGTGTCAAGAAATTACATCTTGATCGAACAAAATCCGCAAAAGGTCTACTGTATACAATACGGGTTGTACTGTGGGGTCGTTACGACAAAGAGCGTAATGTCGTTGAACCCGATGCTCGCACCCGGTATTTGGTACCAAAACGTACAATCCGTGTTGCGTTGTATGACCCTCCGGTGCCCATTCCATTTACTGCAAAGGATGGGACACAAAAACTTGAAATGCACTATGTGTTTAGTGACCGTAGTGGTGATCAGATAGAGTTCCTTGATGAAAAACAAGAGTCATCTGAAATGATGGCAGGAGCAAAAACAAAGGAAACTCCGACTCAGACCAATACATCTACTCCAGTAGACATGAGTGCGATACAGGCACAGTTGAATACTCTTATGGAGGCATTCAAACAGGCAGGCGGTGTTTTACCCGCCCCAAATCCTGAAAATGCTGCTATGACTATGTCGGGGGCCGAGGATTATGCCCCAAATGCTGAGACCATGGCGGCAGAGGTAGGAACCAACGACCCGTTTCTCGCACAGTAGGAGGTGCCATCATATGTCAATATACGACGAGATGGCAATGGCGGGGCTGGGCAATCAGCCCTATACTGCTCAGAAATGCCGCTCGGCATCGGGCGACAAAGCGGCTCGCACCGCCACGGAGGTGGCCCGCCAGAGCATGGAGTCGCCCGCAACCGGGCAAGGAGTGGCGCTCGCTCCGCTCGCAGGCGGCTCGCACCGCTATTAGGGACAACCCAATACGGCTCGTACCGCACTAATGAACGAAAGGAGGTAAACCAACATGTTGCTAAAAGCGCTTAGATTTGATGATGATGTTATACTCAACGATGGGAATCCAGAACTACCAGAAGGGATGGAAATCGATCCCATTGAAGAAGCAGATCGACTTGCCTGTACAATTGTAAAAGGACGCCAATATTGGTCTATTCGTCGCAAAGTGTCTGTACGCATAATGCGTGTAGAAAATGAATAATTATAAAAGGAGGAACTGCCATGACTCAAATCATCGAAATGGAAGAGGTACCCGCAGCATTACTGAAAGTAGCGCAACAGGAAGCTGAGGACGTATCTACAGTAGATGCCATAGTATTTGGCGCGTTCATGGAAATAACTGCTGGATGCCTAGGCACTTACGCTCCAGAGTTAAAGACGATTTACATCGACATGGGCAACGCGCTGCACGAAAAGGCGTTGTACAATACAGGTATGATGTTTATACCTAACGTATGGTATGCTATTCTGTGGGCACTGGGGCATGAAGTAGAACACGCTCGCCAGCTCGAGGTTGAACCCAAGCTTATTGAATTCAATAAACTGCCACAGGAATATGAGGACGCTGCCATGCAAGCTGGTGAAGACCTCATACTCGAATGGTCGGAAGCGCACAATGTGCCACCACTGAATGAACTTGGTTGGATTGGTAAACAACTTATTGTAATGTTGAATGCCATGTACACCACGCACCCGGACATCGCTGATGAAACTGATTACCTGGCCGCTGGAGCGGCTGCACCATTAAGTGCTGTCCTCGCACATCATGAGTTCACCGAACGAGGAAAACGCTTCCTCATAGAGGACATCGATGTAGGAAAAATCGGTGTTAAAGTAGGTAATGAACGATTTCTTACTGCCAACGAATTCCTCGGGCTATAAAGGAGGGCGATATGTCTATCACATTATCATCCGAAGAGAAAGAAATGATAGTACTCGGGTTAACTATGCGAAAAAACTTCATTGAAACAGGTGATCCGCTTATATCAGCCCAAGACGTTGAAAAATTGAAACGAACTGACATCCCCATTAAGGCATTGTCAACAAGTCAAATGCAATTGATAATAAACACAGAAAGATTAATATCAAAAATATTTCAAGCGTAACAATGGCGGCTCAAAACCGCCATCACGAACGATAAACCTACAATATAAGGAGGAGAATATGACTAACCAAGAGAAAGTTGCATTGATTTTGTCCGTAGCACAGGCGATATTCACATCAAAAACGGCAAACTCGGACATCAAAAGCGTCATTATCACTACAAACATGGGCACATTCCCAGGCCGATGGTTCGGTGATGGTAAAGGCGGTGGTACACTTCGCGGTTTTGACTTTTCCGTGCGTGATGTGAGTGGTGTTATCACATTACGTATCATTGAGCAAAACCCTAACAAAACAGATCAGTTCGGCAACTTAAAGGCGAACGCCATTCTGGCACAGCAAGGCCACCAGATTGCCTGGGTTATTCGCCGTGATACAAACACATTCCTAGGCAAAGTACAGGATGGGCAGTGGGAACGGAACCACCCACGTGCCACAACAAGAACCACCTACAATCCGGCAGTGCCAGGCGCAGGTCAAGAGCATCGCGTTACGGCTCAAGACCAATACGGCGAGGATTACTCACAGTATAACAACGACTGGCAAGCAAACCTACCGGACATTGACGTAAACGAAATTCCACTGTACGTAACTGGAGTGTAAACATGCCACGCTTCGTAAATTCCCTTCATGGTATTGTTTGGTCTATACACGATCAAACAATGGAGATTCTGCTTCCCCGTGGTGGTACAATCTCAGCCAAAAGAAAAAAGGGCATTCATTTGGGGCAGCATGTTGCTTTTATAATGGATACCCTTGATCGAGAAGTAATCGACGTCATGCCAAAGGAGGAAGCCGATGAACAGGTAAAACGAGGCTCAAACCATATTTTCGATACGGCGTTACGAGAACCGCCTATCATAGAAGAGGAGGATGAATATGGAGAATACTGGCATCCCGAAGATGACTCAATTTTTTGGTGCCCCGGATTCGTCTGAGATGGATACTATAATTGAGGATTCGTTCCTTCGCAAAGCTCTTATAGATGCATCCGTAAAAATGGAGGAAATGCTGAAAGATGGTAGAGCATCACTCCAATCAAGGATCATCTCAAAGACCGAATGGGGACTAGAAATCGAGATTGAGATGACGCGCCACAAGAAGGACAAACCCATCATCTTTTCATATGTGTATCGTATAAATAGAGTACATTTCCAGAAATGGGTGGCGAACCACAAGTATTTGATGGGTGGTCCATGCCTGGTTTTCATGGATAGAGGTCTTCAAGTTACTATTCCCGGTCCTGGAACTGACAAATACCACAAAACGTTCGTAAATATCGTGGTGAAATACGAGGACGACGCCAACGCCAACGTACAGCACCGGCCCAATATCGTTGAAGGTCCGGTCAAGTTCTTGGTGCATCGAGAGGTAGTGAACAATCATGACTGGATTGTAAAATGTGTCGTCTAATAGAACTCCGCAGTACGGCTCAAAACCGATACTGTGAGATAATACACATAGAAAGGAGGTACGAACATCGTGGGATTAGTCTACCCGCAAACCGCCAAGTTTCACAAATTTAACGTAAACTCACATATTTAATAGGAGGATTTACAAAATGGGTAACATGCTTTTTATTGGAACTGATCTACGCGTTGCAAGTGAAGTCACTTTTATCCCCGGCGCTACGGACCCCAAAAGGAACCACGCCATCTTAACAGTTATCAACAACCGCGGTAAACACCCCCGTACGGGTGAGGATATGACCGACGAGATTACGCTCAACTTCTGGAACAAGTATGCCGGGGTTGCCGCGCATTATCTGTATCCCGGAAAACAGATCAATGTTGAGGGTCGCATTCAGTCCTATACCGAGGATACCGGACAGGTACGTCCCAATGGTGGGAAGAAACTCAACCGCAAGATCGAGGTTGTAGTGACCCAGATGCAGTTGCTTGGTGATTCCATGAAGAAGATCAACGAACGGATCGCCAAGAACGTCGCCATTCTGAAGGCTGCTGGAAGGTTGCCCGCAGAGGTGATTCTTACTGCCGAGGAACTTCTGAAATCCGACAAGATCCCGATGACGGACTTCGCGCCTGCTGTTGCCGCCCAGACGGGTAGGTATGGTTGCGCTCGCGTATGGTCCAAAGACAAGGGTTTCTGGGACCAGAGCCTGGCTACCGCCGCTACCACAACCGAAGCACCTGCCAACGTGAACCTGGGTGACAAGGCCGCAATCGCAGCACAGATCGAGAATCTGCAAAAATTGCTGGCCGCTAATGCCGCTCCAGAAGTACCATGGAACCAAAACCTGACAGAAGCTACAACCGACGCGGGGGCAGATCCGTTCGCCACAGCATAATATTAGGTGAACAAACATTAACCTTTAAGTAGTATGGGGTAGGTGATAGTCCAGAAATGGGCTGTCACCTACCCTTTTTTTTCTTTTTCTATATCTCTACCAGAAATTTTTCAACTGCGGGGTGATCTACATCTAGGACCACACAAGAGGTGATCTCATGACTTTATTCTGGCTTATTGTCTTAGGTTTGTCTATTAGATATGTAGTAAAACATAGTAAATCTAATTCTAGTAGATCTTTACCCCCTCGGAGGGAAAATTTTCGCTCAAAAGGTAGTTTTGAAGATAATTTTAACAAAACATTATCGAAAATTAGAGAAAATAAAGAAAAAATGGACCGGGGGGAGAAAGTAGAGAGGTATGAAACCTTTACTGAATGTATTTATAGAGAACAACTAGATAAAATGTTCAAACCTGGCTTCCAAGACGACCCAGAATGGAAGAAACAAACAAAAGAGCTCAAAGAGATCCTAAAGCAAAATGGACATATCGCTGATGAAGAATTAGCTGAATTAGAGCAAAAAGAAAGTAAAATTGATTGATTTTTTGATTTTTGTGGTGAAAAAATGACAAAATTTACTATTTTGGCCCGAAAAACCGCATTTTTTTCCTTTTTTATTTGTTTTAACATACTATTTGTAAGGAGAATTATCTCATGTTAAAAGTTTTACAAACTAGACTAAGAAGTTTACGACCTAAACTACGTATATATAAAAGATTATGGTATACTATAAGCATATATGTCATCACTAATTTATTTATAGGAGTTATCTTTGGTCTTCTACTTTTAGTACTTTTTAATTAACTACTTGATTATTATATACTATATTATTATTATCAATAAAAAAGGTCAATATTAATATCAACAATCGACGACCCTATGGTCTGTAATAATAATATAGTATAATAT
>Ga0164310_10000732_pt1 | contig 17993 bp, 17 predicted proteins | sample GuaBasSedimGuay1_FD_121795 | JGI IMG/M metagenome (GOLD analysis project Ga0164310, IMG submission 121795) | Subseafloor sediment microbial communities from Guaymas Basin, Gulf of California, Mexico - Guay1, Core 4569-9, 0-3 cm | ecosystem: Environmental > Aquatic > Marine > Hydrothermal vents... | reverse complement strand
TCACCCCACCGTTAATTATTCCTCCGATCTCCTATAAATCGTTTGCTAAAGGCAAACTCAGAGGTGGGGGAGGATTAAGAAGAGTCCCATCAGGATTAAGGATATGAACCCTAAGAGGCTTATCCTGTAAAGTCCGAGCTTTCCAAACTGCGGTCTCACTATCATGGCGATTATTGTGAGGGAGGTACCATAGAAGATGGAGAATAAGCCTAGAGCGAGTTTAACGTCGAGCCTCAGAAGGAGCAGGAGCCCAAGTATTGCACCGCTGAGTACCGTAACGTGGGGAACCGTCATCATGTAATAGTTGAGAAGTATCTTCTCGTCCTCCATCCATATCACCCCATTATGAATGCATACGTGGTCGTGGTTGGAAGCATGCGTCTGATCTTCGGGAGCAGGTATCTCGGGAGGGTAAGTTCCTTCTTTTCCTCGAGAATATCGTATGTTCCGAGTATCTTCTCCACGACCTTGACGGCTAGAGTGCCCCGGACCTTAAAGTAGCCGTGCCATGTTGTCGTTATCTCAAGTATTATGGGGAGGTAGAGCCTTTCCTTCTCTTCCTCTTCCAGAAGGGATGCCAGAAATTCAAGCTCGCTCTTCTTGAAGTGGTGCTCACTTCCGTCCCTGAGCTTTATGCTCGGATTTTCTTCCTCAAGAAGCCTAGCTAAGCTCTTCTTCTGACGCGGAAGGTGGAGGTTTATTCTCGAAAGTTCCTTGTTTATAACTTCATCGGGTTCTCTTGGCATGAGTGATATTAGGTGGGAGCTTTCATAAAGTTTTGCCCGTATCAAAAATAATGAAAATCAAAATCAGGCGCTCTTGGCTTCGAGGATCGCCTTAATCCTCTTGAGCCTGAAGAAGTTCTCCCTCTCCATCTCATCGAGGCGCTGCTCTATGAATTTAACCGTCGCTTCCATCCTGGGGATTATGATGTACTCCAGGGCGTTCACCCTGCGTTTGGTCTTCTCTATCTCTCTTGCGAGCCTCTTTAGAGTCTCCTCCACCTCCGCCAGGCGTATTGCAAGCTCAAGAACCTCTTCAAACTTCTGGGCTGCAGTGTCAACACTCGGTGAGGTTGAAACAAAGGAGTACCCTCTGTCCTCTATGCTCCTCTTGAAGGACTCCGCTTCTATGAGGGGAACGGGAACTCCCATGATGTTTCTCCTTCTTATTTCAACTTCCTTGTTGGGTGAAACGCCGAGCGCAATCTCTTTAATTCTCGAAACGCCCACATCTATCTCAGCCATTCTGAGGGTATCAAAGGCTTCAACCATCTTCTGATTTAGCTCTCTCCTGAGGCTGAGGGCTTCATCATAGATTGTAAAGAACTCCATTATCAGTGCATCCTGCTTCTCCTTGAGGAGCTTGTGCCCTTTTGAAGCCAGTTTGATCCTCTTCTTGAGCTTCAGCAGTTCCATTCTCGTTGGTTTCACGTTGAGTATCTCTGCCATTCATATCACCTCAAGGAGAAGGGCTAGGCGCCCTTCTTCCTGTACTTGGGGTGGTACTTCATTATCTGCTCCTTCTTGACACGTTTGAGCTCGCTCTCGGGGAGCATCGCCAGAAGTTCCCATCCAAGATCGAGGGTTTCGAATATACTTCTGTCCTCATCATAGCTCTGTGCCACAAACTCCTTCTCGAACCTATCGGCGAACTTGAGGTAGAGCTTGTCCGTCTCTGATAATGCTTCCTCACCGACAACTGCTACAAGATCCCTGAGGGAGCGCCCTTCAGCGTAAGCGGCATAGAGCTGCTGGCTGAGCTGTGGGTGCTCATCCCTCGTCATTCCCTTACCAATACCATCCTTCATCAGCCTTGAGAGGGATGGAAGAACGTCAATTGGTGGATAAATACCCTTTCTGTGAAGATCTCTGCTCAGAACTATCTGCCCCTCCGTAATGTATCCCGTCAAATCTGGAATGGGATGCGTAATGTCATCGTCGGGCATTGTTAGGATTGGCATCTGGGTGATGCTTCCCTTTCTCCCCCTAACTCTTCCGGCCCTTTCGTAAATTGTTGCCAGATCCGTGTACATGTAACCCGGATATCCTCTTCTTCCGGGAACCTCCTCCCTTGCCGCCGAAATTTCACGCAGAGCCTCAGCATAGTTCGTCATATCCGTTAGGATGACGAGAACCTGCATGTCATAGTCGAAGGCAAGGTACTCGGCAACTGTTAGAGCCATTCTCGGCGTGATTATACGCTCGATAGCAGGGTCGTCGGCAAGGTTAAGGAATAGTACGGTTCTCTCAATGGCTCCCGTTTCCTCAAAGCTCTTCTTGAAGAAGTTTGCTTCCTCGTAGGTGATACCCATTGCACCGAAGACGACAGCGAACTGCTCTTCTTCACCCAAAACTTTAGCTTGCCTCGCAATCTGGGCGGCGAGCATGTTATGTGGCAAACCGGAACCTGAGAATATGGGGAGCTTTTGCCCTCTAATGAGCGTGTTCATTCCATCTATTGCCGAGACACCAGTTTGAATGAAATCCCTGGGGTAAGCCCTTGCAACAGGGTTCAATGGAGCACCGTGGACGTCTCTCCTATCCTCGGGAATTATCTCGGGTCCTCCATCGATGGGCTTACCTATACCGCTGAAGACCCTTCCAAGCATGTCAAGGGAAACCGGGACTTTTAAGGTCTCGCCCGTGAAGCGAACCCTCGTGCTTTTCACGTCTAGGTCTCTCGTACCCTCAAAAACCTGCACGATGGCAAGATCCTCTCTCGCCTCGAGAACCTGTCCCTTCCTTTTTTCTCCCCCTTCGACTTCTATTTCCACGACTTCACCATAGGCAACTCCTTTAACGCCCTGGACAATCATAAGGGGACCGTAAATCTTGCTAATTGTTGAGTACTCCTTACCCACCATCTTCCTCACGCTCCATACTTCCTGATGAGTTCTTCAAACTGCTCTTTCGTCTCATCCATGAGCTTTTCAATGTTCTCTATCTTTGGCTCAAACTTCATTCTGCCTATTTTCTCCCTTACAGGGAGCTTTGCTATTTCTTCCACGGGAACCCCGCTATCAACAGCTCTCATTGTGTAGTCATAAAAGTTGAGCAAAATGCGCATCATAGTTATCTGCTTCTTCGGGGAGCAGTATGTGTCCACGTCATCAAAGGCATCCTGCTGAAGGTAGTCCTCACGGATCATCCTTGTAACCAGAAGCACGGCCCTTTCCCTATCGGGTAGAGCATCGGGACCCACTATTCTAACGATTTCCTGAAGTTCGGCTTCCTTCTGGAGGAGCTGCATGGCTCTGTTTCTCATATCCTTCCACTCTGGATCTACGTTATTGTGCCACCAATCTCTAATTGCATCCACATACAGGGAATAGCTTGTAAGCCAGTTAATTGCAGGGAAGTGCCTCCTTCTTGCAAGGTCCGAATCAAGGGCCCAGAACACTTTAACAACTCTAAGCGTGTTTTGAACGACAGGCTCCGAGAAATCACCACCCGGCGGCGAGACTGCACCTATGACGCTCACACTTCCAACCCTATCCTCGCTTCCAAGTGTTCTTACTCTCCCGGCTCTCTCGTAGAACTCCGCAACTTTCGATGCGAGGTATGCGGGGTAACCCTCCTCACCGGGCATCTCCTCGAGACGACCCGAAATTTCTCTCAATGCTTCAGCCCATCTTGAAGTTGAGTCTGCCATCAAAGCTACATCGTATCCCATATCCCTAAAGTATTCGGCTATGGTAATTCCTGTGTAAATTGAAGCTTCTCTTGCCGCAACAGGCATGTTTGATGTGTTTGCTATGAGAACGGTTCTCTCCATGAGGGGCTTTCCACTTCTTGGATCCTTGAGCTTGGGGAACTCCTCAAGAACATCCGTCATCTCGTTACCGCGCTCGCCGCATCCTATGTACACGACGACTTGGGCGTCACTCCACTTTGCCAGCTGGTGCTGTGTAACGGTGTTGTGAAGTAGCGTTGGTAAGTTTCCTCCAATGAAGTTATGGGTTTCAGTTGTAACGTCGTAGACCTCTTGAGGCTCATCTATGTACCTCACCTCAACGATTTCATCGAAGAGCACGTGGCTTAGATGGTTCTCCGCTATCTCTTCCATGCCGACGAACCTTGCAAACTTCCTGAAGGTTTCATAACTCATGTTCTCCCCTGAGATGTAGTTGTGAATTTCCACCCCGGCGTCTTTGAGCTTGGCGTATGGCCTTCCAATTGCCTCATAAAGCTCTTCAATATCTACCGGAATCACGTCAATGCTGGTATACCCTCTTCTTTTCCTTTCAATGCCGAGTTTCTCAAGATTTGTCTTGCCGCTTATAATTACCCTGTAGTACTTTTTGTCCTTCACTTTTTTCTCCCTAATGAGAGAGTATATTCCAATCCTCGCGAGGAGGTAGCTTAGGCCATAGGCACCCTCCTCTGAAGCAGTTGCTATCTCTATCTCTCCCTTCTTCTCATTATAGTGACCATCACAAGCTATGTAAGCCTTAATGAATGCCTCAACAATGCTTGGCTTGCTCATAAGAAGCTCCTTGGGAACTTTCCAGTTCCTCGCCTTCTTGACCCCAGGAACTCCCAAGGCCTTGAAGAACTCAACTAAGGCTTTGCTGTGTATTAGGAGGACCTTTACAGTTCTATCCTGTACTATCTTCCCTTCAATTCCAAAGAGCTCTCTGGTGAGATCGTTAGCCCTCTTCAGAAGAGATTCATCGTTGTTATATATTGCAACTGTTCTTGGCTTGAGCGTTCCATCTGCGAGGAGATAGCCCAAGAACTCTGCTAGCCTTTCATCGAAGACTTCTGGTATCCTGACTTTCTTTGGAGATCTAACGGTGACTTTAACGTTAAGCCTAACCTCCTCTCCCCCATCAATCTTCTTCGCAACCAAAATTCTGTCGCCCTTCTTCAGGTGCATTGCTATTACTTCTTCTATAACGAGTCCGTCTTTGGTTACTCTACCGGTGAAGAGCTTGTGTATTGGAGTAACTTTTATCCTTCTTCCAGTTCTAGTCTTTATCTCGATCATTCCTTGGGAATATCCCTTGTACACGTGAGTTGCCTTTATCTCTATAATCTTTCCATCCTTGTATCCGCAAAGGGTTATTGGTTCCTCAAGCTCGGTCCACTCCTCTCCCTCTCTAACAGTCTTCTTGCCCTTTCCGTCAAGTTTCTCATAGAGCTCCTTGATCTTTATCAGCCCAAACTCCTTCGTTAGAACTAATGTATCCCCATCAACACACTTTCCACTCCCGAAGGGCCCGGGAATTGCAGCGGTTCCACCCTTTGCCTGCGGGAAGAATGTATCAATAATTCTCTGCCCTGTTACGAGAGGAACCTCGGGTGGAAGCTTCTCCTTGTAGGGTCTCTTAAGTCTAACGGGCCACCTCTGATACATCTTCAGCTCCTTCACTTCACCGCTCGGGGTTTTCACCTTTGCGATAATCTCCTCAATTGTGTATTCTCCTTCTTCGGCAATTTCTATGAGTTCTCCCTCAACCCCGGGAGGAACCATTATCTTGTGCTCTATCAAACTTGTTTCGGGGACAACACCGAGTACATCCCCGCCGACCACTTTATCCCCGACTTTTGCCTTCGGGGTGAACTTCCACTTTTTATCCCTCGGAAGAGCAGGTGCGCTCAATCCCCTCGATATGAAGTCCCCACTCTTTTCTCTCAAGGATTCAAGGGGTCTCTGGATTCCATCGTAAATCGATGTCAGCAGACCGGGACCAAGCTCGACACTCAATGAAGCGTTCGTTCCGGTGACTGGTTCCCCCGGTCTTATACCTGCTGTTTCCTCATAGACCTGAATTACCGCCGTGTCTCCTTCGAGCCTGATGATCTCCCCTATGAGCCCCATTTCACCTACTTTAACCACCTCATACATCTTGGAGCCTCTCATCTCATCGGCAACAACCAGCGGACCGGTAACTCTAATTATCTTTCCCATTTCCTTCACCTCTTTATCTCAACACCTATTGCCTTCCTAACTATCTCCTTAAGCTGCTCTTCACCAAAGATAGAGCCAAACTTATCGGGAATTTGAAGAATGATTGGGAACGTGACCTCCGGAATGCCAACCCTCTCAGCCAACCTCTCTGTAATTAAGATAATCCCGACATCTCCCCTCTCTATGAGCTCCTTAAGCTTGTTTTTTGCTCTGTCCGTTTCGAGGGAGGATTCATCAAAGGCGTAGGTCTCGTGAACTCCTGCGAGCTTGAAACCCAGAGCAGTATCCATATCTCCCATAAGTACGATCTTCATAAGGCTTCACCAATAAGGGCTTTTATGCTCTCTGGCTTTATCTTATCCTCAATAAGTTTCGCTATTGCTTTGAGCTTTTTCACTTCGTGCTCCTTGAGGAGTATGTAGTTTATAGGTACGGCAACGCTCAGAGGATAGAACCTTGTCATCTCCCCAATTTTTTCCTGTATGAACTTTTCGAAGCTCTTATCGAGTGCGCTTAAGTCACCACTCTCCAGGGCTTCCCTGCTCTCCCTCAAAACCTGGGAGTATCTCGTGGAATCGAGTTCTGCAAGTGCCATGCTCAAATCCTCGACATTTAGGAGTGTGTCTATGACCCTCTGGTTCAGGCTGCCTCCTTCAATTATCATGGGTCTTATCTTCTCGGCGCTCATTCTGTGGAGTTTGGCTCTGAGTATCGTCATCACATTTATTTTGTCAATTTTAAGCTTCAGGAACTCTTCGATTATCTTTTTCTCCTCTCCTTTTCTGCTCTGTGCATAGCTCATGAGTTTTTTATAATGGATCCTGTAGAGTTCTGTTTCAAATTCTTCGAGATTAATTTCATTCAGGAGGAGCTTTTGGTACACATCCTCGTATTCGGTTCCTTCAAGTATCACGAGGATCTCTTCTAGGGTTTTCGTCTCGGCTATTGCCTTTATTTTATCGACCATAGTTCCGAGCTCCACTATATAATCCCTCGCAACATCCCCCATTATCTTGGCTTTGACTGCGGCTGCCAGGTTTCTAACATCCCACTCCTGAAGGAGGAGTTTAAAAAATCCGTTCGATCTCTTGGGGAGAATCTTAATCATGAGTGTGTACATGTCGGCTAAAGCATTATCCAGTGCCCTATCTATTTTTTCGGCACTGTAACCCTCTATGTTGCTCAGGTAAGGTTTGTAGTCGGTATCCTCCAAATTCATGACGAAGTTATTAAGGGTCTTGCTCTCTGCAAGCTCTGAGAACTTCTGGTCGCTGAAGAGCCTTGCTTCCATAGCTTTAATCCTTGCATTTGGATAGGAATAGGGTGTATACTTCCACAGGATATCCGCGGTCTTGTATCCCACCCATGTAAAGACAATTGCAAGTGTTGTATCCAGAATTGCTGTTATGGTTCCTACTTCCACACCCATCACCCGAAGATGGCTTTTGCGATTTTAGTCCTGAGCTCACTTTCCATTCTCTCCATCCTGGCTTCAAATGTGTTGTCAACCCTAACGCTCCTGTCGGAGCTTTGCACCAAAACTCCACCTATGGTGTTTATTGGCTCTCCAAATTCAATCTGCACTCTTTTTCCAAGATTCTTTGTTATGAAAGCCTTGATGCTTCTGCTCTTATTCTTCAGGAGGTTTAGGGTCTCCTCATTTGAGCTTACGATTACGCTATCCACTTCGAGCTCTTTAACTGATTCTAGGATGAGAATCTTCAGGGTCTCAAGGTACTCCTCTTCGGGCATTGAAGCGAGTCTCTCCTTTAATGAAGTGAAAACCTCTTTTATGATTCCTTCCTGAATCTGGAGCTTCTTTTTTCGTGCTTCAAGCTTCGCATTTGCTATTATTCTCTGCTTTTCAATTTCTGCTTGAGTTTTGGCTTTCCTCATTATCCACTCCGCCCTCGATCTTGCCCTTTCCTCTGCTTCCTTTTTTATGCTTTCAGCCTCTTTGTTCGCTTCTCCTAGGAGGTACTTGATTTTCTGGTCTGCCTCTCTGTGAATTTCCTCGATGATCAGTTTTGCTCCTTCCATTGCTCATCCTCCTAAAATTGATAGGGAAAGGCTTCAGAAGCCTACTCCCGTAACTATCATGATTAATGCGCCGACCAGACCGAAGATTGCCATTGTCTCGGCCATGGCCGCAAATATAATTCCCTGGGTGAATGTCTTTGGATTCTTTGAAACGGCGCCTATACCTGCTGAGGATATGATACCCTGTGGTATGGCAGAGAGTCCTGTAAGTCCAACTGTCAGACCTGCTCCCAGAAGGATTGCGCCCTTAATAATGTTTTCTTGGGTGGCTTCGGCAAACTTAAAGCCGCCTCCGAGTATTCCCGAAACGAGGAGTATCAGGAACAGGGTTATCAAACCGTAGATGCTCTGGGTCATTGGAAGACCCTCTAATATCAGGGCGTTTCTGAAGTTTTTCTCATCCTCTGCAACTGCTCCTGCCGCGGCTGCCCCCGCCACACCAACACCAAATGACGATGCAGCTCCGGCAATACCAGCCGCCAGTGCGGCACCTAAAGATACGTAAACTATCGGATCCATATTTCACACCTCCGTTAAATCTCCATTTCGAGTTTTGAAACATTTCTTTTGGATTTGAAAGGTTCAAACTTTTTACCTTCTCCGGAATAGAATGTTCCGAAGAACTCAACATAGTGTAAACGTAGAGCGTGAACGAATGCTCCCAGGGCGTTTATGGCTGTTGAAAACAGCTGTCCCCCTATAAAGAGTATCAAACCAACGGCTATCCCTATGGGGATTGGGCCTATCTTGATTCCCCATATCATGCTCACCAGTATGTTTATAACGAGGGCAATTCCCGAAGTTGCCAGTGCCAGTGCCATTAAACGTGCATAGCTGAGCCAGTTTCCAATGAACCCGAAGAAGTCCGAGATTATTAAGAGTGCAGCAAGCCCTCCATTTGAGAGCTCGGATATCACGAAAAGCACGAAGCCTATGCCAAATATTGCCTTTGCTGGTGTTGCTAATGTGATACCCTTGAGGCTCAGAGCAAACATACCTATTCCTATTATTATTAGCATCCACGAGAGCTGTTCTGTTAAAGCGGCTTTTTTCTCGCCGTTCCTCCACTTGACTATGAATCCAATTGTGTATCCGATGAAAAGATGGATTATTCCGATTATCAGGGCAATTATGAGCACCGTTAGGGCACCGCGCATTGCATCTATTGCATAGGGAACTTTGATTCCCATTCTCTGGAGGGCATCGCCGAAGTAGCTTCCGAACACTACTCCCATGAGCATTGTGAAGAAGGAGCTCCAGAGAAGAATCTTTGAGAATATGTAGGTTCCATCCTTTAGATGCTTGTGTCCCTTAACGAGCATTGCGGCGACCACTCCTATTATGAGACCGTACATGAAGTCCGTGAGCATGAATCCAAAGAAGAAGGAGTAGGTGAATGCAAGTATTGGAGTTGGGTCAATTTCGTTGTACTTTGGAACCCCGAACATCTCCGTAATCATCTCAAAGGGTTTTGCCCACCCGGGGTTCTTCAGCTTGATGGGGATGTCTTCCAGGTCATCATCCTCAGCACCTTTGATGTTTATATAAACCTTACCTTCCGTGATCCTCTTTACTCCCTCGACAACCTTCTCCACATCCTCCTTTGGGGTCCATCCTGAGAGGGCAAAGGTCATATTAGTCCTGGCAAGATTTCCGAGCATGTTTGCCTTTTCCCTTTCATTCTCCATGAGTTCCTGGTAAAAGGATAAGGTGTCGTGGTATTTCTCGGCAAGTTTCTTTGCCTCCTCCTTTATCTCATCGAGCTTCTTCTCCCTTTCGGCAAGCATTACTTCGTACTCCTTAATGAGCTCTCCTGGTGTTCCCTTTCCTTCGGGAATTTCTATCCTTCCGAAGGAGTATTTAGCCAAAACAGGGTTTGCTTTATCGTAATCTGTTTTTAAAACTGCTATAACAACAAGATAAGCCCCTCTAATTTCTTTTGAAACATACGCTATTCTGCCCTTCAGGGTTTCTTTGAGCTCGTCGATCATTGGCGTGAATTTATCTTTATCAACCGTCCCTGCAACTATCTCCAAAAATTTGGTGCTCTTCATGTAGGATACATCAAGTTCCAGAACCGAGAGAAGCTCCAGGACGTTTATGTTCGTTTTTATCCTCTCTATCTCTGTGCTTGTGGAGTTCAGCTTCTGTTCGACCTCTTTTATCTCGGGTTCTGCCTCTTCAAGGAAGGCTTCGACCTCTTTAACGAGGCTTTCAATGCTCCTGTATCTGTAGGGTTTCTTTGGTACAGGCTCGGGGAACAGAAAACCCTTTATACCTCCCTTTGCCTCCTCTTTAAATGCCCCCAGAAAATCCACAAGCCTTGAGAGTCCGATGCTGTGTGATGTTGCCTTTCTATAAAATTCGTTCGGTGTGTCTTTCTGGGCTATTTCAACACTCACTTCCCTTATTTCAACAACGCCCTCCTCGTGAAGGTATGTTAAAAGCTTGTCCTTATATCTGTTAAGGCTGATGACCTCGAGTTTAACCATCTCGTGGGGTTTGAACATATCAAATCCCTCTGACAACTTTCAAAGCCTCTTCAATAGCTTTTTCAAAGTTTTCAGATGCTCTGCTTTTCATCTCCGCAAGCTCTTTCTCTCCCTCTTGAAGAACCTTTTTGGCTTCCTCTTCACCCTCGGCCCTTTTCTCTTCCATGATTTTCTTTGCGTCCTCTTCGGCTTTTTTTATTATCTCACTCTCAATTTTTTTCGCATCTTCTCTTGCCTTTAGAACGATTTGCTTTGCTTCTTCCTTGGCTTTTTCAATCCTGGCTTCTGCTTCTTTTTCAGCATCAACGATTTGTTTAATAACGTTTTCCATGAGCATCATCTCCATCGTGAATGTGAAAATTTGCACATTTTTGGGTTTTCTAATCTGCTTAAATACTTTATGTTCCTGAAATGCTCCTTTGTCCAATTTTCAGCATATTCATGAAAAAATTTTCATCATTATGTCAACATTTTTGAGTCCCGAACCTGTCAGAGGCATTAGAACTCTGGCTTCCTCTTCAAAGAAGCCCTTCTTCAAAAGCTTTTTAAAGGCAGCAAACGCCACTGCAGACGTAGATTCCACCAAGAAGCCCATCGAAACTAGATCTTCCCATGCATCCCTGGTCTCCTCTTCGCTCACAGATATTACTGCCCCTTCTGTCTCTCTAATCACCTTCATCATCTGTGCCTTTCTGGGAGGTTCTGGAATTGCAATTCCTTCAGCAAGCATGTTTTTTTCGCGGCTCCTTTCTACAAGGCTCTCAAAGCCTCCAGCCTGAACTGCAATGAGCTTTGGAACTTCTTTTAATTTCCTGAGCTTCTGAAGCTCTTTAAATCCTCTATACGCACCCAAGAGCAAAGTACCGCTCCCTGCAGGAATGATGGCGTAGTCAAATTTTCCTCCTCCTTCAAATGCTTCATAGGCGAAGGTTTTGGTTCCTTCAAGAAAGTAGGGGTTGTACCAGTGGGACACATAAACTGCCCCTCTGAACTCCTTCGCCTTTTCATGGGTTTCCATCCTGGAACCCTCGACCTCGTGGATCTCCGCCTTTAAAAGCTTCAGGATTTTCTTTTTTCCTTCGCTCGTGTTTTTGGGTATAAAGACGTGCACTTTAATTCCTTCACTCCTCCCGAAAAGGGCGAGGCTTATTGCAGCGTTTCCGGATGAATCGAGGCTAACTTCCCTTATTCCTTCTTCCTTTAGCTTTGCAATGGTTACATATGTCCCTCTATCCTTGAAGGAACCGCTGGGCATCAAATATTCAAGCTTGAAGGAAACCTTGGTCCATTTGAATGCCTTCTCTATAAGGGGGGTTATTGGGGGTGTTATGGAGGGCGCAAACTCCTCCTTCATTGCCAGAAGATTCAGATACCTCCTTATATCCATGTGTTCTTTCTTCAGGAGCTCTTCAAAGGATTCTTCGAACTCGTGAATAACATCTAGAACTCCTCCGCAGTCACACTTCAAACGGAAAACATCCGGATAGGTCGCATTGCAGAGCCGACACTTCAACATATCCCATCAAGAGAGAAAACTACTTCAAAGTATTTAAAATTAGGCACGTCTGTGTATTGTGACAATGGTTTCTCTAAGTGTTCATTGCGAGTGCCCCCTTAGAACCAGCACCAGCTCCTATATGAGCGTAAAATTAAAGGGAGGAATTCTTCCTCTTTTTTTCGAATATCTTCTTGATTTCCTCCAGAGCACTATCCCTTGCGAATATTATGATCTGTCCTTTCTTTGGAAGCTTGGTTTCACCTGAGGGTATAGTCAAATTGCCTTTCTCGTCATAAACTGCCATTATGAGCGAATCTTTTGGAAGTCCGAGCTCTTTCACGAGCTTTTCAGATATCTCGTTTTCATCGTTTATCTCGAACTGGACTATCTCCGCACCTTCCTTCGGGAGCATAACCCTATCGAAGCCTGGAGTAACGATGCTTCTGAATATGTAGTGCGCCGCCATCTCCTCCGGGCTCACAACGTAGTCAAAGTACCTTTTTAAATCCGCTACCTGTTCAAAGACCTTCTTGTTCTTTATGTTGCTGACCCTGAGTATGGTCGTTATTTTGGGGTTTAGGTGCTTTGCAAGGATGCATGCAAGCAGATTGGCATCATCCTGTCCGGTAAGGGCGGCAAAGGCATCGGCCTGCTTGATGTTAGCCTCCTCAAGAACGCTCTGGTTTGTAGCGTCTCCGTTTATGACGAGGCCATTTATGAGGTTTGCCAGTTCATTTGCCACCTCTTTATCCTGTTCGATTATGGTCACATCATGCCCCTCTCCCTCGAGCATCTTTGCAACCAAAAATCCAACCCTGCCGGCACCCATTATGATTACAAACATCCCATCACCTCTTCTCCCCAAGGAGGAATTTGGCTATTTCGGCGTATGCTGGCCTCGTAATCGTTATGCCTATCAGCACGCCGAGTATTGTTGTGAATGCAAATCCCCTGAGTCCTCCGACGAAGAACTTGAAGAGGAAGCTCATTGCAACAACGGTTGTCGTTGCCGAAGCCAGGATAACGAAGAAAGCTCTTCCCATCCGTTTAAGCATTCCACTCCTCTTTGTGATTCTTGTCTTCTCCCTTGAGCCCAGAAGTTCGTCGGTTATAACTATTTGCTGGTCTACACCTGTACCTATTGCAGCAATAATGCCCGCTATACTTGGAAGATCCAGGTTCCACTTAATCAAGGCTGCAACACCGAGGATTATGATTATTTCACTCAGGCTGGTGCTCACAACGGGTATGGCTATTTTGAATCGTCTGTAGTGGGCGTAAACTATTGCTCCAACCATTAGAAGTGCGGCAATACCGGCTATGAGCACCTGTCTCTTGAAGTCCTTTCCGAGCTCTGCGGATATGAACTGGGTTCCCTCCACATGAACTTTGATGGGGAGTGAACCGCTTGCGAGGACGACCGCTATGACGCTTGCCTCCTGCTGAGCGAGGTACATGTTGGGGGATGAACCCTTTATCTCGACGTTGGTTGAAGCCTGACCGGTAGTGAGCCCCTCGCTGACGCTGTAGGGGCCGTAGAGACCGAGTGTTCTCACCACGAGTTCTTCGTCTGTTTCACCTTTCCCTCTCTCAACCACCCTCACATTGAGATTCTTCTCCTCGAGGTACTTCTCGAGACCTCCGTTAACGTCCACGAGCACCACGAGCTCCTTACCTTCAGCAGCCTTAACTATCTCGTCAGGGGTCTGGTTGGTGTAGATAAGTGTATCAATGTTAAATGCGTTCTTTATGCGCTCGGGGAGCGAGAGGGCATCGGGGGCAGGAGTGTTAAATTTGGTAAGCATGGTGTTATAAAGGTCGGGAGAGACCACTAGGAGAGAATTCACGGGTGGATCGAGGAACATGTCCACGGGGTAGTTGGGCTTTCCAAGGGCAAGCCGGGCAAACTTCTCTGCGGCACTCTGGGAGAGCTGGAATGGCACGTGCCACGTCCCGCTCTGCTCTACCTGGAAGGCGAAGACCTGAACTATGTCCTCTCCCGTCGCAAATACCTCTCCATTAAAAGCGGCATAGAATACACCCTGCTTTTCAATTGTGTCTTTAATTCCGGCAACAGTCTCGGCACTGACATTTGCAACCTTCACGATGATGTACTCATTTCCCCAGGGCTCAACTTTAACGTCGGCAACACCCAAACGGTTGATTCTATTTGTGAGGGAGTTAACGACCTTATCCATCGTGGTGGAATCAACGGGCTTTTCAAGCTTCACGGTTATAGCGGTTCCTCCGCTTATATCCAGACCGTAGGTTATGCCATTTGCATAGATTGAGGCGAATGAGCTTATGATGAATATGAGCAACAGGATGACGCGCCAGTTGAACAGGAGTTTCTTCCACCTCATTGCTTCTCACCCCTTCCCAAGTACCATTTTAAGACACCTGCATTGAGAACCCATGTGTTCATGAAGTCCGCGAGCAGACCGAACATTAAAACGGATGCAATCTGATCTATCACCTGGGCGGTTGAGATCGCCCATAGTGCAAATAATGCCCCAAGTGTTGTCGTGCTCATGGTGAATCCGGTTGAAACCGCGGAGAAATAGGCTTTTTCTATATCCTTCTCCTTTCTCTTGAGCATTTTGGTTGTGAGGAGTATGTTGCTATCGACGGAGTAACCTATGAGCATCAGGAGAGCGGCTATTGTAGCCTGACTAAGCTCTATTCCCGTCAGGCTCATCAGTGAAAGTGCAATCATCATGTCCGAAATTGCGGAGAATATTATCGTCCCCGAGGGGATTAGGATTCTGAAGAACAGGAACACCACAACCGCCATTCCAAGAAAAGCGTAGCCTATGGCTTTTATCCCCTGTCTCTGGGCGAGCTTTCCAAAAGTTGGCTGAACCTCACTTTGGGCATACCTTGCCTTTGGATACTTCTCCTCAAGGACTTTTATTATCTCTTCAGGTGAAGAACCTACGGGGGCATATATGTTTACACCTTTCTCCCCGCTAAGACTTGAGAAACCTTCAGCCCTGACGCTGATTCCCGTTTTGTCCTGCACATACTTCTCGATATTTTCCGGAGAGTCATTTATCCCCTGAGCCGTTACAACAACTCCTCCCGCAAGATCTATGCCAAGGGTAGGCGGCTTCACGGCAATTATGAGCAAAGCCGCAACGAAAATGATTAGAGGATACATTATCATCTTTTTATACTCCATTTCAGCGAGCTTTTTTAGGAATTTCAGTTCCATGGTTTCACCCCTGAGTGTTTGTTCTTATATCAAAGATAAAGCTTTCCCTATCAGATTGCTGTTAACTCATGATAATCATTAGTGAATAAAAATCTTTGCTTGATGGTGTGAGGGTAAGAGTTTAATTCTGAAGGTGTGAGTTATTTCCGGTGGTCTCATGTTTGAGAAAGGATATGTTGATGAGGGTTATGTTCGTGTTTCAGGGGAGGAGCTGTTCTCCTTCATCGTTAGAGTGCTCCTAAAGCTTGGAGTTCTAGAGGAGCATGCAAAGATTGTCGCCGATAATCTGCTCATGGCAGATTTGAGAGGCATCGAGAGCCACGGCGTCCAGAGACTTAAGAGATATGTGGATGGAATTTTAAGCGGGGGGATTAACATAAATCCCAGAATTGAGATTTTAAGAGAAGGTCCCTCTTATGCTCTAATTGATGGAGATGAAGGTCTCGGGCAGGTTGTAAGCCAAAGAGCAATGAGCTTGGCTATTGAAAAAGCTAAAGATAGTGGAATTGGTGTGGTTGCGGTGAGGAACAGCAATCATTATGGAATTGCTGGTTACTATGCTTTGATGGCTGCTCGGGAGGGAATGATTGGGATAAGCATGACAAATTCTCGCCCCTTAGTGGCACCAACAGGAGGTGTGGAGCATTTTTTGGGAACAAATCCCATAGCTTTGGCCGCACCCACAAAGGATAAACCATTTTTGCTCGATATGGCAACTAGTGTTGTCCCAATTGGGAAGCTGGAAGTTTATAGGAGGAAGAATAAACCAATTCCCGAAGGATGGGCGATTGATGCGGGCGGCAATTTAACAAGAGATGTTGAAGCGGTATTTAATGAGGGAGCTCTGCTTCCTCTGGGCGGTCTGGGAGAGCTTTTTGGAGGACATAAGGGCTATGGTCTGAGTCTCATGGTGGATATTTTGAGCGGAATTTTGAGCGGTGGAACCTGGAGCAGGCACGTGAAGAACACAAATGAGAGGAAAAGCGAGGTGGATCACTTCTTTATGGCAATAAATATTGAAGCTTTTACTCCTCTGGAAGAGTTTAAGGAACGCATGACCAAAATGATAGACGAGATAAAGTCATCGAAGAAGCATCCTGATTTTGATAGGATATGGATTCACGGCGAGAAAGGATTTTTAACCCAGGAAACAAGACTCAAAATTGGAATTCCCATTTACAAAAAGGTTTTGAAGGAACTTGACGAAATAGCGGATAAGATTGGTGTTGATAGGATTGGAGGTGTTTAAATTGAGGATTAGCGAAGAACAGAGAAGAAATCTTAAGAAAGATGCTCTTGTCTATCACAGGGGCAATTTTCCCGGAAACGGAAAAATAGAGGTTATTCCAAAGGTTAAGATTGAGAATTTTTATGATCTAAGCTTGGCTTACACGCCGGGAGTTGCCGAGCCGTGCAAGGCCATTGAAAAGGGAGAAAGTTATGAAGATTACACCATAATCCCAAATACGGTTGCGGTTGTTACGGATGGTAGTGCAATTCTGGGTCTGGGAGATATTGGAGTTTTGGCAGGAATGCCGGTTATGGAGGGAAAATGCGTCCTTTTTAAAGCACTTGCAGGTGTGGACGCGTTTCCTATTCTGATTGACAGCAAAAATGTTGACGAGATTGTAGATACGGTGAAGCTCATTTCTAAGGGCTTCGGAGGAATTAATCTTGAGGACATAAGCGCTCCGAGATGCTTTGAAATCGAGGAGCGCCTTAAAAGGGAGCTCGAGATTCCGATCTTCCATGATGACCAGCACGGTACAGCCGTCGTTGTCCTTGCGGCTTTGATGAATGCTTTGAAGCTCGTGGGAAAGAACTTTGGTGATATAAAGGTCGCAATAAGCGGTGCAGGTGCTGCAGGAACTGCAATAGCAAAGCTCCTTCATTATAAAGGAGTTAGAGAGATAATAGCTGTGGATAGAAGAGGTATAATCCATGAGGGAAGGGATGATTTGAATCCTTACAAGCGCGAATTGGCAAGGTTCAACATCCATGGGATTGAAGGTGATTTGGCTAAAGCTATGGAGGGAGCTGATGTCTTCATAGGAGTTAGTGCTGCGGGAATAGTGAGTCCGGATATGGTATCCAAAATGGCGGATGATGCAATTGTTTTTGCGATGGCAAATCCTGTTCCCGAGATAATGCCCGATGATGCAAAGCGCGGTGGTGCTAAAATAGTTGCAACGGGAAGAAGCGATTTTCCAAATCAAATAAACAATGTCCTTGGATTCCCCGGAATTTTCAGAGGAGCTCTTGATGTGAATGCGAAAGACATCTCGCTTGGAATGAACATAGCCGCCGCCGAAGCCATTGCAAGCGTTGTGGGTGATGAGCTGACCGACGAGTATATAATTCCATCGCCGCTGCATCCCGATGTGTATCCCAGAGAAGCAAGAGCTGTTGCAGAAGAGGCTACTAAAGAGGGTCTAGCAAGGAAAAAGGTCAGCGGCGAATGGGTGGAGGAGCATACGAGGAGGTTAAGGGAGTTTTATCGGGAAGCAATTGCTCCCATAAACATCAGGCGCAGGAACTTCGGGAGTTAAGTTTATTTGGATTAACGATAGATTTAAAACTCAGTCCCTTTCCTTTTAATCAAACATGGGGTGGTCGCGATGACTGATACCATTGGATACCACTACATTGTTGAAGCTGCAGGGTGCAACGAAGAAATTTTGAGCGATGCAAACAGAATACGGGAGATTTTTCTAAAAGCGGCTGAGGTCAGCGATATGGAAGTGAAGGCAAGTTACTTCTTTAAATTCTCCCCGACCGGAGTGAGCGGGATGGTCATCGTAGCGGAGAGCCATATATCCGTTCACACATGGCC
>Ga0164310_10000731_pt1 | contig 18019 bp, 8 predicted proteins | sample GuaBasSedimGuay1_FD_121795 | JGI IMG/M metagenome (GOLD analysis project Ga0164310, IMG submission 121795) | Subseafloor sediment microbial communities from Guaymas Basin, Gulf of California, Mexico - Guay1, Core 4569-9, 0-3 cm | ecosystem: Environmental > Aquatic > Marine > Hydrothermal vents >... | reverse complement strand
ATCCATATAATAAATTACTATATAGATCACTTGAATCATCCCAACTGACACCCTCAGTGAAATCTATCATTAGATACTCCTATTTACCCACGACTCGGTCCGCCGCGGCGTCCTCGTTTGCCAGCCAGTCTTCCAAAAGCTGTATTTCGTTGTTGCATCTCTTCCATCTTATTTTGCTCGCCACCCATGGGATCATCTGTGATGACCATCTTATTCTTATCAGCTGTTTTGCTCTGTATTTTATCCTGAGCTTGTTTTGCCTCTTGAAGTAACTTTTTAACTCTTCTTTGAGGCAAGCCGAGTCCACTAAATATCGTATATATAGTTAAAACATTAGAGGTATTATCATCCCTATATAATCCACGATATATATTAGCATCACCAACAAGCTCATTTAACTGATGGTACATAAAGTTGATATGAATGGCTGGTATCTGGTTGAGAATTTCCTCTGAACCAGTAACTATTATTCCACCTGCAACGGCTTCTTTGAGATCAAAACCATCAGCAAGTAAACCATCTTGTAGGTTTTTAGTTACTGCATTAGCAAGCTCACTCTCATATAAAGTTATTTGTCCATTTTCTACTGGAATTTCTATTTCAAGCTTTCCATAAATCATGCAGTTACCACCAGTAAAAATTCTAGCAAAATCCATTTGATCTAAAGAATCATAATCTGTATCACAACGACAAAGAGTATTAAACATATTCAATACATTAACAATATCAAAATTTGCTACCTTCCAAAATTGTCCTGCTGTGATATCCGGATAGATCTGCTGAATTTTTGAATTATCTACTACTATAAGCGCATTTACGTCTTCACTCTGCACTAAACGTGAAACCCTATCAAGAGCTCTAATTGCGTTGGATTTTGTAATAGCTCCTTCACTTTCTTGAGGAAGAGTATACAACACAACGACTGGAATTCCAAATGCCGTCACTATTTTAATTAATTGTTCTGCTCCACCGGATCCAGTACCACCACCGCCACCTACTGCTACAATTAAGGTTTCAACATCGTGAAAGGAATTGCGTAGCAAATCGGTAACTTCATTTTGATAATCTTTAATAGCTGCTGAACCAACTGTCATATCTTTACCTGCACCACCAAGTGAATATTCCATAAACAATTTGCGATCATCTGGAAGATCAATAAAGGCAAGATCTTGTTTAGCCGTATTAATTGCACAAGCAGAATAACCAAATTTACCAAACTGCTCTGCAATGCGTCCTCCACCTTGACCAATCCCTACTACACCCCATTTGTATCCCTTAACGTAAGGATCAGCTAGAGCTTTTTGTAAAGTATCAACTCGAGCTTTATATTTTTGTTCAGCCACTTCTTTAGCTGACGCTCTCATTTCTTGTTTTACTTCTTCAACTTCATCATCAAGCTCAGGAATAGACATTGCAAGCTTTTTTTCTGGCTCTACTTTTGCTGGCTCTTGTACTATCTCTTGAGGAGATGGCTCAACTACAGGCTCAAGTTGTCCTGGCGGATTAACCTGAGGCTTTTTTTCTGGCTCTTCAGGCTTTTGTTCATATCTCTTAGCATCTTCTGGACCTGAAATTCTTTCAAAAATTGGCTTCTTACCATCAGGACTCGTTTTTCTACCATTCTTATCATTACCCATCTTGTTTCTCCCTTAGTTTTTTCATCAGAAGGGTTGCCTCATAAAGACTTTCTATAGTCCCCGTATCTTGCCACCATCCCTTTATTTTATTACAATGTAATTGCCCTAAATTTAAAAATGCTTGATTGACGTCTGTTATCTCGTACTCTCCTCTTGCTGAGGGTGTCAATTCTTCAATAATATCCCAAACTTGATGATCATAAATATATAGACCTACAGCTGCGTGGTTCGTCTCAGGATGACTCGGCTTTTCAATAATTTTTGTTACCTTGTTGTTTTCATCAAAAGATACTACTCCAAATCTTTCTGGATCAGGCACTTCTTTTGTAAAAACCATTGCTCCACCTATATATGATTTGACGCAATCTTTGATGCCGTGCTCAAATAAGTTGTCTCCTAAAATAACTGTCACAGGATCTTGACGAGCAAAGTTACGGCACAAATGAAGGGCTCCAGCAATGCCGTCTGCCTTCTCTTGAACACGATATGTCAATTCTACTCCAAGATCAATTCCACTACCAAGCAGAGAAAAGACGTCACCACAATGTTCACGACCGGTGATCACCATAATATCAATTATGCCTGCTTCTTTCATATAATCAATAAGATGAAATATCATTGGCTTATCATAGACAGGTAATGTTTGTTTATTATGTACCATTGTTAGTGGTAGGAGTCTTGTTCCAACTCCTCCTGCTAAAATTATTCCACGCATATTTTTATCCTAACAAGTGACCTTTTACTATACTTCCAACCTTTGCGAGACTGTAATTATTTAAAATATCTTGACTAGCCTGCATACCTTTCGTCTTTGCTTCTTCTTGATGCTCATAAACATATCTCATTAAATATCGTAAATGCTGAGTATCAGGAAGAGCCCAGTTAAATCCTCTATAATAAGGACAACGAGCTACTGCAGGAATTGTCTTCTTAATATTAATTAAAAACGAATTCTCATTATTCATAAAATCTGTATTTGCACTCCAACCTGTTCCTATTGTAGGAAGACCCACTGCCATTGCTTCCATATAGGGAAGTCCCCATCCTTCACCAGAACTTGGAAGGACAAAGGCATCGCAAGACTTATATAAAGATGGCATCTCATGAATACCATATGACTGCGAAGACAATAACGTCACGTTGCGTAAGTCATATTGACTGAGCTCTGACTCCACATTAATGCTCGGATCATTGTTCGTAACTCGAAGCATCAACTCAACAGCCTCATTTTTCTTGAATTCTGCCTGAAACGCTCTCATCAACATATGAACATTTTTACGCTCACCCATTTCACAAATACACAAGAACCTAAATTTATCTTTTTTCTTAGGTATTAATGGATTAATATATGGATTAAATCTTCCAACATCTATTCCAAGAGGTACAACTTTAATAGGAACTTGTACTCCTGATTTTCTGAAGGTCTGTTGATTAAAGGTACTGGGTACCCAAAGCTCTGTTAGATATGCATTGCAGTGTTGAACCCAAGATTTAGGAACTCCATCAACCTCTAACATTGTGTATCCGATTCTTCTCCCTTTACCTTTAAATTGATTGACAAAGAAGTCAGCAATATAAAAAACAATTGTTGTGTCGTAGAGTGTCGAATTACCTATAGCATCTTTCACAACAAGATTAGTGAGACCACGATCCAATTGCTCTGAAGGATGTGACATCACTGGTCGATAAGCTACATCAACATTATTTTCCCACAAACCAGTGGTAAGATTTCTACAGGCCTCTGCATATCCACTCAGACCATATACTGGACCTCTTATTTCTACTCCACCATCGTGCGAATCTAAATATGATGACCACTTACTGACAAACTTGGATCTGTTCGTTTCTAGTAATCTTCCAACATCAATCCGGTTTGCCTTACCAGTTGCTCCATGTTCGTGGAAAAGAGTTACTTGTCCACAATAAAAAACCTTATATCCTGCTTTTGCAATTTGTAAACACATATCAGAATCTTCAAAATAAGCGGGTGAAAATTGTTCATCAAACAAACCAACTTCAGCGAGAGTCTCTCGCTTTAAATACATACAAGCACCAACAACAATCTGAGCCTGCTTATTTACTTGACATTGTCCAAAATCAGTAAGAGCAATTCCCCACTCATTTTCTTGACCCATTCCATTCTTTTGAATAATAGCACCTGTATGAAGGATTTGATTATTGTTATATGCCCCCATACCCTTAATCCTACAGCCAACTACTCCTATCGCTTTATCTTGGTATGCTACACGATTAAGTATCTCTAACCAATCTCTCGTGACTACAATGTCACTATTCAAAACTACGATATCATTCTCTGGATCAGCTTCAACAATTCCTTGATTCCATCCTCTCGATACTCCAACATTTGAGGAATTTAAAATCAATTTGATTCCCTTATTCTTTTTCAATAACTCTACACTGCCATCTGTCGAACCATTGTCAATTACAATGACTTCATGGTCAAAATCTTTTGTGTGCTTCTCAATACTAGTAAGACACTTATTGAGCGACTCTTTTGTGTTATAATTTAGTATTACTATCGTCGTTTTACCAGAATAAGGCTTCTCGAGCACTTTAAAAAGACTTGACTCTTGTTTTTCTTCTAGACCTAAGACCTGTGACTCTATCTTCTGAAATTCTGCCTGTTTTTGCATAATCTCTTGTTTCAATCGCTCTAGTCGATTTCTACGCTGAGAAAGAGCTTCATTGAGCATAAGGGAATTATCACCCTTTTGCACAACCTCTACGGGGGTATCTTTACATTGTAGTATACATTGTTGTCCCCATTTTTGATTATTAACAAGATCCACAAACTGATGAGCCACATTTTCCCATGTATATTTGGGAATCACTTCTCTATATGCTCTTTCTGCTCGCTCTGTTGCCTCTTTACGATGATTAAATACATATCTCATCAAAGTTCGTAAATGCCCTTTATTAGGCTCTGCGAGCTTACTTCTTTCATTATAATGCCAATATTGCATGCTCTTTGGTGCTTGAACCATCTTATAAGCAATTGGAAAAGAATTACCACTTGTAGCAAAATCAGTATGTCCACCATATCCAGTAGCTATGACAGGAATCTTACAAGCCATTGCTTCTAAAATAGGTAAACAAAAACATTCACTACGAGTTGCTGTAACAAAAGCGTCACAAGCATTATAAAGCTCTGCTAAATTTTCAACATTATTCGAAACCAATTTTATCTCGAGAGAAGGATAGCGAATACGGAATTGTTGAACAAGACTCTTTACATCTATTTCATATGAGGCTCGTTGGCCCTTAATCTGTGTTCGCAAAACCAACATAACCTTATCAGATGCTGAGAACTCTTGTCCATATGCTTCCAATAAGATGTCCAGCCCCTTGCGTGCATGAGGGGCAGCAACACATAAAAACTTGAACTTATCGGTATGAAGATCCATTGGCTCAATATCAGGATTGTATTTTGATATATCTACGCCATGTGGTAAAACATGAACTCGATCTCCCACTATACCATTTTTAATAAAAATATTTTTTGCGAAGGTGCTAGATGGCAAAATCAAATCGGCATTTTGATTCATGTCACTAATCCAACCTTGCGGCATTTGTGTTGTTTCATAATTATATATACATATTTTTTTATCAGTATTAAATTGTTTTAAATTGCGTGGTATTGTATATCCAAGACCAATGGGAGATCTCTTTTTTTGAATATCTTGTATTCCTTTTAGTCTGCTGTCAAGCTTGGTTGTTCCATCAGTTGACTGAACTGCTACATCGACGCCTATCTTATGTAGAGCGACACATAATTCTGTTCCAACGACAGTCCAAGAATGTAAACTATTGAGGATACCGCGATATATGAGCTGGGACATATTTTCTACTTTCCTTATATATATCTATATATCGATAGATATATTAACAAGAACCCAATTCGTCCCATGCAATAAAATCAAGAATTCTATATATTGCATCTTGCAAATTAATACTACCCGAAGGTGTTCCAAAACATCCGCGGCTTGTGTCGTCAAAAACTACCTGCGAAGCATTGAGACTAAGAGTAGCTAACTGTGCCAAAATAGCATTCAAAGATGTTGTAGTGTCATCGTGAAGCTCATAAATAACATCAGTAACACTACCATTATCAAATCGGGCTTCAGGGTCTTCAAATGTAATATTATCTGAAGTTAAAACTCCACCCTCTTCAGTGCTTGTATGATTGTGCTGTAGAGATTTACTAGGCAGAAAATCATCTCTAACCACTACTATGTTGGATAGATCGTTTTCCACATCTCCTCCTGCGTATTTAGGCCTTAAATCAACTTGATTTGTTGACATGCCAAAGGGCTGAAGTACTGGGACCCCATTTTTACCCTTATATCTTGTATCAAGGGAAAGTGCATCGTTAAATTCCAATTTAATACCTTGATCTGTAGAGGCTGGAACGAGGTGATGCCATCTCCAGATATCGACCTTGATGTCATTTATTGGTACAAACAGAAGAATTGAAAATCTCATACTTGTAATCGGGACGCCATCGAGATGAAGACCCGTTGAATCAACACTGCCATCAGCCATTGTTGCTTCTGGGTTAGTACTTAGTCTCATTACAATTGAGGAACCATCTTTAGCAAAGTCAGAACTATTAAAGTCCATTTTAAACGGCCCAAAGACGCGGCGATCTTTTTCTTCATATTGAACTGGTTTAATTAGTTCATTGCGATTTGTAACTGCAACACCTTCTGATTGCCATAGAGTTCGAATTATATATTCGTCTGTTGTAGTGATTGAAGGTACAAAAGTTACTGTATTATCATAAACTGTCGTGCCACCATCATCTCTTGATACAGAAGCAATGTCTATTACTTCTCTTATATCACTTGTATCATCAATCTGATATATTTCTACTCTGTCAATACTAACCGAAGAAGCAATTGGTTCGCTTGTCGTAATTACAACTTCATTAGTTCCAGTAACCAAGGTAGCAGCAAATCCAAACAATACCTGATAACTTCCGGTGTTGAGAACAGGAGTATTGCTGTCAAAGAAAAGCACCGTTCTTCCAAGAGGATATTCCGTAGAAGGACCAGTGCTCACTGCTCTTACTACTTGGAGACGTTCAAGTGGATTGTCATTTTGTAATACGAGAATAGAACCAAGGCGAGCAGCTGTTGCATCTTCAAATAATGGCGAACCTGCAACCACTGTACCAAAGTGAGCTAGAAATTCATCGTAGTCATTACTGTCAACGCTACCATCAGAATTGAAGTCAAATTGCACATTATAGCTTGGGTCACCTGTGGAACTTCCATATGCTGCTAAGAATAGGTTAAGATCTGTCTCATCAATCCGTCCATCAACATTAAAATCATATCTAACATCATACACTGAACCAAGCGCACTTGCTGCGCAAGTAGTAATTGGTTTATGATAATAATAGGTGATCGTTACAACATCTACAGAAGGATCAGGTCTAATATTATCACCAAAAACAATCTTACCCAAAAATGGATCTAACATCATTTGATCTGGATCTAACAACTCTTCATCAATGCTAGCTACCACATTAAGTGCATTGGATAAATCTATGCCATTAAATATTGCTAATCCGTTAACCTTAACTACAATGTCTCCTGCAGTGATTGCGTTTTTGACTGAGACATCTTCGTTTATAATGGCACAACTAGAACTATCACCCCAAGAAAAGAGTCTTGTTTGATAATATTGAACAACTTCGTATTGTTGATCAAGTTGGAAATATTCAATTGTTGCACTAAGCCCTAATTGAGTGAAAATCAAATCTAAATCATCCGGTCCACCATTTGTTGGAGATACATCATTGAAAAATACTTGCCCTGTTATTGGATCAATTCCAACCTCTTCGTTACTTACTGTGGCAGAACTGAGGGCATAGACAATTTCTCTCTCACCAAACCACTGCTCTTGTGGTTCAATGTCGCGAACATCAAGAATAGAACTACCAAATGGAGTGTATGTGAATCTCAAGGGAACATCAGCTACATCTTTTGCAACCCTATTTTGAAAATACAAATATCCAATTTCACCTGTAGCAAACCCTGCTGGTGAGCCAGCACCTTTACCCATTGCAATGACTCGATATACAAGTTCCGTACCAGTCCACTCTGTAATTGCAACAATGCTTTGCTGCGAATTGTCACGACCAGTATCATCTCTGACGGTAACTTTCATAGCAGCAAGATCGGAAATAGAAAATGGAGCAGATCCTGCAATCTCCAGAGAAATTGCTAAATCATCTATTTGCTGTTGTCTTTGAACCGGATCCGTACTAAAAAGAATACGTCCTTCAATTACATGAGGAGCACCGGTTCCACCTTTTTCTGGACCTTCTGTCCCAGACCAATTGATCGGCACACCATCAATCTTAATTACAATATCATCTGCTGAAGCTGCTGCTGTTACATCTGTTGCATTTCCTCCAATTAAAGTACCGTCCTCAAAGCACATAGGAAGTGGTTCAAACTTAAAGAAACTTGCAGCAAGCAATGTATCTGCAATTGTATTGATTGCAGACGAAGCCGCATTACCTACTTTACCTGGCACTTCATCCACTTGAATAATTGAATTATAGCCAGTAACTACCTGTCCTACATTGCCGTATTCAACAATCGGATCACCGAGCCTTAAATCTTCATTAATAATAGCTGTAATATCACCAGAATTAAGCCGTATATCAAAAGCTCTATCACGAGTGAGAGATAAAATTCCTGTGTCAGGATGAGGAGTTCTAATCTGAGTATTATAATCTTGAATAAAGACTGAACGACCGCGACTTGTAACAACTTTATAGTTATAAAATGTATTTGGAGCTATTTCATCAAGATCGTATACATAATTTGCTAATCCAGGAATAACAGTTCCTTCTGGATCAGTTATTGTCACATAAAAACTACTGAACGGTGGAGTTGTTGGGGTAGAACTCAAAGACGCTAGTTCAAAGCTCTGAACATTTGTTCCTCCATCGAGATATAAAATCAAAAAGACTTGTGCTAAAGTATCAGTCAGTGGCTGTCCAAGAGAATCGTATTCTTGATTACCATCATCATCAGTTGATGGAAACTCAGTTGGAACATTGTCAATGAAGAAGATAAAATCATCAGGTCGCGATGTTTGCAAATTCAAAGCACCCAAACTTGGTGTAACAACACAAGGATTCAACCAATCATTAAAAGCAAGATTAGTACGTTCATTTACAGAAAAATGAAAATTATCTGAAAATGAAATCACATTTCGATCAACTACGGAAGCAAGTAAAAACCACTCTTGGTCATCTCGCTCTTTTGCTACTTCAACGCCCCACTCTGTTTCGTCAAAAACTTTAATTTCAAATACGTCCTCAAACCTGGTATCCACCGAATTATTGGTTCTTGGGTGTAACTCAGGATCTGTAGAATCTAATACAAATTTAATAGCTACATAATTCTGATGGTCATTTGTGCTTGTAGCATTTCTACAATCAGCGAGACTGAGGAATCTTTGCTCTGTCTGCACCTTAATAGGCTGCCCCTTAAAATAAGCAGCACCAGTCCCCACTTTTACAGCAGAAGTATATACTTTATGATAGATTACCATGTTAACAAGAACTGCACTTGTATTATATAATCCCTGCTGATAAACTCCACTCACCAAAAATTGAGCGTAAAAATCACTACTTATTAAATCTGTTTCACTAACATTGGAATGATATACCCTTAATTGATCTTGACTTCCACTTTCCTTAATAAAGCGAATCAAAACAGCATAATGACTGTTAACATCAAGAGAAATTCCTTGTCCATCATTTTGATTAGATACATCAATAATCAGACGACCATCGCTAGAAGAAGAAGGAATATCAGAAGCACTAAATTGTTGTGAAAACAGAGAATTAGACAGACTACTAAGGGGATTGGTTGGGACCGTCAAGTCTAGTAATTCAATTTGAAGTACACTATCTCCTGCTGTATTAAGAAGCTGTAATTTAAGATCAAGTCGTTGTAAATTATCCGTCTCTGCCTTAAATACTTGATATATCTTTGTCTCTGATGTATCAGTTGAATCTTCTGGAAAATCTCTATAATTTTGCAAGCTTGTATTTGCACTCGATTGCGGGACCTCTGGAAAAGCAAAGGGCTCTACCATTATTTCGTCAGCTTCAACACGAAGTCCATCGAGCCTCGTTACCCCATCAAATCCTAAATTTTCTACAGCTCTCTCATTTTTTTCATTCACATATCCCTGAAGCTGCTCTAGATCATCAACATTAAGCTGCTGTCCATCATAAAAATTAGGCTGCTTATCGGGATCTAAGTTATCGTTTATAAGTCTAATTGACATCGTAACTCCCCTTATTCAGTCACTTCTTCAAAAGTTATACTCGCTTCAACAAAAGCTGGTATAATGCGGTCTATTGTATTTATAATTAATTCTCTATCAATATAAGTATTCTCTTGATAATATACCACTATATCTACTCTTCGACCAGCGGATAGAGTATCAATAATTTGACTACTTGGATTTTGTAAATCTCCTATTCCTGGAAGACTATCTACATTATTATCATAATGACATAACAATAAAGATTCTTCCGGCAGATTAATGCGCGTTGATTCTACGCCAATTTGCTGCAGGATTAGAGCTTCCTCAGCACTAATGACAGCCTCACCTTCACGTAGTTGGAATCTTATTTTTTCTCTTAAAATCTTAAACTCTTCTGCAACATCTGCATCTGTTGGGGCACTATTAAGAATTCTAAACTCCTCAATAATACCATCAGCAGATTTGGTTAATGTAGCGCTATCAGTTCCAACATAAAACATTCTTGGAATCTCATCTATTACTATAGGCTTTAATAAATTAAATGACACCGCTACAGCACCAGAATTTCCTTCGGGACATCCCGAAAGAGCATGATCAGTAGCAGAAACTTGAACAATATGTAGCCCACTTTTCAAAAAATCTAACACTGTTCCTGAAGGGAGCCAACCATAGTCCTCACCATCAATCAGCACATTTACATCAGAAATCCCAGACAAATCAGCAATTGTATAAAGCAGCGTTGGACATTCGTTCAATGGATTTATTGTATCATCTATGGGAGAAGTTATGGTAATTTCCGGACCTTCATCATCAATAATAATCGTTTCCGTTGCTTCTGCTTCTAGGTCTGAGGTTGACCTCACTACAACTCTAATTGTGTGAGTTCCATATTCCATTTCAGGTAAAGAAAAAACATGAGTAGTGCCAGGAAGCCCATCTGAACCATAGCCATAACCGTAACCGTAGGCACCATATCCGCCATCATCTTCTCCAAGAGGACCATCTGTTCGCACAGCCTCGGCCTCTTCACCATCTATAAAGATTCGTACGCATGTTGGGTCAGTGCATAAAGTATCAATTCCTAATGTTCTGAAGGTAAGGCTTGGCGCCCTATCGCAGGATGGCACTCTATGTGTGGGGCTATCAATCACCACTTCTAGTGACTGAGAGTAAACTGATATAACAATCTCTGTTGCCATTATAATTCCTCTACTCGCAAGGTTACTATACTACCAGGTGTGGCAGTTCCTAATACTATGATTACCTTCTCACTCAAAGTGTCACCATGAATAGGATAAGTTATAACTGGATCTGGTGCTAAATCTGCTTCTACAATGATTTTAAAATCATGCACAGCTCTTTGTTCATCGAAAAAGACATATGGAATTCTCCAAACTCCTCCGGGACTAGCAATTGTTGTAGCCTCTACGACACCCTCTGGGATGAGAATTACATCAACATTACGATTTTCTACTGAACTCTTATTATTTGTTGTGGTAACTGATTGAAAAGAGATAGTGTTCGAGCCTTCCATCAAACTTACTTGATGAGTCCAGTTTACATCGTCATTAATGGGTATTTGAAGAATTTCATCACCTACTACTGCTCCAGATGTCACTCTCACCAATACTCCGCTCCCTGCACTCTTTGTTCCTGTAAATTCGTATGTAGATTCTCCTATTGGATCTACTGGAGAACTGGATACTGTGAGAGTGGGTATCATGGTATCCATTTCAATTATAACACTCTTCACAGAAGAAAATTGTTCTAACTGATCAGAAACACGACAATAGAGTGTCTTTATTCCGTCGGGAGGCAAAAGCAAAAAAGTAACCTCGGGGACATAAAGCTGGACTGCAGCACCCATAAAGCTTGGATCTTCTGATAAAACCAATCCAGTAACCGAGTTAGTATAGCTTGAAGCATCAACTTGAACTGTTATTAACTGATTAGAAGCTATTGTGTCTCCATTGTTTATTGTAAAGGAAGTAATTACGGGTCCAACTAAATCTACATTATAAATAAACGTCAGGGGAGCTCCAACAATTCCGTTGACTGTATCATCAAGGTAGGCTCCTATAACTGTAGTACCAAGTCCAGAAGGCCCAGGCTCAATTGCAATGGGAGATCCATCATACAAGGAATATGGCGACCCACCAATGCTAGCATATATGGTGCCAGGGCGATTTCCTGTTAGTGTGACTTCTTGTGCAGAACTGTAGTCTGCAGGAGGAAGACTCGAAACAACAAAAGGCTCTTGTATGATATATGTTTCTGTTCTGACAGGCTCATCAGGTCCAAGTAGATCCTCTGTGAAAAACTTAAGCTCTGTTGTTCCTTCAATTAACTCAAATGGAACCGTATATTCTATTCGTGTTCCTGATGTTGTTGGATCACTACCATCTAGAGTATAAAATATAGCTGAAGGAAAAACATTTGATGTCATCTCTATTGTTGTACGATTACCATAAGTTCCACCTGCCGGAGTTACTGTTGTAACTGGAGAGGGAAAGACTATATCAATTTCAATATGACTACTTGGACTTGACGGAAGAGTTTGGAAGAAAGAGCTCGTTATTGGGCTACCATTCATATCTGTTGCTAATCTACCTCCGACATAAAGATAAACCGTATCACCATCTTCGAAGCCTGAATCAGAAAGCCCTACATCGTGACCTCGAGCACTGACAAGGAAGCGAACATTACCTGCATCATCAATTGTTCTATAAACACGATTTGTGTCTGTATAATTTACACCAGCTGTGGTTCTGGTAGTAATGAGTCGATCTACAGTATCTAAGGAGTATCCACTCTCTAAAATGACAGTGCCCCAAATTTCCATAAATCTAGGTATTTCACTAGAAACCACTACTGTTTTTTGTATTTGATCAGACGTAGATCCTGTTGAAGTAAGTACTACTTCATAAACACCCTCGCTACTATAAATATTAGTGGGGCTCTGATCAGTCGATGTATTTCCATCTCCAAAATCCCATAGCCAAGATGTCGGAACTCCACTAGATTGATCAGAAAAATCGATAGAGGATCCACCTACTACTGCTGTTATTCTGCTTGTGGTGAAATCAGCTGTGACTGTCATTAATTTCTCCTCTATCCTTCAAACGACATCTCAAAAGTTTGATCTTCTGATGTTACAAAACCATAACCACGACCTGGACTTAAGTTGGCAGGAGCGAAGTTGAGAACTATTGCTCTCCCTGGTATATATGTCTCAAAAATCTGATTTGTGACTCTAAATAGTAAATCAAATTGGACACCATTGGAATCTAGTATGTTGCTGATGGAATTGTCAGCAAAAGATCTTCGAGGTACCCCTATCGCATTCATTCCTTGATTTGTATTTTCATTCACAACAGATATTGTAGTTGATGTTGGACTCGTACCATAATCTATGCAGAATATTTCATCTGACCCCATTACAACAAAGAATCCATGGGCATTGTCAATTTCATCAAAATCATTTGAGGCTATTGAGCTCGAACTTGGTATAAAAGATTCCCATAATCCATTCTCAATACGGAAAATTCGTTGTAAATCTAAACCAGCAAACAAATCGTCTAATTTTGCTTCAACCGAAGGAATTTCTCGCGGTTGAGATACAAGATTTAATCCCTGATATAATGCCACATGTAAGCCAATGTGATATGTCTGTGTTTTTAAAGTCTCAACCTCTAATGCAGCATTTCTTGATTGAAATCGTAATTGACAATCTACACTTAAAGTCACAGGAGAGGTGTATAAATGAGAACGTACGCTATCAAATATAGGATCTGTATTGTCTTGTGTCCAATATGATACAACAACTGATGATGCTGTAGTTGGCGCTTCACTTACTGTATCCCAATAGGAATTCAAGGGTAGGGGTTCATCTACATCTTCCCATGTTGGCGTTCCAATTCCTGCTGGCCCTTCTCCATCCCACTCACATCCTGAGGTAGTTGTTCCATATGGATGTATTGGGTGTGGAACATCCCAAGTTGATACATAAGGGTAAATTGTTGTGTCAACTCCCGAAAGGACTATGCTTGCTGTATCCCACCAAGAAAAGTCCCAAAAAGAGCAAGTATCCCATTCATCAGGAAAATGAAAAAACATAAACATTCCAAACCTTGGATCTACATAAATCTTACCTGGAACATATTCAATGAAAGGAATAGGATCGCCTAAGTCATCGTATAATGCAGAAATTTCAAATCCCAAATCATCGACTGCATCGCAGCCATCAATCATAATTGAGAAGTCACCTCGTGCGTAGGCTTCTTGTAATGCAGTTGTGGTGTTTTCGATGGGTTCTGATATTTGATTACACTCACTTGTTGAGGTATGAAGTGTAATAATATTTCTATCAGGATCAAAATATCGTACATGTATACAATCTGAGCTCATTCCAGCGAGATTCGAACGATCTGTAACATCATACACATCTGGTGCTGATTGGACATATCTTTGCCAAATTGTTGTTGCTGTCGAATCTAAAACTGTCTGAGTAAGATCAGTATATGTTGTTAAGGTTATAACCTCTGTCTCTTCAAGATAAGTATCCTCTGGAGGCGAGGCAACTGTAAAAGGAGCTACCATTTGTTATTCTCCATATCCTTCTCCATATCCATCATCTATGTGAATCTGGACTGTTGCATCAGGATCTCCTGTGCCGCGAATGGTAATAAAATGATTGGTTGTCTGAAAGTTATCCTCTGGCTCAATGATTACTGGATTGCCAGATTCTTGCTCAGTTAAAACAATCTCAGCACTAAAAAATGCTGTTTCATTGCCTATATTGTCAATGAACTTAACAAAAACCTCTTTGAATCCATCATGTTCTGATAATGTCCATTGTATGGTATTGCTATAAGGAATAATTTGTCCTCCTGGCATATTGAGATCGTCTTCATTTAAAATTTCTATTTGTGTTGCACCTGTAGCACTCAAAGTTAATGTCACATGACGACTATCTCCTCTCAGAGCTCCTTCATTTATTAGGATTGGCATAGAACCAATTGCAGGAGGAGTGGTGTCAAGTGTAATTACAGCACTGAATATATCAGATTCAGTTAGTGTTGCATCTCTAAATTTTATGTATACCGTTTTCTCACCATCACCATAACTTGGTCCTGCAAGATCATCAGCAAGCTCAAAAGGCTTTGCAGTTACAAAAGTTTCCCACAAAGAACTTGTGAAGGAGATGTCAGTCCCTAACATCATTTCTGTCACCCCTATAGCACTTATTATCAAATCTACAATTGGATTATTTGTTCGTTCAGCACCATTATTAATCAATATGGCCCTCAAGTCGCCTGTTGCTGGAATTATCATAACCATTATATGTCTCCAAAAACTCTATGATTCATAAGCTCACCGTCAAGATATAGCTTAACCATTGCAGGCTGCCCATCATTTGTGTGAAGCTTCCAAGAACACGTTATCAAGTGCTCGGCTTCTTCATATTCACTAAATCCTGATATGTAACTGAATAAATAAAACCCCGTTTTATCAACAGGATCAAATGTTAAAATATTTGTAGGCTCATCCCAGCGAAGAGCTCTAATGTCCTGTAATCCTCCATAGCCATATGCTCCATAGCCTCCATACGACTCTGTAACAAAGCGTACTCTGTTTCTGTTGACTTCAAGAAACTTCTCATATTCCTTAAAGATCAAAAAGATATCAGTAAGTGTATGCCATGAAACTGCTTGTGTTTCAATCAAAGGCTCAATCGTTGTAGTTAACCATCCATCAAAAAGAGTAACCTCTGTTGTTGTAAAATCTTCAAGATTTATTGTAAAATACCAACTATTAACTACGTCTGGATTTGCTGTCTCCATGGCTGAATACAAAGAATTGGTAATTGGAATAAAGCTCTGAACAATCATAGGATTTTTCTGAAAATCTATGTCAGGATCTCCTGGTAAATAAATCAATTCTCCTTCAGGACTAGGTATAGAAAAATTTGATTCCACAGACGCCCTAAAAACATCAGTTCGTCCTTCAAGAGTTTCACCTGTAATTGGATTTATATAGGCACTAGCAAATTCAAATCCTAACTCTGGAAATAAACTAGCAAAATCGTGCATCTCATATCCACCTGCTACACCATCTGACTCGAGGGCTACTATGCCAAGGGAGTTCAATTGACTTCGTCTTTCGAGAATATAAACCTCTCGGTCCTCATCTGAAATTACAGTTGACGGAAAATCAATCAGTAGATGAACATCATGCCCATTTGTTACCAAATCAAGAAGAACATTGTCATAGAGAGAACATCCCTCCATAAATGAGCTTTCAGTCTGTACTGTCAATTTAGCACCATGATTATGATAACATCCTGCGAGAGTTCGAATACGTGTCGCAGCGGATAAAAAAGAAGATTCAACCGTGTAATCTATATTATTTGGAATTTGAACAACAGTGGCAATATTTAATCCAAAGCCCTGTATTCCTCCGTATATTGGAGCTATTACAAACTCAGTATCCTCTGCTCCAAAAATGTCAGACTGCCCATCTGCGTCAAGATCTTCAATAGTATAAGATGGAGAGTAAGATAATTGTGTAAAAGAATCTCCCTCTTCAAGATATCTAATTTCATTACGTGGAATTCTTGTTATATTAGTTGTTGCTCGATATAGTCTCGAATCTTTGTCATGCACCTCAAAAGCGAGCAAGCCCTTTTTATTTTTATAACAAGTAATTCTGTTCGTAAATTCATCTGTTCCCATTAAATCAAAGAATGGATGTGACACTCCATCATTACCATCCCAATGAGTACCAAGAAGAAAACTAAAGGCTCCCTCCTCAACGTGAACATTATTTAAGGCTCCATAAGAAACATATGCTCCATTGGTACTCTTTAGATTGAGTCCGTTTGCAAACCTGCTAGCAGCGTATTCTATTGAGCTACTTCCATCGGAGAGTATAGGGGACGTTTTTGGTTCCAACGGATTTAAAAAGTCACTATCTTCTCCATTAGTTAAATTGAACCCATTTGTTATTGCTTCAACTACACTTGGCTCAAGACCGGCTAAAGCTGTTATCACATCTGTCAGTGATCTCTCTGTTGGCCCTGTTGTGAAAGCCTGAATTAAAGATAATACTGCTGTGCGAAGTTGTTCTCTTTGCCAGCCTGACACAACATACTCTATTGTATAGTTATCTGCACTTGTGAGTGGAACAAATTCGAGTGTCCCTGTTGAATAATCGAAGGCAGTCGCTGTTGACATTGGTGACTTATCTGGATCTCCAGTTAAATAAATTAAAACATCTTCATAGCCAACTGGTATACCTGATAATACTACGCTGGACTGATTATTTATTAAATCAAATATCTCTGTTCTAGCAAAAGTACCAGTTTCTAACCCCAACAATGCAGCAAAATTATCGATTAGTGCCTTTTTACGAGCTCCATATTTATAAGATACAAAGTAGTCAGTGTTTGGATCAAAGACCTGTTCTCTAGCCGTATAAGAAATATCATACACTGCTTTGGTAGGAATAGTGGCAACGTGAATACGTTTCTTTTCTAAATCAACTCCTAACACTTTTATATTTTGAACTCTTTCATTATCTATGGTTCGTGTCACAGTTACATTTTCGTCTGCGGGAAATTTTGTGAGGGCAAAATAACGAGTTCCGTCTGTCAGCTCTCTCTGTTCTGTGTAAGCAGTGTCTTCTATCCCAGGAGTCCAATCAATCGAATTAGTTCCATAATCATAGTCAACAAGAACTACGTCTCGAGCGATTGTTACATCAGAAGTAAAAGACTCTTCTTCTACATAAGAAACTTTAACTGTTTGACTTGCACTAAGCTTTGTACTTGTCTCTATACGAATAAGACGCTGTAAGGAGGTGTCAATTATAAAATCCTCACCTTGTGTGAAACTTATAGTTCCTTGTTGATTTGTTACTACAAGCGAGGGATATATTAAACTATCTATTTCTTGTCCGCTTTCAATAAACGGCTTAAATTTTGTCAGAGATGCAATACCACTATTAAAGGTAACAACTTCTGATATGTATTTTTCTTTAAAAACTATTCGATGCTCACT
>Ga0164310_10000730_pt1 | contig 18026 bp, 22 predicted proteins | sample GuaBasSedimGuay1_FD_121795 | JGI IMG/M metagenome (GOLD analysis project Ga0164310, IMG submission 121795) | Subseafloor sediment microbial communities from Guaymas Basin, Gulf of California, Mexico - Guay1, Core 4569-9, 0-3 cm | ecosystem: Environmental > Aquatic > Marine > Hydrothermal vents... | reverse complement strand
GTTAAGGAGGAGCTTGAGGCTCTCAGAAAGCGGAAATAAACACCCACGCAAAAAATGCCGCGGGGTGATTTGAACACTTGGGAAAATGGAAATATCTCTCGCAATCCCCCTTATTTTTTGGGTTTCTTTGCCGAATGATCCTTCATTTTAATATAGTTGCGAAATTTGTGGGAAGAATTGTGGGTTCTTCCTTTCAGATTTGTAGGATTTTTGTGTGAATTTATGCGTGTAACTCATATCTTTCCAAAGATAGAAACAGTAAGTTTCTTTTTTTAAAAAAAGGTTTTTTGGGGGTTCTTGCTTTCTTCTTTAACTCCCTACATTTTTCCGCCATGTAACAACATAGTGGTTTCGGTAAACGTCGTCATAACTCATGTAGATGCGGGTGACATCTGACCATTTTATTTTTTGAGTGGGCAACACATGTTCCGTTGTTGTGGCGGGAATCCACTCAGAGACGTACATCATGTCTGGTTGCGGATAATCCTTGTAAGGAGTTCCAATTCCCTCTATTTGAATCATAATTTCACTCATGATTCCCTCAGGGTCTACTGTTCCGGATCCTCCGCCGGACATATACTTCCAGCTTATCTTGTTTATAGTTCCATCTTTATTTAAGGTTACAGTAGGCACCGCTAATACTATGCGAGACGGAGCTGAAGACTGGTCTGGAATTTCAAAGGACAAATCCTCGTCTTTATAGGTCACTATGTATTCTCCAGCTGGCGGAAGTGCCTCAGGTATTAGAGGTGAACCATACATGGTCTCGTTTTCGTTTTCGAGTAGCACAATTGATTGCTCAGAGACCGCGTTTGAAAGTCCTGAGCCTTCTGGACCGTTGAAAACCACTCCACTAGGCTGATCAGCATCTATAGCGCCGAAGGACAGTCTGTAGCCTTCGATGTATGCTGGCTTATACACGGTGGGAGAAAGGTTGCTGCCAAACACGCCTCCGTCTATGAAGTATGTAATCCATATGCTGAAGAACTTTCCTTCCAAGAAATCCGCTTCCCCGTTATCGTCCCTATCGGGATTTTTGGCCATGGAAGCAAAGAAATCATCAATTTGAGCCACAAGAGCTTCTTCCTCAGGCGTTAACTGGATCTCGCTTCCCAGAGGATTATGAGATGGGCTGAAGGTATTGTTTGAAAGAGAAAGATCTTGTAAATTAATGGTTACCACGCCTTCCGCTGTTTTTGTCATGGGGAACGTGTCTATCCCTTTCCCTAAAGTTACATATCCGAGATAATCGTTGCTGTCTGAGAGGAAAATCAAGACTAAAGGCGAACTCTTCTCCACGTTAATTGAGAATTTACCGCCAGAGAATGTGGAAATCGTATGCTCTCCATCTGGGTAGAAAGCCACCACCTTGGTATGACCACTTGGAAGACGTCCTTCAATTCTGACAGTGTTGAATTCATTTATATTCTCACGAAAGAAAACCATTCCAAAAGCAATAGCTGCTACTATGGTCATCGTCAATAATGAAATGATTATTTTTCGGTTCAAATTTCTGCCTTCAGATAAAACTGCTTAGTTACAGTATTTAAATCTATGCAGCTCCTAAACTGCTTAATCACCATGTCATATGCGCTGCCACGAGAACGGGATAGAATTTTCAGCTACAATATTTTCCCATCTAAAGAAAAATATTTGAAAAAGACCGAATCGTCTTTAGGCTTGGAATTCAAGACTAAGACAAATATGCTTCAAACGCTTCTATACGTTAAGCTCGAAGAAGCTTCTTCTAAAAGAATCGGGAGAACACATCTGTAAAACTGCCGGAACAGTTGAGGAAACAAAAATGGTTCATTGAGGCCCAGATTTGGATATATATGCGAGATCAAAGGTATTTGGCTCTTCGAAGGAATCTGCATTGTCGCCGTTTTCTGTATGGCGCCGCGAGGTATATGTATGTTCTCGTTTAAAATTTTTCGGAAAAAGCAAGTTTCAAGAATGAATTAAATGCTGTCAGATACATGCCCATGAGTTTTTCAGCTAATGGAATGAATGACGAGTTTACTTAATCTAATTCTGAAAGTTGGTACGTGAAAACAACTACAAGCATGTTAACCAAGGTAGGTGCTGTGAAGATTTTCATTTTCAGCTATCTCATGAAGGGTTCTGTCTCCTGTTAGGAAGTTTTTTGCATCTAGGTGTTTTGCCGTTGCTATTTGGAGAGCATCCGCCTCGTATATATGATAATTCTCTATGAACCTCCACGTTTCTACCAGGATTCTTGTCTTCACAGGAACTATGATTAGTATCCCAAGCTTTACTGCCCTTTTAGTTTCAAGCAGAAATCTTTTCTTCACAACTCTGAACAAGTCTTCATCCAATCTATCAGTATGTCTCGCCCTATCAAAAGCCCCAAGCACTTCACCTATATTCCACAAGCTATATGAAATTTTCAGGTCTCCCGAATACGCCTTGAGATATAAGCCTCTCACAACATCGCTACCGGGCTCTTTAATGTATCTCTTCACAATTGCGCTACTGTCTAAATAGGCTACCTGCTCTTTCATCTCTCATAACCCTTACAAGCCTGCTTACGGGTTCTCCTCTAGCCTCTATGGGATCAAAGTCTATTTCATAATTATCTCCAATCTCAGCTACTGCCTTATTGAGCTCCTTCTCTATAAGGGCGTCCTTAATCAGGTCTTCAAGCATCCTGCTAACCTCAAGACCGCTTCTAGAGGCGTATTCCTTAAAGCTAGCCCATAAATCTCTGTCTACATAAACGCTAGTTTTCACCTTAACCACCGCCGACACCTCCTATGAGGATTATACCGAAATCCATATAAGTATTATCTATCCCCAAATAACTAAGATGTTTTATGGTCTTGTATAGGCCGCTTGTCATTACTTTATACCCCTCTAAAAGCAGAATAAACCCAAGACTTAAACAAAGCTTTTAATAAAAACGATCCCAAAAATTGATCTTTTATGGTGCCGCGGGGGTGATTTGAACACCCGACAACCCGGTTTCAAACCTTCTAGGTCTTCAGCTTCACCCTTAAGAGGCATATAGCCTCCCAGTCGGGTGCTCTCCCAGGCTGAGCTACCGCGGCTCAAGAATAGATGCATTATTTTCTTTTATATAAGATTTTATCCCTACCTTGATTCTTCAATAACAATGTTTCTGAGTACTCCGATATTTTCGACTTCGACTTCAACAACGTCTCCGGGCTGGAGAAATCTCGGCTGGGGCTTCATGAAGGCGGCTATTCCCTCAGGTGTACCAGTTGCTATTATATCACATGGCTCAAGAGTCATCACTCTGCTTAAATGATACACTATCTCATACACATTAAAGATCATATTACTCGTTGAAGAGTTCTGCCTAACCTCTCCATTCACCCTCGTTACGAGCCTAAGATTCATAGGGTCCCCAATCTGACTAGACATTGTTATGCATGGCCCTATTGGAGCGAACGTGTCGAAGCTCTTCCCCCGCGTCCACTGGCCGTCTTTAAATTGTATGTCACGTGCAGATATATCATTAAAGGCTGTATATCCAAAGATATATTCATCTGCTTCAGCGACTGATATTTTCTTTCCCTTCTTGCCTACCACGATTGCTAACTCGACTTCATAGTCCATCTTCTTCACGAAGATGGGCTTCACAATGGGTTCATCCGGACCTATTATTGATGTTCTCGGCTTCATGAAGATTATAGGCTCTTCCGGAATCTTAGCCCCAATTTCTTCAACATGACCTCTATAATTCAAGCCCAGACAAATGATTTTAGATGGATAGAGGATTGGCGCCTTTAAGGTAGCTTCCTTCCTATTAACTGAGATTTGCATGATTTTCTCTTCTGATGTCTCTTCAATCAGACGCTCGGCTTCATCTATTCTCCATCCGGAGCTTATCAAGTCCTCTAAGCTTTTGGGAGCTCTTTTCCCCTTAATTTTCATCAGAAGCGGAAGGTCTATTATTCTTTCTCTTCTCAGAATACCATAAGACTCCTTACTGTGATATGTATATCGAACAAGCCTCATTATAATCGCCAATAAAGCTTCATTTAGAGGAACGTAAATATAAGAAATATGGATAATTAGGTTCGCCTTGAATGTCTAGAATGAATTATGGTGATCAATACGTATGGAGATACTTGATAAGGCTCAGAAGATGCTTCAGGAGCACCCTCTTTGCGATAACTGTCTAGGTAGACAATTCGCCTTTCTAGGTTACGGGATTGAAAATCGCGATAGAGGATGGGCAATAAAGACTCTTCTAGCCATGAATGCTCACAGACTTGTTCTCATACAGAATCCGGAAGGCTACAAGATGCTAAGAATCCTAGCCGAAAACGGAGGATCAGAAGTCGCCTTTAGCATGCTTCAAAAATGCGGCCAGCAATATGGCGAAAGAAAGAAATGCTTTCTATGCGGCGGCAAGTTTGATGATCTCTCTCCACTCGTGGATAAGATTCTAGAGATGCTGAAAGAGTATGAATATGATACATTCCTAGTAGGCATCAGAATTCCTGCACAAATTGAGGAGAGAGAAGATGAGCTAAGAGCTAAGTTTAGGATCGAATATGGCGAGAGCATGAAGAATGAGTTCAGTAGGATCATAGGGAAAATGATTACGAAGGCAACGGGAAAGAAAGCGGATTATATGAAGCCTCAGATAGTGATTCTCCTTAACCCCTTTACCGAAAAGATCGATCTTCAAATAGGCTCACTTTACATAATGGGTAGATATAGAAAGTTTATTCGCGGAATTCCCCAATCCAAGTGGATTTGTAGTAGGTGTCATGGGAAAGGATGTCCAAGGTGCAACTGGACTGGGAAGATGTACCCCGAATCTGTGGAGGAACTCATAGCTAGCCCTCTTCTCGAAGCAACTTTTGGGGAGGACTCCTCGTTTCATGGAGCTGGCCGTGAAGATGTTGATGCACGTATGCTCGGGCTTGGAAGACCGTTTGTGATAGAGATTAAGAAGCCTAAGAAGAGAAGACTTAACCTTTCAGAGATTGAACATATAATAAATGAAAGAGCTCATGGGAAAATAGAGGTTTCAGAACTAAAATACGTGGATAGAAAAGCCGTGCTGAAGATAAAAGATATGGAATCCGCCCGAAAAATCTATAGAATCGTAGTGGAGTTTGAAAGGAATATAAGCGACGAAGAGCTTGAAAAGCTGGAGAAGACACTTAACGGCGTTAGAGTTCTGCAGAGAACACCTACGCGTGTCTTGCATAGAAGAGCGGATCTAACACGAGAAAAACACATATATGAGACGAAGATAAAGAGAATCTCCTCGAATAAGGCGGAGTTAATAATAAAGTGTCAGGGAGGATTATACGTAAAGGAGCTGGTGACTGGCGATAATGGTCGAACGAAGCCGAGTGTCTCACAAATATTGGAGGTTGACTCTCGACCTTTAGAGCTGGATGTGTTAGGTGTATTAGAAGGGGAAGAGAATGGCAAAATCTAGAGGATTTAGAAGGAAAACCCGCTCACTTATGAGAAAGAAACCTAGGGAGCGGGGAAAACTCAAGCTGAGTAGGATACTTTATAATTATGAGATTGGAGACAAAGTTGTGATCAGGATAGATCCAAGTTTTCATAAGGGAATGCCTCATCGTAGGTATCACGGCAAGATAGGTATAATTGAGGGAAAGAGGGGGAAAGCATACGAAGTCGCCGTGACGCAGGGGAAGGCCATTAAACATATAGTGGTTTTGCCTGAGCATTTTCAGATTCATGAGGAGGGATAAATGATATGGCTAGGAAACTGTTGAAGGTTAAACCTGTCACTGTTTCTCAGGTGGCAGCTATACTTAGATCCTTGGGAGAAGAGAATCTAGATCAGTTCCAGCATAGAACACTAGATTACGCCAGCAAATTTTCTAAGATTAGCCCTGAAGCATCTGAGAAACTTTTAGATGAGCTTGTGAAGGAAGCTGGCTTAGATGAGGAGATAGCGGTTCAAATAGTCAATTGTATGCCCAGGGGCATAGAGGAGCTCAGGGTATTTCTAGCCGGCGGCCGAAGAATAGTGGAGACTTCAAAGCTAGAGATGATTCTCAGCCTTTTGGACAAATATAGGGGAGAAGAATAAAAAGGAAGGAAAGAGTTATTAGATTTTAGATATATAACGAGAGATCGTTATTTGGTGAGATTCAATGCGTAGAGAATCAATTCTCTATTCTAAAGCTTTAGTTAAGGTTTTGAGTGGAATAATCTTAGAATATATCGGCAGAGAAGATGAATTTCATCGCATAGAGCAGATTTAGAAAGAATTCCAGCTAGTCTTCTCTTTTTTGTCAAGAATAGAAGAAGGGATAGAGATGAGTGAACGTAGAGAAAAAGAGGGAAAGCATCTATATGAAGAGTATGCTTATGTTCTAGATTTTTTACCCTTCGGCAAGCCGGGAATGAGAGGAAAGTATAGGATGGGAGCGGTTGTTCAGCTCATTGGTGAAAACTACTTTACGCTTCTTGAGGCGAATGTGAAGCCTGGAGTGACGCTTAAGCCGCTTGATAGAGTTTACGTCGGGAAGGAATCTAGAAAAGAGATAGCCTATATACTCGGCAGAATAGGCTACGAGGAGTTAACGGCGAATGCGAAGATGGAGCTTGAGAATGCAATAGAGCTCATTGTTCAGAAAAGAGAGAAGTGGTTCGTGGAATTCTTCAACACCGCTCACCCTATAACGCCTAGGATGCATATGCTTGAACTCATCCCTGGAATAGGAAAAAAGTATATGTGGAATATTCTAAATGAGCGGGAGAAAAAGCCTTTCGAGAGCTTCGAAGAGCTTCAGCGGAGAATCAATATACCAAATCCACTGAAGCTTATAACTAAACGGGTGATAGAGGAGCTTGCTGGTGAAAGCAAGTATAGACTCTTCACCCGTCCATCGGGATGAATAATCTTCAAGCTTAGACTATCTCTAGAAGATGATATCTTCTCACTTAACGGCCGGTATAGATGAATGAGTCTTCTCAACGAGGTTAAGAGTCTTCTAAGACGTTATAGAATCATTCCGAAGAAGCGTCTAGGGCAGAATTTCCTCGTGAATGAGAACATCCTACAGGAAATGGTCTACTATGCTTCTCTAAACAGTAAAGATACGGTTCTGGAAGTTGGAGCTGGACTGGGCTTCCTAACTGAAAGACTCGCCGAGAAGGCTGGTCGGGTCATAGCTGTAGAAATTGATGATAAACTGGTTAGGGCATTAAGGAGGAGGCTAATGCCATACGATAACGTAACAATTATACATGGAGATATCATGAAAGTTAAGATTCCGCAATTCAATAAAGTCGTATCAACTCCACCATACTTTATATCCTCTCCTCTACATTTCTGGCTTCTTAATAAGCGTTTTGAAGAGGCAATCTTATCATTCCAGGAAGAGTTTGCGAGGCGGCTTACAGCGACTCCGGGATCCCGTGATTATGGTAGACTCACCGTAGCAACCTATTATAGGGCTGAGGCTGAGATTCTAAGAGCTGTCCCTAAGGAGGCTTTCTGGCCGCGGCCAAAAGTTGATTCCTCAATCGTTCGCTTAAAGCCTAGAAATCCTCCTTTCAGTGTGGCCGACGAAAAGCTATTCTTTGAAGTTGTGAACGTGATCTTTACGCAAAGAAATAAAAAACTTAGAAACGCTCTTATCCCATTCTTCAGCAGATTTAGGATCTCAAGCAAAGATTCGGTTAAGATCGCTGAAGCCCTCCCATTCTATGAGAGAAGGCCTAGGGATCTGTCCCCGGAGGAGATCGGCTTAGTCGTTGACGGGATATTCAAAGAATTACATAGCATGTGCCTCATAAGATGAGCTGAAAGGCTTATACAACTCATATTCACGGTTTCTTCAGCAATTTCGAGGTGGAGACCTAAAAGAAGATTTATAACGACATTCGAGAATTTTTAGATAATTCATAAATCATTAAAGGGGTGTTTTAAACGCCGAAGAAGTTCGAAATCGTTGATATGAAGAATCTCGCGCCGAGTATCAAACGTGTAGTAATCCACGCCCCCCTTATTGCAAGCAAGGCTAAGGCTGGTCAGTTTGTGATTCTCAGAGTTGATGAGTGTGGAGAACGCATTCCCCTGACTATAGTCGATCGAGATCCATCTGAAGGTTTAATAACGCTGATATTCCAAGAAGTAGGAGTCTCGACAAAGAAGCTTGGGAGTCTAAAGGCTGGAGATTACGTGATGGATGCCGTTGGCCCCTTGGGGAATCCAACAGAGATAAAGAATTACGGAACGGTAGCCATTGTTGGGGGAGGAGTTGGGACAGCGCTAATTTATCCATGGATTAAGGTCTTAAAGGCTCATGGAAACCATGTTGTCACTATCCTTGGAGCTCGAACTGAGAGTCTCCTCCTTCTAGAGGATGAGCTGCGGAGACTTAGCGACGAAGTGTATATATCAACTGATGACGGATCTAAGGGATTCAAGGGATTCACGTCAGAATTACTCAAGAAGCTACTCGAAGAAGGGAGGAGATTCGATCTAGTGATGGCCGTGGGACCTGTTCCGATGATGAAGGCTGTTGCGGAGGTGACAAGGCCTTATGGTATAAAAACTATTGTGAGCTTAAATCCAATAATGGTTGATGGAACGGGCATGTGCGGAGCATGCAGGGTTAAGGTTGGCGGAGAAATAAAGTTTGCATGCGTAGATGGGCCGGAGTTTGACGCTCACCAAGTTGATTTCGGTCAGCTTATGAATAGGCTTAGATTCTACAGGGATGAAGAGATAAGGGCTTTAAAGACGAAGTTCAGCGGGAATCTATAGTTCTCTGAAGCTGAAAATGCTCGCCTTATTATAACGGATACTACATCCATAACCGAGATAAATTTAAGGATGATCTTCCAATCTATTTTTCTTGGCGGTCTTAAATGCCCACCGAAATAAAGGATATGAATAGATTCATAGAGATCTCTAGGGGAGCTAGGTACTGCCTAGTGAAGAGGCTTAAGGGCGTGGTTAAACTTAAGCTTAGAACCCGCAGGATGCTTTACACCCTTAAGGTTAAGCCTCCACAAGTGGATGAAATATTGAAGAAGATAAACTGCGAGATACGGGAGATATAACTCAACGCCTCCCTTTGCGGTCAATTTCCCTTTTTTGGCAGCGTCTCTAGAAGAACTCTTATGAAATTTTCGCCGAGTATCTTTTTAACTTCGTCTTCTCCATATCCCCTCTCTAGCAAGCCCTCCGTTATCTTCAATAACTCCGTTGCATCCTTCAAAAGAGTTCCGCCTCCATCGAAGTCTGAGCCTAAACCCACATGGTCAATCCCAGCTATATCCACCGCGTGGTCTATATGATCGAGGAGCCTATGCAGTGTAGGCTTCTTTTCATCTATGAACCTCGGAACAAACGTGATTCCGATGACTCCTCCCTTAGACGCAAGCCCCCTTATCTGGTCATCTGTTAAGTTTCTTCGGTGATTACATAAGGCCTTACAGTTTCCATGAGAGACTATAACTGGTTTCTTTGAAACTTCAAGGGCATCCCAGAAGCCTTTCTCGCTTATATGCGCTAAGTCAACAATTATCCCAAGTCTATTCATTTCTTCAATTAGCTGAACGCCGAATGTGGTTAATCCTCCACCTGTCCTAGATTCGCCGACACCGTCGGCGGCTAGACTTCTAGGATTATGCGTTAAGCCTATGCTTCTAACACCGAGTTTGAATAGCATTCTTAAAACGTTTAGACTGCCCTCAACAGCATCACTATTCTCTATGGCCATTATTGCGCCTATCCTCCCATCTCTCATGATCTCAACTAGATTCTCCTTAGTAGTCACTATCACTATATCTCCTCCGGCCTGCTCTAGTTCTCTATCAAAGAATCCGAATGCGTCTAGGGCATAGGTTAAGTAGTTCTTGAATGCCGGTGTGACATCAACGGCGAAGAATGAAACATCCACGTATGCTTCCCTCAATCTTGGAAAGTCAACCTGAGTCTTACTTGATCTCGAGGTTAAACTAATCCCCAGATGTTTGTGAGCTACAATTGTATCGTTGTGGGCGTCGACGAGAACCGCTTCTTCATGAATCCTCTCAGCTGCCAAAGACATGATGCTAATTTATCCTTAATCAAAATAAAAAGATTAGTGGATACTGCGAGAAGTCTTCTTCTCAGCATATTCCTTAAGTCTATTGTGGAAGCACGTTTCTTCGCCTAGATGGCAAGCTGGACCCTTCGGCTCAACTAGATAGAGCACCGCATCTGCATCGCAATCGACGAGTATATCCTTAACTTTCTGAACATTCCCAGACGTTTCTCCCTTCATCATAACTCGGCCGAATGTCCTCCTAAAGAAATGTGCGTAGCCTGTTCTAACAGTCTTTTCCAAGGCCTCACGATTTACATAGGCAAGCGTTAAGACTCTAAGCGTTTTATAGTCCTGAACCACAACGGGGATTAACCCATTTACCTTCTTATAGTCCAAGTCATCTATGCCTACAAGTTTTCTAGTCCTCAAATCCTAACATGCACACCCCTTTCAGCTAAGAATTTCTTCACTTCTCGAATTGAATACTCGCCTAAGTGAAATATCGATGCGGCTAAGGCTGCATCCGCCTTCCCAACTGTGAATGCTTCTAAGAAGTGCTCGGGTCGACCGGCTCCCCCACTCGCTATAACCGGAATATCAACGCGTTCAACTATATTCCTTGTTAATTCTAAGTCGTACCCATCTTTTGTTCCATCCTTATCCATCGATGTGACGAGCAATTCACCTGCCCCTAGCTCCGCAGCCCTAACGGCCCATTGAATGGCATCCATGCCCGTAGGTTTACCGCCAGATCCACCGTATATGTGAACCTCAAACCAGCATGGTCCCTCAGATGTCTCAATCACTGTCTTATCCTCGCTTCTCTCGTATCTCCTCTTTGCATCGATTGCAACCACGACGCGTTGGCTCCCGAAGATTTCAGCTAGTTCCCTTACAAAGCTTGGGTTTTCAACAGCAGCTGTGTTGATTGAGACTTTATCGGCGCCATTACGAAGTACGAGGCGGGCGTCCTCAATGTTTCGAATCCCCCCGCCAACCGTGAATGGAATATCAATCTCGGAGGCAACCGCCTGCACTACTCTCTTCAGAATTTTCCTCTTCTCCGGAGAAGCCGTTATGTCCAAGAATACAAGCTCATCGGCTCCTTCCTCGCTGTATCTTCTTCCTAAGGCGACGGGATCCCCGACTTCTCTTCGATCTAAGAATCGAACTCCTTTCACAACTCTTCCATGATCAACATCTAGACATGGGATTATCCGCTTGGCTGAGATCATGATCTTTCCAACCATACTAATTATTCATAACTGCCTTTAAAGCTTCGCCTAGGCTGAACTTTCCTTCATAGAGGGCTTTCCCAACAACTGTTCCCCATACTCCAAGACGCTTTAACTCCAGAAGATCATCAATGCTTCGAACTCCTCCAGCAGCTATGATCCTATAATCTTTGCGGCAGAGGCTTGATAGAACTTTTACGTCAGGTCCAAGAAGCGTGCCATCCCTATCTGTGGATGTTACCAAAAAGATCTTTACCCCCTTCTCCCTGAAGTTTTCAGCCGCTTCTTCTACAGATATTCCTGACGAGGCTTTCCATCCTCTAAACATCACGGTTCCCCCCTTATGATCCAGAGCAACGGCTACGCGTTCCCCTCCAAATTCATTTATAAGGGTTTCTATGGCTGAAGGATTTGAGAAAGCTAACGATCCCAGAATTATACGGTTAACCCCCAAGGAGAGGATATGTCCAGCGAGGTTTAAGGTTCTGATACCCCCTCCAACCTGTAGTGGAACCTTAATGGATTTCAGAATTAACTTGATGGTTTTCAAGTTTCTTCCTACTCCTAGAGCTGCATCTAAATCGATAACGTGGATAAGTCGTGCGCCTTCAGCCTCCCACCTCATAGCTAAGTGAACGGGGTCTCCGAGATGCTCATATGAGGTTCTCTGTTTAGGATTTCCTCTTAAAAGACGGACGACCTTCCCCCTCATGATGTCAACTGCCGGTATAACCTCCAAGAAGCATCCCTCATCATTTTTCTTATGATTTCAGCGAAGTTCATTAGTACCCTCCAACCAGGCTTCCTGACTTTTCCGGATGAAACTGCTTTTTTCATAAATGTTTTCCTTTGCGATGACTGATGTGAATCGAATCCTGTACTTTATCTCCGTAACGCCTATATTAGTATCCTCCGGTTTTACGTAGTATCCGTGAACAAAGTAGTCTTTTTCATCTATCCCATTCAGTAATTCATTATTGAAGATAATGTGGAGGGTGTTCCAGCTCGTATGAGGAATCTTCACATCTTCAAGAAGCCTCAGACACTCTACTCCGAGAAGCCTTAGCCCTTTATCCACTGCTTCTCGGCTTTTCTCGAAGAGAAGATGCATGCCCAAAGATGTGCTTAGTATCGACGCTCCGCTCTTCATGCATCTGATGATTTTCTCCTTGAGAGATCGAAGTCTTTTAGCTTCGAATTTAAAGTTTCCAGCGCAGTAGTCTATATCCATGATCTTGCCGATTCTAAATTACCCCCTTTGAACTTGGAATTCCCTTTCTTCTAGGATCTATAGAGACCGCTTGTCTAAGTGAGAGAGCTAACGCCTTAAAGGCAGCCTCAGCTTTATGATGATCGTTTGATCCATACTGAATCCATACGTGAATATTTGCACGTAACGACATGGCTAAGCTCTCTATAAAGTGAATAATATTCTCGCTGGGCATATCCTCAATCATCTTTCCTTCTAGTTTCAAATCAACCTTTACGTAGGGTCTTCTGGAGAGATCCACGGCGGCGAAGGCTAGAGAGCAGTCCATTGGAACAATTGCATATCCGAATCTTCTTATACTCTCTTCGTCTCCAAGAGCTTTCAGAATGGCTTCTCCTAAGCATATGGCTGTATCCTCCATTATGTGATGAACGAGATCTCCTCTTGCATAGATTGTCATGTCAATTAAGCTGTGGGTTGCCAGCGATTTTAACATGTGATTTAGAAACTTGATTTCAGTATCGATATTGGCTGTCCCCACGCCGTCAAGGTTAACATTAACCTTGATCTCGGTTTCCTTAGTCTTTCTGGATGATTCACCTATCCTCAATCTTTTTCCCTCCCAAGCATTTCCAATACTGATGGAAGATCGTTAACTGTTGGAAGTATGATGTCACATCCATATTTTAGGAAGATGCGAAGCATCTCTTCTTCAAAGATTGTATATCGATATACTCCTGCGAAGATTATTCTTCTCATTTTCTCCCTCGCCCTCGATGCCATAATAGCATCCTCCATCGAATCACCTATATATATTATGCTCCTAAACTCTCCGAATCCCTCAGCGGCTTTTAGCAGAGAGTATGGATTAGGCTTCTTTAAAGGTTTCTTTAATAAGCGTTCAGCCGCTTCAACATCCTCGGCGAAGACTAAGCTTTTAGGATTAAACTTTTCAATCAATTCTCCGAGGATATATTCAGCTGGCATACGTCTACTGCCGGAGGCTATGCCTAGATTTCTTCTTCCAAGCATCGAGATTAATGAATTCAGACACTCCGGCTTAACGATTAGTCTTTCATTCTCTATCAGTCCAAATCTAGTGTTAATTGCGGGATTAATTCTGTAGGCTTCCTTGAAGAGGAGAGCGCCGCAGAATAGTTCCTCGAAGACTGTTGCGATCACGCTTTTACCAACTTCCCTCGAGTTGAGGAATCTCTTTAGTAGTATGTAGAAGCGTCGGAAATCAGCATCTTGTCCATGAATTCTCAGGAGTTTTTCATCAACAGATTTCCTGCCCGTAGAGTCTAGTAGTTTTGTGAACTCTTTCAAGTCCCTAACCAATTTGGAGAGGAACTCTACATCTAGCGTATTTCCTCCGACTTTCTCCCATTGCTTCTCGATGGATCTGAGTCGACTGATAGGTGGGTTTTTGAATCCAGCATCCTCTATGAATGCGGCTAAGCATTCACGTATCTCCGAAGGCATCTCGCTCAGTGTGAACATGACGATTCCGTAGACAGTGTCCCAGTCGTCATTGAATCCTCCGGTTACTCTGAACATGTGGATTATTTCGTCTGAGAATAGATCTTCGGGAAATGGGAAGCCAGTCATCTTCTTAAGTATGTAAGCGGCAGATTTTGAGATCGCCCTATTATATGATTCTCTAACATCGATTAGGACGCCGTCGCAGTCGAATATTATTCCGTCGACCCTTTTTATCTGGTCGATTCTATTCCTTCGGATGTAGGCTTCTCCATTCTTAAAGCGTAGCTTCAAGTACTCTTTAGTAATCATTCTGGTTGAGAGTCTCCTTTAAGATTGATAAGAACCTATTCATCATCTGTGCTGGAGCAACTGTAACCCTTAAGCAATTTTCATTTTCCAAAACTCTACCGATATTTCTGATGATCACTCCCCTCTCCAGCAGTTTTCTATATATAGACTTGGATGATCTATTAACTTGAAATAGGACAAAATTCGTCTCCGAATTAAACGCTTTGACTCCGTTTACCCTGTTCAATTCGCGTATAAGTCTCTCACGTTCCTTCTTGACGTTATGTATAGCTGAGCGTATAGCCTCTGGATATTCCAGAATCTTCAGTGCCGCTTTAACTGCTATCAAAGAGACGCTGTACGGCATCTGAAACTTTTCATCGATTGTCTTGGCAAGTTCAGTGTTGGCGATGGCGCATCCGATTCTCAATCCAGCTAAGCCGAAGACCTTTGAGAACGTTCTAAAAATTATTAGATTCTCAAACTCTTCAGTGAGGTCTATAAGTGAGCCTTCAGAGAAATCAATATATGCTTCATCAACGGCAACTAGACCCTCAAACCTCTCAGCAAGTTGAATTATCCCTCTTCGTTCCAGTCTATTCGCCGTTGGATTATTTGGTGAACATAAGAAAATGATTCTAGTCTTGGAGGACGAAGCATTCATCAATGATTCAACGTCTAAGGAGAAATCTTTCCTTAATGGAACGGGTTTGTAGAATGCTCCCTGAATCTCCACGCATCTTTTATATATTGAGAACGTAGGTGATATTGCTAATGCCTCGTCTCCACGCCTAAGGAAAATCCTGCAGGTAAGGTCTATTAGCTGGTCGCTTCCTGTGCCTATAACGATCTGACGTGGGCTTACCCCAACGTATTCGCCATATTTTCTCTTTAGGTCTCTAATCTCATCTCTCGGATATATCCTAGGATCCGCTTCTTCAACTACCTCTTCAAGTATGCTTCTAAGGAATTCTAGAGGAATGAAGAAGTTCTCATTTGAGTTCAGCTTCAGTATCTCCGGTGGCTTCTTATTAAGCCTTTGAGCTAGCTTCTCCACGGTCTCTCCGACATCATAAGAGATCAGCCTTCGAGCCTCGTTTAGAACGTTTCTGATCATCCTTTTTTTATTCTTCATCAGTGAATCTCCCCTCAACGGCAAGTATGTGGTTCATCAAGTCTTCGCTCTCCGCCAGCGCCTTCACGCTTCTCCAATCCTCCATAAGCCTGTCTTTCGAAGCTTCGACTATGCAGAAGCGTTTCACGAAGTCTAAGACTGAGAGGCTTGAATAGACATGGCTGAAGCCGCCTGTCGGTAAGACATGAATCGTTCCAAGGCAGTAGTCGCTTGCTGCTACCGGCGTGTTCTCTCTAACAAGCACAAGACCCGCAGAGGTTATCTTCTCTGCTATTTCCCATGCATTCTCAGTCATGATTTCTAGGTGCTCCGGAGCGAAATCATTAGCCGCCCTGACCGCTTTCTCTAGGCTTTCACAGATGAGAACCAAACCATTCCTTGAGAGATTTTCATATACGATTTCCTTGTTAGGTGCAGATTCGACGGTCCTCTCAAGAGCATCAATGACGGTCTTCGCCAATCTCCTTGAGGATGTCACCAGAATTGAAGATGCATCAACATGCTCGGCTTGTGAAATCATATCTAGAGCTATAAGTCTAGGATCAGCTGAGTCATCGGCGATCACAAATATCTCACTTGGACCGGCTGGAAAATCTATGGGGCGATCTCTAGAGATGAGAATCTTAGCGGCTTGAACATATCTATTTCCAGGCCCAACTATCTTCTCAACTTGACGAATCGATTGGGTTCCGTAGGCTAGAGCGGCTATTGCTTGAACGCCGCCTATTCTGTATATTTCATCGACTCCGCAAATATCCGCTGCTACAAGTATTGAATGGTTAATCTCTCCCTTACATCTAGGCGGTGAGGCGATAGCTATCTCTTTAACCCCTGCAACCTTCGCAGGCGTGACTGTCATGACGAGCGTGCTTGGATAAGGCGCTGCTCCCCCCGGAATGTAGCATCCGACTCTTCGAATCGGAGAAATACAGCTACATATTTGAAGGCCTTCCTTTTTATATGTAAATCTGAGATGATCGAGAATCTCTTTCTGAAATTCCTCAATGCGGGATTTAGAGTATTCAATCGCGGAGATTAATCTGCTACTTGTCTTCTCATAAGCCTTTTCGATATCCTCCCGATTTACACGTATCTTATCCGGAGAGAGCTTAGCTCCATCGAATTTCTCTTCTAGCTCTATTAGGGCTGGGTCTCCCCGTAGCTTTACTTCGTGAATTATTTTCTCAACTCTTTTCGCGAGTTCCTCATCTAATCCTCCTATGCGCGGCCATCTCCTATTTAGGACTTCGGGGGGTAGAGAAGACCCCTCAACGATCCTTATCTTTACTCTTCTGTTCAACTTTCTCTTCTCCAACATCCATCTCGTCCAGTAGTAAAACTTGGCGTGGCTCATAGATTACTAATCCCTGAGCGAGAATTCTCAAACGTGGAAGTATCTCAAGGAAACTATATCTATCTATCACCGTATTCACTGAATACCAGCCTTTCTCTGAGAGAGGCGAGATTGTTGGCTTTCGCAGAGCTGGCAGACTCTCTAAGAGGCGTTTAAGGTTTTCTTCATGCACATTCAAGAATATGTGTAGTTTTTTCCTTCCGTCAACAACCCCCTTCAGAAGCGTTAGAACATCATATATCTTCTCTCTCTTCTCATGGTCTCTCAAAGCATCACGATTGGCTATCAGAATCGCGGTTGATTCCATCACCGTCTCTATGGGCTTAAGGTCATTCTGTTCAAGCGTAGCTCCAGTTTCTGTAACATCGATGACTGCATCAGCGTTGTCTGGAGGCTTAGCTTCCGTCGCTCCAAACGATAAAAATAGAAGAACGTTTTTGTTCTCTCCCTTCCTCCACCAAGGAGTTATCATTATGGGATCCTTATCTCCGTAGAGCCTCTGGTATATCGGGTTCTTCTTGAGGTAATCAATTGATACATTCAAATACTCCGTTGAGATCCTTAGGGATCTTCCTCGCTCGGCAAACTTCTCAAGCAGATCTGAAAGCGAGTTTATCTCTTTCCAAGGCTTCGGAACGGCCAAGATAAGCTTTACATACGAGTATTCAAGGTTTAGTAGCACTTCCACATCTGCGCGGGTCTCATGTAGCCAGTCAAGCCCCGTGATTCCTACATCTTGTAAGCCTTCACTAACGAACATTGGAATCTCTTGCGGTCTTAAGACTCTAAGTTCTATCCCCGGGTCATTTATCGCTGGTCTATAAGAGGCTTCTCTGCGGTATATCACGTATCCAGCTTGCTCAAGCATCCTGAATGTTGGCTCCGCAAGGTGCCCTTTAGGAATAGCTAATTTAATTCTTCTCATGATTGATCACCATGAATATTCTTAATTGAGGAATAAGAGAAGTATAAGAGGCGGTCTAGAAAGATTAAAATGTTCAGATTTAGAACGGAGAGATATGAATATTTAATGAAAGCAGACGCCTCGAGTGAACTCGCTCCCTCACTATACTCCCTCGCAGATATGCTGCGAGCATTGGGCTTATAAATCTTTCCATTACCCTAAAAGGCTTCACTTTTTTGCTTCATATACTTCGATAGTGCAGCCTTAACATCTAAGCCTTCATGAACTATGCTGCAGAGTACACGAATCATGCTTGTTGGATCTTCATGCTGAAACACATTTCTTCCCGCAGCTATCCCGGCTCCTCCAGCACGTATAGAC
>Ga0164310_10000728_pt1 | contig 18042 bp, 10 predicted proteins | sample GuaBasSedimGuay1_FD_121795 | JGI IMG/M metagenome (GOLD analysis project Ga0164310, IMG submission 121795) | Subseafloor sediment microbial communities from Guaymas Basin, Gulf of California, Mexico - Guay1, Core 4569-9, 0-3 cm | ecosystem: Environmental > Aquatic > Marine > Hydrothermal vents... | reverse complement strand
GGATGTAGATACAATGGAGTGGGTCAAACCAATTATCATTATGGTGGTTTCATTGATGAAGTCCGTATTTCAAAAACAAATAGAAATGCTAGTTGGATAAACACATGTTACAACACAATAATAAATACAAGTACTTTTATCAGTGTTGGAGAAGAAGATTTCAATACAAACACATATGTAAATCCAATTTCTATTACTCCTGTTACATATATGCCATTTGAGATAACATCGACTGGTTCTAATTTTCTAGATAATATATCATTATGGTATAGATATTCAACTGATAACAGTAGTTGGGATGGATGGACGTCATATGGGGCTGATGATACAACTCCTTGGAATTGGAGTTTTAACTTTAATAATGGAACGGGTTATTATCAGTATTATAGTATTGGAAATAAATCTGGACATGCAAATGAAACTGCTCCGATAAATCCTGATAATGACACATATTGTTATTTTAATGAATCTATGAATGCAATACCAATTATAAGTTTACAATATCCCTCTCCAAATGGTGTAACTGGTATTGGGACTCAAACAAAATGTAAGATTTGGGCAAATGATACGGAGGGAGATAGTCTTACTGTTTATTGGTATGAAAATACTACGGGTGGATGGGTTTTAAGAAACAAAAATAGTAGTGTAACTGCAAATACAACGGTTAGTTATACGTTCTCAGAGTTTAATGAGTTTTCTAATATATATTGGTGGAAAGTAGCTGTTAATGACACAGAAGATAATGCATCATCAGTTTTTTCTTTTACAACTGAATCAATGAATACATATGTTAACATGATTTCACCTTACAATGTCTCATCAAATCCCTATACAATTACTGCAACAGGGCAATCTGAAATTGATGAAGTTACTCTTTATTATCGGTGGGTTAAAAATAATGAAAAATCAATTTTTGAGGGATTTGAATCAGGAACCATGAATAGTAGTTTATGGGATGTATATAGTGATAGTAATGGCCTAATTGAATTTGATACATGTCATCATCCTGATTATTTGGCTCATTCTGGGAGTAATTCTTGTTCAATGGCAGCTATTGTAAATGGTACATATGCGGGTAATGAACTCTACACGATTTTTAATTTTTCAGGAATAACAGATATTCAAATTGATTTCTGGCATGCACAAAATAATGATGAATCTGAACCAACTGTGTCATCAAGTTGGACTGGACATCAACCATATGATGCAGTTTCATTTACTAATGACGGAACAACATGGTATGAATTGTTTGATACAGAAACAACTCCTGATTTAAATGATAACACAGAATCGGAAGACTGGGAACATTTTACATATACCATTAGTGACCATTCAAGTTTTAATTCAAATGCAAATAGCAGTTTTTCAATAAAATTCCAACAATATGATAATTATATATATATTTCTGATGGGCGTTTTTGGGATGACATCTATATTAATTTCACACATCTAGATTCAGAGTATTCAGAATGGATTAAATGGGAAAACGCCAGTAACCCTGATACAGGAAGTCCTTGGAGTTGGGATTTTAATTTTCCTAATGGAACGGGTTATTATGAGTTTTATAGCATCGGAAACACTTCTGGCCTACCAAATGAATCTGCCCCATCATTGATGGATGCTAGTTGTTATTTTATTACACATCCACCAAGAATTAATAGTTTTGATCTGTTAATAGATGGAGAATCACGGCTTAATAATGATAGTATTGATGTTAACAATGAATATGTGTTATCTGTTAATCTTACTGATGAGGATGGATGGGAGAGCATTGATTATGTTGATGTTGAAGCATGGTATGATAATGGAGATGAGAGTAATAGCTATAATCAGACATTAGGTGGAAATATGAACATGCTGCTTAGATACAAAAACACATCAGGGACAGCTTCTTACGATCTGCTTTGGCCTGATGATGAAGTAGAGTTAGTGAGCATTAATTGCTCTGAAATGATTGTTAATGATACAACTAGGATTATTAATTTTAGTTTCATACCCAAAAGCCAGATAAGATGGGCACCAGGAGATGGATCCTGGGATGATACATATAATGAAACTAATGATCTTAACTCATGGAATGTTAAAGTAACAGCGGTTGATGCTTCATCACAGAGTGTTTCTAATATTAGTGAGTATGGGGTCTATAAATATACCAATTTTTCTGTTGATAAAAACTTTATTGAGGTTTCAGCTGCTCCATTTTTTTGGGGTACTTCATCAAAAGTAAACGTTAATTATTCGGTTAATTATGATTATAATGTAAGTGTTTATTTTGAGGGAAATCTATCTAATTCAACGTTAAATGAGAATATCTCCATTAAAAATAATACAAAGCTGCTGGCTAGTGCTTTTAGTGGAGATGACATAATTACAGATCAGCTTTTTGAAGGTGTTGGAGTGGATAATTCTGTTGATATTTTTAATGACTCTGGTTTTTTCCCTAAAAACAATACCAGTCAGATTGTATCTATTCAATTTAGTGTGTTTGTTCCACTTGGGACTATGTCGGGTGTATATTCTTCTAAAATAGCAGTTACTGTAAAGCATGATACATAAAAAAATATTTTATTATATGAAGAAATAATGATGGAAATAATTTGGAGAATAAAGGATAGATGATAAGAAAAAAAATAGTGGCAGGTTGTATTATTTTCATTCTTTTCTGCTCTATTTTTATAACTGGTTTATATGTGGATTCCTCATGGTTTTTTTGCAATGCTGCTGACATATCCTCTAAAACTGATAATACAACTGTTATGAATGTCACGGTTCTTCAAGCAAAACCAATAATATATTGGTATGATTTTCAGGTGTGTACTAATGATTCATTTGACGGATTCACAGATATTGAAAGTCAACCATGGGAGTCAAGGACAAATAGTAGAGTTGATGTGGATAATGAAACATGGTGTAGATTTGTGATAAATATTAGCAGTGATCAAGGATGGGATAACATTGAATACATCAACATATCTGGATGGCATGATAATGGATCAGATGTTGATAAAGATGGAAGTCTAAACGGTCAGGATGGATATAACAGATCAAATAACAGAGGAGCAAATAGAAACTTCTTTATGTATTATGATAACACAAGCAATACAAGCTCTTACTATAATCTAACATATCCATGCAACAACAAAGAAATTACAATAGGTGGCTTTACTGAAAGAAATGTTTCAGCAGTTTACGAATCAAGTAATGACACACAAACCCATAATCTATCATTTGTCTTTAAACCTGGTTTTCAGTTTCGTTATGCACCAGGCCCAGGAATGTCAGGGACTTGGATTGACGATCCAGTTAACTGTACAAATGGTCAATCAGAAGGACCAGGGTATAATTCAAGTTCCCAGTCATGGGAGTCTTTTGATAATCTATGGTCATGGAATTTTAATATTTCAGTTACAGATGCAGGAGAAGGAGGAAATGAAAGCAGTTATTGCAGCTGGGCAAGAGATGAATTTGGTGTTAATCAATATACCGAGATAATTAGCACCTCTGATGTGTTGATAATTGGCAGACCTGATGGAAATCACTCCACAAATTCATCAAGCTGGTATAATAAAAACTACAATGCAGGACTATCAACAAATATCTCAATTAAAACAGTATCAAATGGAAATTACTCATTAACAGTTAATCTTTCAGATATAAACAATCTTGATGACAACTCAATTAAGTTAAATAAAGATAAAATATGGGTAAGGGGGGGAAATAGGATTTCATCATTAAATTTTAGCAGTAATCGAGAATATGTATTCTTGTATGGTGATGGAAATATGAATACTGGAATTGCAAATAGCTATGACGCCCATGAAGTAAATGGAACCTGTAAATATGCTGGTGAAGCAGGAGATGATGGTAAATCTACGTTATATCCAAATGATTATGATTCAAGTAGTTATAATGGATTGAATCCTGTAAGTCACTATCTTGAATTCACTTGTTATATGGATATCGGGACAATAGCTGGAAGATATACATCCAAGATCTATTATCATCTGAAAACTCAAACATAAAACAAATATCAAAAAAACATATTTTTATAAAACGAACCCTATTATATTGTATTAAACACTCCTTAATTCTGAGTTGAACATACTTCTACATTATCATATAGTTATGCAGATACATATAAACTATATTAGCAGTAGAGCAATATAAAATCCTGCACAAAAAAAAACAATTGATTCAAGTGATGAATTAATAAAAGATGGGATGTGGTGCAAGATGGGAATAAAAAAGAAACAGATACTTTCATACTTACTTTTTATGTGCTTACTAACAATATTAATAATTGATCAAAACCCTGAGATATATCCTTCAAAAAAATTTGTAATCTCCGTACATGCAGATCCAAACTGTGCAAATAACAGTTCATCATGGCACAATAGTTCATATTTAAATGTATCTGTTGTATCAGATATACCTCGCATATTATGGTATGATTTTCAGAAATGTACATCGTATACTGATGCAACATCACCTCCAGATATTGATGCTGAAACTTGGTCTTCAAGAAGAAACTGTATGACCGAAGTGGATAATGAAACATGGTATAGATTCATAATCAACATCAGTAGTGATCAGGGATGGGGTAATATAACTTATATTAACATATCCGGATGGCATGATAATGGATCTGATTCTGATGTAAATGGAAATCTAACGGCAACTGGGGGATACAACAGATCAGGTAATATGGGTGCAAATAGAAATTTCTACATGTACTATGAAAATATTAGTGGAACAGCATATTTCAATCTTACATATCCATCTAATGGAACAGAAATTACTATTGGTGGTTTTACTGAAAATAATGTAACTGCGGATGGTGGTGCAAATACTGAAACCCATAATCTATCATTTGTCTTTAAACCCGGTTTTCAGTTTCGTTATGCACCAGGACCTGGTGAATCAGCAACATGGACCAATGATTCCGTTAATCATCAGTCAACAAATGGGACAAGTTGGGGGCCAGGATATAATCCAGGATCAAAATGTTGGGAGTCTTTTAATAATCTTTGGTCTTGGAATTTCAATATTACGGTTCATAATAATATAACCGGAGATGATGCACCATACCGATCATGGATAAACGATGAATTTGGTGTTTATTCATATACAGAAATCCTCTCACCAATTAGTGATATATCACTAACTGGGACACCCGGTTCTACTATTTCAACAGCAAATGATGGTGCTAACGTTACAATAGAAACAGTTTCAAATGGCAATTACTCATTAACAGTTAATCTTTCAGATCTACCTCATGAAGGTGCACCAGGTGTACCAGATACTTTGGATAATAAATATGTCTCTATTAGGGGGGGAAATCGAACAAATAAACTAAATTTTTCCAATAGTGGAAGAGATTATATTTTCTTATATGGATATGGAAATGGTGATGGTTCAGTAACTGATTGGCAGACCCATGAAGTTAATGGGACATATAAAACAACAGGCCAATCTGATGCAACACCATTATTCCCAAATGGATATACTTCAAGTAACTATAATAGTTTAAACCCTGGTAGTTATAATGTGGAATTCACATGTTATATTGAACCTGGTCAGTTATCTGGAAAATATTCAACTCATGTCTATTATCATTTGCAGACTCAGACGAATTAATAGAATTTAATTACAAATTCTTTTAATTTTATAATTACTTTATATAATTTAGTATATGTCAGATAAATACAATAATAATTTATTTATATTTTAACAAAAAGACATATACTAAAACAGCACTATCTGCATATGCAGGTACATATAAAGGTTATAAATTAGATATGTATTCTCCTATTTGCAATGTACTAAATTAAAAACTTAGTATTTGGATGGGATGCAAATTGGATGTAAGACAAAGAAAAGCCATTTCGATTGGCATATTAATATGTTTGATTGTCGGTTTATTTATAAATGTAAATGCGCCTACAATATTTAATAGGCAATTCATAATGCCTGTACATGCAGATCCAAACTGTGCAAATAACAGTTCATCATGGCATAATAGTTCATATTTAAACGTGTCAATTCTTGCATTTGAACCAAGAGTAATTTGGTATGATTTTCAGAAATGTACATCGTATACTAGTGCAACTACATCCCCTCCGAATATTGATACTCAAACTTGGTCTTCAAGAAGAAACTGTATGACCGAAGTTGATAATGAAACATGGTATAGATTCATAATCAACATCAGTAGTGATCAAGGTTGGGATGATATTGAATATATCAACATATCAGGATGGCATGATAATGGATCTGATTCAGATGTAAATGGCAGTCTGGCAGGAACTGGCGGGTATAACCGATCCGGTAATATGGGTGCAAATAGAAACTTCTTTATGTACTATGAAAATATTAGTGGAACAGCATATTTCAATCTTACCTATCCATCTAATGGAACAGAAATTACTATTGGTGGTTTTAGTGAAAGAAATGTTAATGATGCGGCAGGAGTAACTGGAGAAACAGAGACAAAAAATATTTCTTTTGTCTTTAAACCCGGTTTTCAGTTTCGTTATGCACATGGGCCCGGTGAATCAGCAGCATGGACGAATAATTCTATAACAGTTACAAATGGAAATCCTTCTGGCCCAGGATACAATGCAACTACACATTGTTGGCAGTCAAACAATAATTCTTGGTCATGGAATTTCAATATAACTGTTGAAGATAGTGGGGAAGATGGCCCTGCTGATTCATATAAATCATGGGCGATGGATGAATTTGGCGTATATTCATATACCGAGATTATATCACCAGTTAGTGATGTATCCTTAGTTGGAACACCAGGTGAAAATGTTTCAACCGACAGCAGTAGCAATGTTACGATTAAAACTGTATCAAATGGCAACTACTCTTTAACGATTAATATTTCTGATTTAATTCATATTGCCGATTCAAGTGAAACACTTAGTAATGAAACGATTTGGATTCGTGGCGGAATTCTCACATCTGTAACAAACTTCTCACATATTGGAAGAAAATATATATTCTTATATGGTGAGGGATCTGGGGATGGTAATACTGTTAATACATGGGAAAATCATGAAGTTAATGGAACATATAAAACAACAGATCAATCTGATGGAACATATCCAAATGGATATGGTTCAGGTAATTATAATAGTTTAAATCCAGATAGCCATAATATAGAATTTTCATGTGACATACCACTAATAGGTCAGTTGACTGGTACTTATTCGTCTCATATCTATTATCATCTGAGAACTCAAACACATAATTAAAAAAAATATATTTATAGTGAAAAAACCAAATCAAAAAAAGAATATTTATTGTATATTATTTTGATTTGTTTATTCTTTTTTCTCTGATTTTATTAGCTTTATTGCATGTTCTGTTAATTTAAATATTTCATCGTTGTCAACATATACAAGCCCATATTTTATTAGTCCTGTAAGTGATTGACTGAGTTGATCTATTGACAGACTCGTTTTTATTTTTAGGTTTGTTGCTGAGACTGGATCATTTTTTAATATCTCAACGATTTTTTTACAATCTGAATCAGTAAACATTAAATCATTTTGAATTTGAACAAAAGCATCAGGTTTTTCAACAAAAAGATCAATATTATAACATATGCCATTCATTGAAACATCAAACATTTTCCAGGGATCATCATTTCCGAAAACTAAATCGTTTAACTCATTAAACGTGTTTGATAGTGAAGTCGTTAAACCTTCTGTATGGGTTTTGGATCCAAAGGGCGATAATGATAGTAGGTGTTTGTTTTTATCATTAAAATATCTGCTAAATATTAAGAAACCTTCAGTTTTAATAAACACTAAAAATAATATAAATAAAATAATGAAAATAAAAATGATTTCTCCCATAGAAATTGATTCACTTATTGATGATTTATTTGAACAATTAATGTTAAATATGAAACTATAATTTCTAAAAGAAGATCCATTGAAGGTTGTAAATGATAAAGTATAGTTTCCATTTTTTAATGTTTCATCATACGAAAAAATAAATGTAATATTGTCAATTGTTGAAACATTAATGCTGTTATTGTTTAATGTAGCATTTCTAATTGATGCTATGGCTGAATATGAGATAGTTAAATATGGATTTGAAGAATTATAGCTTGTATTTAATGACACAATGATTTCAGGTAAAACACCAGTGGTGTTTTCTTCCATGGTTTCTTGTATTATTTTACCTGCAAGCATAAAAAGTGTAAGATGAGATATATTGATTCTTGCTATACCAGAATGGTTTGTGCTATTTAGTGAAATCAGTGTGGTATCAATTCCAACCCATTTTTCATCTGAAACATTCCAATAAAAAACTTTAATAGAAGATTCATTAATGTTTTTAATATCTTGTTGTGTATAATAAAAACTTAGATTAATCCAGCTTAATCTACTGAGGTTTTGAAGCGTAATATTTACACAATCACCAAATGGCACATAAGAGTTGATGCTGTTGTTAATGCTATTTGGTATTGATGTATAATGATCAATTGTGATGTTTGATGTATTGCTGGTTTTAACCCTAAAAACAGTGTCCATCTCTGTTTTATAATCAAATGTTTTTGAGCTGTTGCTGTTATTAATCAGATTTGTATATGTCTTTTTAAGCACTATTTTTTTTGTTTTATTTTGTGTAAATCCATTGTTGTAGGTGACAGTTAACGTAACATTTTGGGTTTTATGAGCTGAAAAAATATGGTTCATGTTTTTAGTATAAAATCTCGCTCCATCTTCTAAAACCCAGCTCCAATTGCTGATACATCCATCCTGATATATTGAACTGTAATTAAACCAAACAGTTTCATCAACAGAAGGGTCAGCAGGATAAAAACAAAAATTGGGTTTAGGAAGAATACTTGACACATCTATTGTAATGTTTTTTTCATCAGTTCCACCATCATTATCTGTAACAGTTAATGAAATGCTATAAGATCCATTACCTGAAAAAGTATGTGATACTGTTGAGTTTGTTGAAATGTTTGTTTCATCGCCTCCAAAAACCCAGGAATAATTTGCAATTGATCCGTCGCTATCTGAGGATTTATCAGTAAAAGTAACTGTGTATGGCCGTGTTGCGTTATTTAATGATGCAGAAAAATCAGATGTTGGGTCTGAATTAATGATGGTGATCTGCTTAATTTTTTCATTACTGACACCGTCACCATCAGTTACATTAAGTGTAACATTAAATGTTCCTTTGCTGCTAAATGAATGAGTGGTGTTTTGTGTTGTAGCAGCTGTGCTGTTATCTCCAAAATCCCAGCTCCAAGAAGATATATTATCATTATCCGTGGATGTATCATTAAAGGTAATTGTGTCTGATGTAGAGCCGCTGCTGGGGGAGAATGTAAAATCAGCAGATGGACGATCTGAGATCGTGATAGTTTTTTCTTTTATACTGTAATCTCCATCATCATCAGTTACATTTAGAATTACTGTGAAGCTAGATTCTGATGTGAATGTATGACTTGGATTTTGACTTGTACTATTGCTGCTGTCTCCAAAATCCCAGAAATATGAACTAATTGATCCATCGTTATCTGAGGAGCTATCAGAAAAAGATACAGCCTGGTCTACAATACCAATGGCAGGTGAAAATGTAAAATCAGCAGAGGGTGCAACATTTTGAATAATGACTGTTTCATTAGTTATGTTTGATTGCTGATACATGTTAGTTACTGTTAAAGAAACTTTATATGCTCCATCATCAGAATACTGATGACTTGGATTTTGACTTGCACTAGTGCTACTGTCTCCAAAATCCCAGGAAAATGTCAATGAATTAACGTCATTTGGATCTGTACTACTATCAGTGAATGTGATTGTATCTGATGTTGATAAGTCTCCGGAAGTGTATGTAAATCCGACTATTGGAATAAAAAAACCTCTTGGCGTGTAATCCTTATTAGATCCACCTGTAATATTGTAATATATGTTACCAATGCCATCGGAATTAGAGTCAGTGCTGTTGTAATCATCCCAGTAGTTACCATATGTGCTTAGATTCCATGAGTTATCTGAGTTATCATATGCATGAAACAGATCTGAATCTAAAAACGTATTATTATATATCTCATTATCATCTGAACTAGATATATAAATAGATATATTGTTTCTATTAAAGCTGTTTTCTCTTATAGAATTATCATCAGAATCCATGGTAATATTTATTGCAGCAACTGTATCATTAATAAAACAGTTGTAAACAGTATTATTAGATGAAGATTTTAAAAAGACACCATAACCTGAACAGTTATGAATAGTGATATTGCTGATAGTAATGTTTTCTAAAACCTGACTGATATTATAGATATAAATTGCTGTTGAACAATTATAAATAATCAAATTATTATCAATCGTTACATTATCTTTTGTTACATTAAACCCAAAAGTTCCGGATCCATCAACAAAAACCGCAACGCTACTGTTACCCTTAATTGTGATTGATTTATTAATTTCAATATAGTCAGAAAGCGTTATACTTGAATTAATCTGAACGATGTCACCATCAACTGAATTATTAATTGCATCTTGAAGATTAGCACCATCAGACACATAACGGATTGTTGGATTTGCTAAAACTCTCTGAATGTTAATAATAGGGAAAAATGCAATTAAAATAACAATAGAAGTAATCAGAAAAGATTGAGTCTTTTTTAATACAACGTTTCGTTTCATCATTTTTTCCCGACCTTTAAAACCTTGACCAATCAAGGTATGATAGCTTAGATTCTGACATCAATAGTATTTAAAGGACAACTGTTAAAATCTCAAAAACAAGAAAACGGCAAAAAAATAAAACTAACACAAAAAAACTGGTATTTTCACATTCTGCCTTATTTGTCAAATGGCTACTTTTTCAGTATACCTTAATAAAACATTATTTGCGAAAATGTAGCATGGAAAAAATGATGTTTTGAAATCTTAAGACATCAAAATGAAAAGAAATGAAAAGGCGGAACAATATGAATAAAAAACAACAAATAACAACGCTCATAACATTTTTACTTTTCTTAATTAACATTGTCAATCCTAGTATTCAAACAATACTAGTAATCCCAGTTATAGCAGGAGGTGTAGGAGATAGCGATTGGAATAATGAATCAAATCTATCTGTACAAATAATAAATCTTGCACCACGTGTAAACTACTATGATTTCCAAGAGAATGTAAGTGGAAATTGGGAGTCTAGGCTTAATCAAAAAATTGAGGTTGATAACAGCTCAGAATATCGATTCATAGTCAACGTCAGCAGTGATCAAGGATGGGATGATATAGAATTCATAAATATTACGGCATGGTATGACAATGGAACAGAGGCAACTGAATACAATTATACAAAGGGGGGAAACTTTAATCTAAACTTTCAATATGAAAACACTAGCGGATCTGAATCTCTTAGACGTTTATGGCCTAATAATGAAATAACATATACTGGATCAACAATAGAAAACGTAACAGACACAATATATGGTGTAGCAGGAACAGGATGTAGAAACATCACATTTTCTTTCATTCCACATTGTCAATTTAGATATGCAGCAGGAGATGAAATAAATTGGGATGCTACAATAACGCCTGTTGAAAACACATCAAAATATGCTCTATATAATAAATGGTCCTGGAACTTTAATATATCAGTAACAGACTCAGGAGAAGACAATGGTAACATTCCTTTGATGACAACAATTAAAAATGAATTTGGTGTATATGCATATACTGAAATATTAAGTACTGTTGACCCAAGTATACAGGGCAGCCCAGGAAATAATTGCACAGCATCAAGTAATGTATCAATTTTGACATGTACAAATGGAAACTACTCATTAACCGTTAATATAACTGATTTAAATCATACACAATCCTCTGATATAATAGATAATGGAAATGTCTATGTGCGGGGTGGAAACCGATCAATTTTTAAAAGCCTTCAAAACTCAGTATATATATATGGAGGCGGAGAAGATGGTATGCCAAATTCAGAATTTGCAACTGCATTTGGAGATACTTACAATACATCAAACATTCAATATCGGTGTGACATTCCAATTGGGACTCTTGCAGGGTTATATACAGCAGAAATTAGATATCATCTAAAGACACTTCAATAATACAAAAATGTCCAACTATTCACTTTAAACCATAAAGAACTAAATCAGCCGTGATAGAAGATAACTTTGATTATCATGAGCAAAACAAATACTAATAATTTAAATTTTTATAGTTTTATTAATACCTAAGAATCTTTTACCTATTTGTTTTTTATAAATAGAAAACCTTTAATATTTACTTGATGTTCTAATTTTTGGGTACTCAAAAGAAAATAAATTAGATTTTCTAGGGTTGATTTGAGGTGATGGGATAAAAGAGAGAAATGTAAGTATTGCTTTGGTATTTTTTTTATTGGCTATGATGTTTTTAATTCCTAACATCAATGTTTCTGCAGCTCCTCAATTTGTGTCAGTTCATATTATTGATTCAGATCCAGTTATTGATGAAGGAAATTTTGTTATAGTTGGCGGAATATGGCATCAGGTTAGCATTCAAGATGATGGATTATTAGATAAAGAAGTCACATTGATTTTGTTTAAAGGTAACTTAAAACCAACGATAAAAAATATTTCCAATTATTATGAATGGATATATAATCCAACAGCTAACATATGGCAGTCAAATCCAAGTTATACAGAGCAATATTTCCAGCTTGAAAAAAGTAAAGCAGATGCGCAATCACTTGATTTTTGTATAGGGGTTAAAGATACTTTACCTAATAAGATTTATTTTCAACAGGAATGGACCATTGAGATATTATATGATGGAGTAGTTGAATATTCAAAAACGGTAATTGTTGAAAAACCAACAAGAGGATTTGCTAAAAGTCATGGCGATCATATTAACTTTCAGATAGATCCATTTAAGCAAGTAAACAAGAAAGCAAGTGATTATATTATGCTAAAAAACACAGGTAACATTCCAATGGATATTACAATTTCATATGATGGTCTTGATGAATATTTATCTTATGTAAATAGTGAGTTTAAAATCCCTCAGCACAGTAAACAACAATATAATATAGAGTTAAATGCTCCTTCATGGAAACCTCAATTATTCAAACAAACAGGTGTAGCAACTGCTAAGGTAAATCCATATTATATTGTTGAGGATGAAAAAAGTGGGACCGCAATTTCTCTTCAAACTGCTCTTGTTATTGATGTTCCATCTATTGATATTCATGTTGGTCATAGCAATTATGTCCTTCAAACATTAAAAAGTAAAACAGGTCTTTCATTTCAATATAAAGATTCAGTGTATCTTAAAGAGGGAGAAACAAAACAGATTAATGCATATGTCTCTGGTGAAGGATCTGCAAAAATCTCTATTGATGTTGATGAAAACATTGAGATTTTATCTATTACAAAAAACAATAATGAAGTGCCTTTATCTTTTAGTACATATTCAAATAACAATGAAGAAATTGAGATAGCTATAAAAATAAGGTCAAAAAGTGAAAATAACCATGGATATGTGTATTACACGGTTGAAACCGATGAAAATGAGGACATATTTTCCACATCAGTAACAGTTGGTGCACCAGTTTCATTTAAAGAACAAAATAAAGAAATTCAAGGGACAAGTTTTATCACTGTTGTTGTTCTAATTGGCCTAGTAATAGTTTCTGCTTATATGCTTTATAATCATCTTGTTTATGGGAGAAAAAGCTAGATGCGACATAATAAAATTGCATTTCTGTCATTTTTGTTGATATTAATGTCTGTAATATATATTCCAGGTGTTTTAGGTGATGGAAGTGCTGGTGTTGGAGTTATGAATGTTAAGCCTAATTTTTCAGATATTGAAATAAAACAGATTGATGATTCAATGAGGGTTTATCTAACAATCTCAGATTATAACTCCTGGAGAGATATTTTTAAGGTACAAGTAAGGTTGATGGGGGGAAATGATGAAACACTAGGTTACTTTGTTTTTCAGCAATATGAGGATGTAGATAAATATGATGAAATTAACCTTTTTTATGAAGGTGAAGAGTCAAGTCTTTTAAATATGCAGGCTTGTGATGCAACTCATTCAGATGAAAGCGTGTCAGTAGTAGATAGATGCCATCTTGAACTTAGATTTGTTTTTACAACAACATTTTTTTCAAAGTTAAGTATTATTGTTGAGGATAGAGCAGGAGATACTGCTGAAACAATGCTGGAGTATGCAGGAGGTGGTATTTTCAGAGATGAAAACACGATTCATATACCCTGGGTAGATGGCACTATTAAAATTCATGCACCTGCAATGATTTTAGATGGCACGATTTTATTTACAGCAGTTCTTTCAACAATATACATTGGTAAAAAATCATCATTTAGTACAACATTAACAAAGGTATTTTATGAGCAGAAATAATGATCATATAATATGGAAATTGCCTTATTATTTCCTTTTATTCTTTACTTTATATCTAGGTATTAAATTCGTTTTTATTTTTTTCTTCTTAGCTGCATATATTCCCCCATTTATATTTGATTTCACCCCCTTTTTTCTTTTATCTGGTTTTGATTATTCACATCTTTTATTTATATCATTTCTTATTGTGTTAATTGATTTATATCTCCATATAACTCTATGTAAAAAAAACCTATTATATTCTTTCATTCCAACTAGCATGCTAATATCAGGTATTGGCTATAAAATTGCAACAGCACCACTATCATCATCTTATCTGATTCAATATTTATTGTTTATTGTTCTTTTAATGATGCTTGCAATAGATCATAGGTTATATCTAATCATACCTGATAGCTTTGCTAAATCCTTAGATGCAGATAAAGAAATAATAAAACCTTTATCTCTTCCTTCATTTGCTAGTACTAAACCGGAGCCTGTTTCTTATATGCAGAGAGGATCAACAGTTTCCTCTGGCATTTATCAGAGTTTGTTGGATGCAGGAAAGCAACTATCCGAAATGTTTGGGTTAAAATCACCTCAGGCAGCGGCGGATGTTCAATCTAAAAAACCATCTTTATCTGAGATGCCGCCCAGAAAGTTTTCACAAAAATCTCATCAGTTTAAACATCCAATGGAAGGAAAAGCTGATTACATTAAAACAACTAAAAAAATACTAAGTGAAATGGGGCAATTTAAGGATCATCTAAATCATTTAGACAATAACATTTCAAAGACTAGGTTATCAGATAAAAGTGATGTTGATCTTATGGGCTCAGGATATATTCCAGATTCAAGGATGGGTTCATTGGATCAGCTTCAATACCAAGAGATTCTTTCTTCATTTCAGGAGGGTGCTGTGATCATTTCCAGAGGTATTGTAAAAGCTGCTAATCATTCATTTTCAGATATAATAAAACGACCTGTTAATGATATTGTTAACCATAATTTCATGGATTTTGTTGCACCTGAAGGTATTTCCTCATTTAAATCTCATTGTACAAACAGGTTAGCAGGAAACAGCTCAACTGTATATCCCATTGTCCTTCAATCGAAAAAGTTAGATAAAATCAACAAGGATGTTGTTATTAAAAAAATAAATCTTAAAGGCATACAAGTTGAAATTTCAGTGTTTAAAACACCGGCAAATTAATACAAAATAATAGATTTTTAAAAAAAGAAAAAGAGAAAGTATTAATATATTAATAAAAGCTAACTGTTCTTTTTGAAAATACCGCAGGCGTATCAATATTGAAACTAGCTTTCATACCCAATTCAGGTTGAAATGTCCCTGTAAATGAGTCTCTTGGTGGAAGACCTGTGGTATTTAGAACTTTACTGATATTAATTACAATCAATACAATATCTCCACTGTTAATACCATTTGTATTAGTAACACTGTCATCCTCGTCATGTAAAGCAAATAATCCGTATTCAGAGGCCTGTAAAGTTAAGTTATCTGATAGCCACTCAAAAACTCCAAGACCTGATGGTTTGTCATCAACATCAATTGATGCAGAAGCATTGAATGTCAATGCATATAATTTGTCATATATCATCGTTAATGTACAAACACTTAGATCTATATCTTTTGATCCAGCGGTCGTTCGAACTTGTAGTGCTAGATATTCAAGATGTGTTTGATTTGCATTAGTATAACCAATCACATTAGTTATTGATATACCTGAAGAGACTTCTTTAATAGTCTGATCTGAGATGTATCTTGCTCTTTGTTGAAGCGTATCCATGGTTTGAATAAGGACTGTTGCAGTAACTGCAGCCACTAGAATCATTGCGATAAATACAATAAGGGTTTCAATACCAACAACAGCATGATCATCATTAGATCTATTTGAATGTTTAGCTTTTGGATTTGCAGGTTTAATGGCTATAATTGTGTTTATTCGAAGGGCGCCAAGTCCTTGTTTTGAATCAACAATAACAAAACCGTCTTCATAATCAACATCTTCAAGCAATCCTGTAGTAACAGTTGCTCTAATTTCACCTGGTTCTTTTGTGACAAATTTGCAGTACCGGCCTTTAAATCGTTCCATATATTTTTTTTCCATTACTTCACCTTTTCATCTTTTTTCACCTTCCGATACGATACGTTACCCATGATCTATGATGTCATGGTATTTGTTTTGTAATGGTTGATTTCTCATTTTTCCTATTTAAGTAATACTTGTTTTTTTGACAAAATGATAAAATTTAGTTTTTGAAATAATTACAAAACTCCAATAAAAAAATTGAAATTAAAAAAAGAAAAAAGGAAAATTGGTAATATTTTCCTTCTTTATAGTTCTACAACTTTATGAGGAAATGCGTTTGGTGCTTTAATCCAGAAGATACCGTTAGATCCAACTTCAGGAACGAGACGTCCTGTGAACTCTCCATTTGGTTCAAGACCTCCAGTCTCAGATAATGCAGCTGAAAGATTGATGATTACTATTGCTAGATCACTTGATCCCATACCATAGCTATTTGTTATACTATCGTCTTCGTCTCTAACTGCGATTACACCATAATTGACTGATGTAAGTACTGAATGATTTAATGTATGGAAAATTCCATCAATGTTAACAGCACCTGCCACTGATTCGTTCCCATTTAAATAATTAAGGTTTAATACGGTAAGGTTATCATGTTCTAGGTAGATTAAGGTTTCATTAAGGTCTAGATCATATGATCCAGCTCTTGGTCGAATGCTAATTGCAAGGAATTCAATTTTTGTTTTTGATTCATCTGTGTATCCTGTAACATCAACAATTTGCATACCACTTGATACTTCTCGAATGGTTTGTTTTGCAACAGCATTTGCCCTATTTTGAAGTGATTCGCTTGTTTGGATAATAACAGATGCGGCAACAGCTGCCACTAGAATCATTGCGATAAATACAATAAGGGTTCCAATTCCAATTGCAGCATGATCTTCTTTTGAAAATTTTCTTTGTTGATATTTATGTTTAGAAGAGGGTTTTATTGCTACAATTGTGTTGATATTGATACATCCCAATCCTTGATTGGAGTCTATGATGACAAATCCGTCATCTGTATCAATTTCTTCTATTTTTCCTGTTATTGCGCTGGCTCGTTGTTCGCCAGGTTCTTTTGTTACTATTTTGCAGTATTTGCCTAATAGTCTTTTTACATACTTGCGTTCCATTTCATTTCTCACCTTTCGTTTCTTTTCATTTCCGCGCCGACATCCAGCACGTATAGTTTCATGCTACATGTTCGCAAGTTACGATATATAAACCCCCTCTGGTAAAGAGATAAAATGATTTTTTTCTTTTTTGAAAGAATTAACAATGTGACATTATGTCACTTTTTCTTTGATCGTAATAACATGTATAAAAAAAAATTCATTTTAAATCAGGAATTAAATGTATAACAATATTTATATAAATTTAATATTAAAATTACTTATTGATAATTGATGAAAAATAAAAAACACAACACTGGATCTACAATAACTCTTCTAATCCTCATAATTGCCATTTTACTTATCAGCCTTACTGCAACATCCATGGTCACCTCAAATATGTCCACCAACAAAGGAGATGTAGATGAATAT
>Ga0164310_10000727_pt1 | contig 18043 bp, 14 predicted proteins | sample GuaBasSedimGuay1_FD_121795 | JGI IMG/M metagenome (GOLD analysis project Ga0164310, IMG submission 121795) | Subseafloor sediment microbial communities from Guaymas Basin, Gulf of California, Mexico - Guay1, Core 4569-9, 0-3 cm | ecosystem: Environmental > Aquatic > Marine > Hydrothermal vents... | reverse complement strand
GCCTGTCACGCCGGAGGTCGCGAGTTCGAGTCTCGTCGTCCCCGCCATAAGCTACAGATAAGCCTATTGCGCCTTCCATCAGGAGGGGCAATAGGCTTTTTGTTGTCTTCCTCTACCTCCAATGCCCTTAGAAGTTCTTTACAGGCACTCCATCCTCTTTGCCTTTACAGTGTGATTCGCCTTTTACACCTGAACCTGTGGCCAGGGCCTCAACCATGTCTTATACGACGACAACTGAGTCCCCATATTGGGCCACAGCCGAGTCAGTGGTAAGAAGGACTAAGCCTTCTGAACGAGCTTGGGCCAAAAGTATACGATCAAAAGGGTCTTTGTGAAGTGGCGGTAACGAGCCAACCCTTAGCGCATGTTCAGCCGTCACGGGAAGCTCTGCGTATCCATGGGCAACAAGCTCCTTCCTAAGTCGATACGGATCCACTTTGAAATCTTTGTGCCCAAGGCCCAGCTTTATGACAATTTCCCATATGCTTGCTGCACTGAAAATGAGACTGTTCTCCCTTGAAGTCAAGAGGTTACGGGCTGATTGGGAAAGCCTCTCAGGCTGTCCTGCAGCCCACAATAGTATGTGGGTATCTAACAGGAGTTTCATGAATCCTTGCTTCCTTCGAAAAGGGACTTCATTTCAAATGCTCCCATGGTATCAAAATCTTCGGGAACCGAAATTTCACCAGCCATAAATCCTAATTTCGTGTCGTTCTCTTGCTCTTCTTCAGATAAAGGCACAACCTTTACCAGGGGTTTTCCCGCCTTTGCAATGATGAATGCCTTACCTTTTGCGGCTTCCTCTACTAGCCGCGACAGGTGGGTCTTTGCTTCGTGAATATTGATGGTTTCCATAAACTACCTCTGAAGATCTAGTTTACTAAACTTAGTTTACTTGTTTTACCCTTGCATGTCAATTTCAAAAGCCTCAAAGGCGAGAGAGACGCCTTCCTCAATACCAGCTGGCCTTTCCGCCTCCACCTAACTCAACACTAACTCCGACCGGTGCAAAAGGGGGTGCAGTGCTCGTAACCAGGTGAAATTCTATGCTGCTCATGAGTTTGAGACTCGTCGTCCCCGCCAGAAAAAGATTAGGTCTGTTGCCTGCGAAGAGAGTGATAGGGCTTTTTACTTAATATAAACCGTATTTCTTGATTTTTAGGCCCAGTGTCTTTCGATTAATACCGAGTATGTCAGCTGCCTCGGTCTTTTTCCCCCTGGTCCTTTTTAATACGAAACGGATATACTTCTTTTCCAGTTCTCTTAAAGTGATGAGATCTTCAGAGAACATCTGAAACTCTCCCTGGCGTTGGGTAATAAAGGCAGGTAGATCAACAGGTCTTATTATATCGGTGTCCTCTAGGATAAGGATACGTTCTATGGTATGTTCCAATTCTCTGACATTCCCTGGCCAGGCGTATTCCTGTAAGATGGCCATGGCCTCAGGGGACACCTCAGGCACTGCGCGTTTCAATTTCTTGCTGAATTTTTCCAAGAAATGTTGAACAAGGAGTGGGATGTCCTCTTTGCGTTTTCTAAGCGGGGGTATATGGATTGGGACCACGCTAAGGCGATAGAAAAGATCCTCCCTGAATTCACTCTGTCGTACGCATTTTCCTAGATCCTTATTGGAGGCAGAAATAATTCGAATATCCAGTTTGATCCTCTTTTGGTCCCCCACTTTCATAAATTCCCGTTCTTGAATTACACGCAACAGCTTTGCTTGAATGCTAAGGCTCAGATTAGCAATCTCATCGAAGAAGAACGTGCCATGGTTTGCCAACTCAAAAAGCCCATGTTTTGTCTGGTGGGCTCCAGTGAAAGAGCCCTTGACATGGCCGAACAGTTCACTTTCCAGAAGTGTTTCAACAAGGGCTGAACAGTCTACTGCCACAAATTCTTTATGCTTTCGGTTGCTGTGCCTATGGATTGCCTTTGCAACAAGCTCTTTTCCTGTTCCACTTTCACCAGTAATTAGCACAGTACTGTCGGTCGGTGCTACTTTAAGGATCTTTTCGAAGATCCTCTTCATTGCACGACTTTGGCCGATAATCCTTGTCTTATCATCATCTACTTCAAGCTCAAGGGTTTGTCTTCTGTGGGGTGAAGTATCCGGCTTAAGAGCGACTTTTTTTCTTAATGCAGCATCTAAATCATCGAGCCGAAACGGCTTGACAAGATAATCTATGGCACCCAACTTTGTGCAATAAACAGCAGAGTCAATGGTGGGATAGCCTGTTATCATGATCACACCCACTTGAGGGTGTTTAACTCGTATTTTCTGTAGGAGTTCGGTGCCATCTATATCTGGAAGTCGGATATCGAGTAAGGCGAGGTCAAAAGATTGCGTTTGAAGGAGTTCAAGGGCCTCCTGTGCTGTAGAGGCCCCTACGGCCTCAATTTGTCTGCTCATTAAGGCCCTGCCTATGCCGTTTCGCACAACCGCTTCGTCATCAACGATTAAAACTTTTTTGATTTGCCCTTTGTAGTTCATTAACGTTACTGAGATACCCCCCTAGCTAACTGGTATCCATCCATGGATTTAAGCTCTCTGGATGGAATTCGGATGGGCCTAAACAATAGCAGGAAGCAAAATCCTAAATGTAGTACCTTTGTTAGGCTCGCTCTCAACGTCAATGGAGCCTTGGTGATTTTCCACAATTGCCTTGACAATGGCAAGACCCAAACCGGTTCCCATTACCTCTCTGGTTCTCGGATGTTTTACCCGGTAAAATTTGTCAAAAATTTTAGGCAATTCTTCTTGTGGGATCCCGACCCCATTGTCTTTTACCTTTATCTCAATATATTCTCCTAATCCTTCTGCAGTAACCACAACCTCTCCGCCATCTGGGGAATAGTTGATTGCATTGGAAATAAGATTGCTGAAAATCTCCTCTATTGCCTTGGGATCAGCCTTCACTGGTTTTAGGTTGGTGGTTTTAATGGTCAAATGTATGCCCTGTTCTTGAGCCCTTGGCAACATGAGGTCCACTGTCTCCTTGATAATTTTATCTATATTCGTTGGGGCCTGGTGTTGAATGTATTTTCCTGCCTCGATCTTTGCTACGTCCAGCAGGTCATTTATCAATTCAAGGAGTGTATCAATCTTTTTTAAACCCCTTTGCAAGAGGTCTTGTTGTTTTTCTGATAGCGGGCCTGCAAGGCCCTCTAGCAGGACATTGTTCAATTGCCTTATGGACACAAGGGGGCTCCGCAATTCATGAGCCACCATGTTTACAAAATCCGTTTTCATCTGGTCAAGCTGCTTAAAGGGCGTGATATCTTCGAGCACAGTAACAGTTCCCGCAATTTCGTCGTCTGGCCCAGGGGCAGCCGCGGATATGGCCCTCAAAATCTTCTTGCCTGCATGAATCTCTTGTGAAACAGCCACACCATGTTCTTCTTTACCCTGCTGGATCTTTTTGAGTGTCTCAATAAGCGGCTCATTGTCTCCAAAAAACTCTGTAACAGGGACTGGATTTTGGATTTCGTGAGATTTTTCAAGCAGCCTCATGAGAGCAGGATTATGGAGCACCACCTCCAAGTTACGATTTGTTACCATGACGCCGTTTGCCATGCAGTTTATTATAGTTTTAATACGGCTTTTTTCGAGGTGGAGGTCATAGAGATTACGAATATTTTGTTCGCGGTATTCCTTGGCCTTTTGTTCAAGTTTTCTTTTCTCAGCGGCTCGTTCGACAGTGATCAAGAACTGATCGATTTGAAATGGTTTTGTAATGAAGTCATAGGCCCCCTTTTTCATACATTCGACGGCAGTATCTACAGTACCATGGCCTGTAATAATAATAACGGGAATATCGGGATATTTTTGCCTGGCAATCTCCAACATTTCCTCACCACTCATGACGGGCATTTTCAAGTCAAGGAGCACAATGTCCACAGGCTGGCGGGCCATGGTTTCTAAGGCTTGCTGGCCGTTCTCCGCCTTAAAGACGTCATACCCTTTACCGCTGAGTACCCGCTCGCATCCTTCCCTGATAGGCTTTTCGTCGTCAACCACTAGTACATTGCATGTTTCGCTCATGAGCCATCCATCCCTATAAATACAGGTTGTTCATACACTCTGTCTTGGTATTCAAGCGGAAGTTCTATAGTAAAAGTGGTCCCACCCTCGGGCGGACAAGAAAAGCTTATACTTCCTCCATGTAGATTTATAATATTCTGCGAAATACTCAGGCCAAGTCCTGTTCCTTTGCCCACGGGCTTGGTGGTGAAAAAGATATCAAATATCTTGACTCTCAGTTCCTCTGAGATTCCGGGCCCTGTATCGGACACATTTATGATAAATTTGCACCTCTCCTTATCATAGCGAGCTTGGACCCGCAGCCTTCCTTTTCCTTCCATGGCATCTGCCGCATTAATGAAAAGATTTGTGAAAACCTGTTGAAGCTGGCCCATATCACCAATAGCATCCGGCATGTCTGGCTGGATGTCCTTAACCACCTCAATATCTTGAAACATGGCCTGATTTACAAGAAGGCCTAGGCACTTATCTATAAGGTTCCCCAAGCTAAAAGAAGAGAGTTTTCCCACTGACTGTCTGCTGAACTCAAGCAGTTCGGATACGATCTTCTTGCACCGCAATGTCTGGGTGATGATTTCTTGGATATCATTCAAGGCTTGTGGGATATCTTTGAGCTGCTCCTTTAAGAGTTCCGCATATATTAGAATGCCTGAAAGGGGGTTGTTGATCTCATGAGCTACCCCGGCTGCCATTCTTCCGACCGAGGCGATTTTTTCCGATTGAACCAATTGTAAATGGGCGTCTTCCAATTCTTTGCGCATCTTAAGAATTTCGCGCATGTCAGTAAATACGCCAACACTTCCAACTTCTTTGCCATCAATGGTTATTATAGAGGCGGAGAGGGTGACGGGAATCTCTTCACCTGATTTATTCCTAATAGTCATACTTGTGGGTTGTAGTTTGCCGGGCGGCCCATACTGATCACTTCTCATCTTTCTCATATTCTCTTTGGCCACCTCAATGTCATAGAAACTGCTAATATGCCCCTTCTCCATGATTTCAGAGGCAGAATAACCGGTGAGCCTTTCCATTCCTTCATTAAAGATCAGGACATTTCCCTTGGTGTCCACCACTACAATGCCGTCCACTACGCTCTGAATCAGATTTTGGAAAAAGGTATTGGACCTTTCAACTTCCCTTTCCAATTTAATCCTGTCAGTGACATCTCTGGAGGCCTCCAAGAGTTGAGTAATTTCGCCGCTATCATCCAGGATAGGGGAGACAGTAATAACCTCATAACGTTCTTGTCCGTTCTCGTCCTTTATTTCGTGGATTGTACTAATTATTTCCTTTTTTTGTTTTACCTCTTCGAGATAGCAGGGCCTACCGTATTCTGAACAAGGTTTGTCCAGACCATATCTAATTTCATGGCAACATTTTCCAATTACTTGTTCTGAAGTAAGGTCTTTCTCGCGCAAAAAGGTCTGATTGATGGTGCTGATACTCATGTCCTTGTTTACCACCATGATTCTATAGGGAAGGGAATCCAAGATCTTTTGGGTATTGTGCCTTTTCGCTTCACTAATGGCTTCACTTTGCGCCGTTGTGGAGGCGAGTAAGATGAGATTGAGAAGGACTTCTGAGGCCTTTTGGTCTAGAATAGATACTGTGGGAGGTTTAGATTTCCAAAGCTCTTCTAGTATTTGTTGGGAGCCGGACAGTTCCAATATTAGATCCAGGCCTTCTATTGCGCTAAGCTCACGGTAATTCGTGGTGGTAAAAATTCCCTTTTCATGGGCATACGAAAGGCCAGGAGCGTCTTTGTCTTCATCCGCGATACCAACAATTTCTATTCTTAGGGCTGCTATGTGTCTGCTACAGACCTTCTTAAGTAATCTGTGGCAGTAATCCCCCCCGCCTACAATTGCTATTCTAAGTGGTCCCAGCTCCCTACTACTGGATAGTTTGGGAGGAAGAGGTATAGTGGCCTTAAATTTGTCTTTTTTTGCTTCCATTTCTAGGATTGGAGGGTGTTTTCAGGAGTTGAGACGTTTTGCTAGCCTTTTTTCAAGTTCGCTTATAATGGCCCTAAGCGCAGGCCCCTCTTTTACAGGGCCTGAATTGTTCCATCCTTTTAGTAATGCCTCTTTTTTCTTTTCTCGGAACTGTTCCATACTGGAGGCCAGGGTCTCCCAAAGAAATAGTTTTTGGAGGACATGACGTTCGGGAGCTGTCAAATCCCTGTCTGTATCAAATGATCGGCCATCACTGAGTTGAAAAATCATATTATTAATTTTCTATAAACCTTTGATGAATTCAAGAAAAAAAAGCCCAGGGGCTATTTAGCTCTCCTGGGCCTTATTTAGTCCTTTCACGGTAGGATCTAAACCGTGGGTCTGGGCAACATCCCAGCCATTTCTGCGATTTCAGGTACCCTATGCTCCCATTCTATGGCCATTAAGTGGACACCAGCCACACCTTCCATTTCTTTAAACTCCTGGATTTGCTCAACTGCAAATTTGATACCTTCTTCAGCCGCTTTTCCTTTTCCTGCTCCCTTGAGCCTTTTGATCAGCGACTCAGGAACATCCATTCCAGGGACTTGCTTTGCCATATAGCGCGCCATACCTACGCTCTTCATGGGCGTTACCCCCGCCAAGATATAACACTTTTCATGAAGGCCCATGTCCACTACGCGTTTCATAAACTCCCTAAATTTATCCATATTGTATATGCATTGGGTTTGGATGAAATCGGCGCCAGCCTCAATCTTTTTTGCCAGCCTATATACACGAAAGTCAAACGGATCAGCAAAGGGGTTGGAAGCCGCGCCAATAAAAAGCCTTGGGGGTACGTCAATTTCCTCCCCATTCAAAAACTTACTTTCATCCCTCATGGTCTTTACCATATGGATGAGTTGCATGGAGTCGATGTCATAGACATTCTTGGATTGGGGATGATTGCCGAATTTTTGGTGGTCACCTGACAGACAAAGCATATTACGGATGCCATGGGCATAAACTCCAAGGATGTCGCTTTGCATAGCCAACCGATTTCTGTCGCGACAGACCATCTGAAAATTCGGCTCAAGACCTTCTTGAAGGAGGATCAACGACGCTGCCCAGCTTGACATCCTTACAACCGCGGTTTGGTTGTCTGTGACGTTTACGGCATCAACCATGCCTTTAAGATGCTGGGCTTTTTCCCTGAGCTTTTCTACATTGGCGCCCTGGGGAGGCCCACATTCGCCCGTAAAAGCAAAATGCCCTGCCTTCAAGACCTTCTCGAGATTGCTGCCTGATTTATATTCACTCATTTTACCAGTTCCTCCCTGATCATTCTTCGAGGGCCGCCATCCCTTGCAGTAGTCCAGTCCTTAGGGGGCCTAAATGTCATTAATTCATCAAGGCGGCCTTGAGAAGTCAACTTTTTCACTATCATATCCCAAACGCAGTCAACCTCTTTTGATATTTCACACTTTCCGCCGGAAGACCCCCCGCATGGCCCATTGAGCAGGCTTTTGGAGCACCTGGCGATAGGACAGAGCCCTCCAAAGTAATGCACTACACAGGTACCACAGCCCGCACATCTCTCCGACCATATGCCATGCTCAACAGCCCCGCCCATAAACTTGGTGTTAACTCCAGGAAAGACCCGAGCCGATGGATATCGCTCTGAGAGGAATTGGGGGCCAACTCCACAAGCAATACTTATCACAGCATCGTAGTCGGGGATTATGTCCTTTACTTCATCCACATACTCGGGATCGCACTGACGCTCTAAAGTCACTTCGCCTACTTCTATTAAGCTTCCATTTTTCTTGGCCGCGATTTTTAATGAGGAGGCCAGAATCCCTACTTCCTTTGCCCCACCGACATTGCAAACGGTCACACATCCCTTACAGCCAATGACCAAAATCTTTTTATAGTCCTTCACCATTTCCCAAATTTCCATGAGTGGCTTCTGTTCCGCAACAATCATTTCCCTACCTCTCACAATAGGTTGTTTATTTGTTCCTGATCTTCGATCACATTGTCCAATTCCAACCTCGGTTTTGATGCCCTTCTCAACAGAGCCCCGCCTGCCTATTGCCCACGTGTGGGCAATATATGCAAGGGAATAATCCCAAGGCCATTATCGGTTACTGGTGATGCCTGTTTACCGGGCTAGGGCCCAGTGACTTTATCCTTTCTGACATCTCGAGCCCTACCTCAACAAACCGTTGACCTTTGGAAGCGGAGAGAGAATATACGTCAATCCGTTCAGGCCCTATCTCCAGTTCTTCCAAGATCTTTTTTACGTGTTCAACTCGTTTAATCGCCTTTTTTATTCCGTTCATGTACTGACAGCTGTCTTCTTGGCAACCAGCCACATATACGCCGTCTGCGCCCTGTTCAAATGCCTTTAGGAGGTGGAGGATTTCAATCCGTCCAGTGCAAGGTACATTTATGACCTTAATATTATCTGGCAGCGCCATGTGGAGGCCGTTTGCTACCTCAGCCGCCGCCGATGCACAATTTGAACAATAGAAGGCCACAATTTGAGGGACGAAATCATTCATGTTACTACTCTCCTTATGCCATAAGTTCCCAAAGCTTTTTCCTTTTGGGGCTTAGGAAACCCCTAATATTAGTGCCGAGGTCTGGTTTAGCATTTGATCGCTGCAAGTGGCCATCACAATGGCCTTGCCCGGGCACTCTGCAACGCACATGCCGCAGCCCATACACAATGCAGGGTCAATATAAGCAGCTCCCCTGTCGTGATCAATATAGGGTATGTGAAACGGGCAAGTCCTAACGCAAGTGCAACAGACCGCACATTTTTCCGGTTGTACCTCAGCTACTGTGCCGCCTACCTCAATTGTATCTTTTCGTAGTATTTCCAGTGCCCTGGCTGCTGCGGCCTTGGCTTGTGCTATAGAGTCTCCGGAGTCCTTGGGATAATGAGCTAGACCTGCCAAAAAAATCCCGGGTCTGGTTGCATCTAGGGGCTTCAATTTTTCAGGCGATTCGGCGAAAAAGCCGTTTTCATCCATACCCACACCAAAGATCTCTGCCACTTCACTGTTATTTTCCGGGGTGATTGCACTTTGCAGGGAGATGAAGTCTGGCTCAATTACTATAGGCCGCTTTAGAATGTGATCCATTGCAATGACCTTGAGTTTGCCCAAGGGACCTTCTGCCTCCACTATAGGTTTGTTATCCAGGTCATAGCGGACAAAAACGACCCCCTTTTCCCTTGCTTCTCGGTAAAGGGCCTCCCTTTCCCCAAAGGTCCGAATATCACGATAAAGCACATAGATATCCATATCCGGATTGGTTTCCTTTAAGTCAACGGCGGTCCTTACAGTAAACGTGCAGCAAAAGTTACTGCAATAAGGTCTATTGGGCTCACGAGAGCCTACACACTGAATGAAAACCCCACAATTTGCCTTCTCGAAGTAAGAGGGGTCTTCTATTAATTTGTGGCTCAACTCTGACCAAAGATAGATATTCTTGTGTTCTCCGTAAAGATATTCTTTGGGTCTAATGGGATTTCCACCTGTGGCAAGGATCGTAACACCATGGGATATATCAATATCTTTACCCTCCTGGCTCACGGTAGTATTAAAGTGGCCGGCCGATCCAAGACTCCTTTTGATCTGTGCATTTAGCAATACGGTGATGTTTTCATTCCTTTTGATAGCCTCGATGAGATCCTTGAGATAGGATTGAATGTCTTCCCCTTGCCAGTTCCTGTTGACATGCTGGGCATGTCCGCCAAGTGTTTCTTCTCGTTCAACAAGGGTTACAGGGTAGCCTTCATTTGCAATGGCAAGGGCACTCTGCATGCCGGCTATTCCACCTCCCACCACCAAGGCATGCTTGAAGACCTCGATTTCTTTTATCGGGGCAGGTGAGAGTAGGAGGGCTCTTGATACTCCGGCCCGGATTCTATCTTCCAACTGGGAACTATTACCACTGTCCCCTATTACCCTGAGGTCAACTGTCTCGTAAAGATATGGATTCAGTCCAGAGGCTCGCAGGGCTAGTTCTATTAATGGCTTATGAATATTGGGTGAGCAACTGGCAAAGACAACCCTATTGGCCCCGGTTTCTTTCAGTTTCTTTTCAAGCACTTGGGAAATGTCATTACTCAGTTCCACTACATCCGCAATCCCTGGGACTTTGGAAGCCGTTTCCTTGACCTTCTCGCCCAGATTCGGATCTGTTCCAGGGCAGATGTGATAGGCAAACAGAGGTTTCGGTGGTTCGGCACTTTCAACAAGTGGGGGGTAGGAGGGAGGACTTACAAAGGGCTCGGGTTTAAGGAAGGAAGCGATTTCAGAGACGGCTGCATCGGCTTGGATGATTGAGTCCTTAATGTCAGCAGGGGATAGGAGACCTCCGCAAACAAAAATGCCAGGTACACTTGTGGAAACCTGTGAGAAAGGCCCTGTTGAGATATATCCTTGCCCAGTGAGGTTAACCCCTATTTTTTGAGCCAGATCTATCATGTCTTTTGATGGCCTGAGGCCCACGGAAAGAATCACTAGATTGAAGGTTTCTTTTTTCAGTTCCCCACTTTCATCTGCATAAACAATGAGTAAATCATCTCCGTCAGTAGCCTCAACAGTATGCACCCGGCTCCGTTCCAACCGGACGCCCCTATCACATGCCATGTTCAGGTATTCTTCAAATCCTTTGCCATGGGTTCTCATGTCCATGTAGAAGATGGTTGTTTCTATCCCTTCATCAAATTCTTTTGTATTTACAGCCTCTTTCAATGCATACATGCAGCACACAGAGGAGCAATATGGGGCATCGCACCTGTTTATGTCTCTTGATCCAACACATTGCAGCCATGCTATCTTCTGCGGCACCTTTCCGTCAGACGGTCTCTTTATTTGGCCTTTTTCAGGGCCTAGGGGTCTCTGCATCTGTTCATATTCAACGCTGGTAACCACGTTGGGATAGTTGCCGTATGAATAGGTTTGATATTGAGAGGGATCAAAGGTCTCTATCCCTGCGGCCAAGACTATGGCACCTACTTCAAGAGTGCGGTGCTCACCACCTTCCTTAACATCAACTTGAAATTTGCCTTTTGCTCCTGATATTCCCTGGATTGTGCTGTTCAAAAAGATTTGAATATTCGGATCCTGTTGGCAGCTTGCTATCCTGGGATCCAATTTGCAACACGCACACAAAGGATAAATCCTGTGGAGATTGGGTATCATTCCTCCTAACATCGGCATGGATTCTACTAAATATACTCCATACCCAACCCGCGACAGGGAAAGGGATGCCTCGATCCCACTGATTCCTCCACCTATTACAAGGACCCGGCCTATTAATTTTTCTGAACTCATGGCAATATCTCCTCACTTCATTGTTGGGGCAATTTTACTCATAACGGGGAAGTTTTTTCTCAAAATATTATTTTTGTGAATTTCGTAACATGCCATAGTAAATCTGGAGGTGTCAAGGAGAAAAGGGTATAATTTTAAAGGGTGGAATTGGCACCGATCGTTGATTATTTTAAGAAGCTCTGATACTAATAGAATTTAGGTACATTTATAATGCTGCTTTTTTCATAATAAGGTCGCGGACTCTGGTGTAATATTTAGGTAGGAGTTAAAAAGCCAAATATATTATTTAGCTTATGTATATCTTTTAGGTATCCGAACTGTAAGGAAGGCGAATGGGTAGTTTAACATGCCTGTTATGTGGGCCTAAAATTTTTGGGGGAATAAGGAAGTGGCCAAAGACTGCTGCTGGAACTGCAAGTATTACATAGCCAAAGGGGATAACGAGCCTCCATTACTAAAAAGTGCCCTTTCGAATGTCTGTGTATATTCCGAAAATGATGAGGATGATAGAAGCTGGGCGCAGAGGGCAACACCCACTCCGCCCAATTTTGTTTGCTCTCATTATGAGGAGCGCTTTTATTAGAAAGGATCAAGGATAAAAGGCACTGCTGGGTGAACGAGGCCGTGGGATCTCAATTTCTGAGCATGATCTTTGTGAGTTCCTCTTTTGTTTTGAGAAATCAGAATCTAAATATGGACTAATATGGTATGAGAGGTAGATAGAGATGCCCATTTATGAATACCAGTGCGAGGATTGCCAGAAGGTTTTCCAGGCCCTGATCATGAAAATAGAAGAGGAAAAGGAGTTGAGGTGCCAGAACTGTGGCAGCTCCGCCCTCAAGAGGCTGATTTCCAGAGTGGCCTATCATGTGTCAGAAGCTGATCGGCTTGCCAACTATGACCCCAAGGCCCAAAAGGAGGATGGTTTCTATAAGGATAGCCGCAACATAGGGCTCCATGCAAAATGGCGGGCAAAACAGATGGGCGTGGATTTGGGGAAAAGCTTTGAGGAAAAGCTGGACAAGCTCAGGACTGATCCGGGAAGCGTTATAAGGGATAGTGAGTGACAAGGATCTAACGGGCATAAGTGCCAATACATGTGAGATAAAAGCTGTTCTTTTGAAAGGATCAACAGGGCCATGAGAGATATTGGAGAAGTAGTTCTCATTTATTATGACAACCAACCCGCAGTTTACGGGCGCATAGAGAGGATTGAGCCGGATATCAAGAAGGATTGGTACCAAATTACACTCCTTCTTCTTACCATACCTGCTCATCCGGTGACCTGGATCCTGAGGGAAGCCTATATTGATGGAGAGCCCTTTACCATGGGAGGTGTGCCCATGCGGCTTGAAGAGGTAAAAAGGGTGCTGCCAGAAGGAGCACCGCCTCCGGCCGAGGAGAGAGATAAGAAAAGGTACCAAGGCAAACCAGGGCGTGTTATCCCATTTAAAAAGCCTTAGAAAGGCGTTGGTGTGTGTCTAAATGAAGGGATATGGATAGGTCATTATGGGACCCTTTGAAAAGTTTGTACTCAGAGCACTACTTTCCGGACTTTTCGCATTTTTTCTGTGTCGCTTCTTTTTTAAGCATATTCCTGTGGCCAAGGTTTTTGGGTTGGCTGTGCTTATGTTAGGCTTGGCATACATCTTGGAGTATGCCCGAAAACGGGATCAAGGAGGAGGCCGATGAATCTTAAAAAATATGTGTACTCATTTGAGGAAGGGGACGGCAAGAATAAACAGCTCTTGGGAGGAAAAGGGGCGAATCTATGTGAGATGACCCAAATCGGGCTCCCTGTCCCTCCGGGATTTGTCATCACTACTGAGGCCTGTCTCGCCTATTTGGACAGAAAGAAAAAGGGCCTGGACTCGGATCTCAAGAGGCAAATAAAAGAGGCCATGGTAGAGCTTGAAAGAAAAACCGGAAAGGGATTTGGCGACCCCCAAAATCCCCTTCTTGTTTCTGTTAGATCAGGAGCGGCCATCTCCATGCCTGGCATGATGGATACCATTTTGAACTTAGGACTTAATAATGACACAGTGAAAGGCCTGGCAAAAACCACGGGAAATGAACGCTTTGCCTACGACTCTTATAGGCGGCTGATTCAGTTGTTCGGCTCCGTTGCCTTGGGACTAAGAGATGAAGAATTTGACAAGATATTCAATAGCATAAAGAAAAAATATAAGGCAGCAGATGATATTGAGCTTTCTGCAAAGGCCTTGAAAGAGGCCTGCGATCAATTTATGAGCTTGATTCAGAAAAAGACGAAAAACTCATTTCCACAGGATCCCTATGTGCAGTTGGAATTGGCTGTAGAGGCTGTCTTCAAATCATGGATGGGAAAGAGGGCGAGGGATTACCGCCGGGAATTCAATATCACACCCGATATGGCCAATGGTACTGCTGTGAATATCTGTACTATGGTTTTCGGCAACATGGGTGATACAAGTGCGACCGGAGTGGCCTTTACCAGAAATCCTGCCACAGGAGAGAACCGGCTCTACGGGGAGTATATGGTCAATGCCCAGGGCGAGGATGTGGTGGCAGGTATTCGAACACCCAAGCCCATCAGGGAGCTCCGCAAAGAAATGCCGTCTGTTTACCATGAACTGGAAAAATTGCGTCATACCCTAGAAAGGCACTATCGTGAGGTTCAGGATTTTGAGTTTACCATTGAAAACGGCAAGCTTTACTGTCTCCAGACCCGTAGTGCCAAAATGAATGCAGCCGCATTCATTAAGACGTCCATTGATATGGTCAACGAAGGACTAATTACCGAACAAGAGGCCATCTTAAGAATACAGCCCGATATGCTCGCCCAGCTCTTGCATCCACGGCTGGATCCCAATGCCAAGGCAAAGGTCCTGGCCCAAGGGCTTCCGGCCTCACCAGGGGCGGCTTCAGGGAAGATGGTATTTGATGCGGACCGGGCCGAATCCAAGGCCAAGTTGGGAGAAAAGGTTATCCTGGTAAGGGAGGAAACAAAACCTGAGGATATTCACGGATTTTTTGCCTCCCAAGGGATTCTTACCAGTCGTGGAGGCAAGACATCTCATGCCGCTGTTGTGGCCAGGAGCATGGGAAAGCCATGCGTGTCAGGCTGTGAGGCCATTACTATTGACCATCATGCCAGAGAGGCAACCATTGGTGATGTGGTACTGAGGGAGGGCGATATTATTACCATTGATGGAAGTACTGGAAAGGTCTATGAGGGGCAAGTCCAGACTATTGAACCCGAGTTTGTGGAAGACCTTTTGGTGCTTCTGGAATGGGCTGATGAGATAAGCGAGCTTGAAGTCATGGCCAATGCTGACACCCCTGAGGCCGTGGAAAAGGCCAGGAAGTACGGCGCTAAAGGGATCGGGCTTTGCAGGACAGAACGGATGTTCAACCAGCCCGAACGACTTCCCATTGTCCGGGAGATGATCCTTGCGGAGACTACTGAAGAGCGACAAGCAGCCCTTGACAAGCTCTTGCCATTTCAAAAAGAGGATTTTAGAGAAATCTTCAAGATTATGGATGGAATGCCTGTCACCATAAGGCTTTTGGACCCTCCGATCCATGAGTTTTTGCCTTCGGCCGAGGAACTGGTAAATGAGATAACACATCTTAGGGAGCTTAGGAAGACCGTAGATGGTATGGCGGCCCTGCCTGAGACGCTGAAGCTGTTGGACCCGGAACTGCACAGGCGCTATGCAGCGAATCTTGAGATGATCACCAAGGGGCTTGAAGAACTCAAGAGCAAACATCTGGCCGAGGAGTTGATCGAGGCCAAGGAACAGATGTTGAGGAAGGTGAGAGCGCTTGCTGAGACCAACCCTATGCTGGGTCATCGTGGGGTGAGGCTGGGGATAACCTATCCAGAGATCTATAGCACTCAAATTCGGGCCATTTTGGAGGCGGCTGCTGAGCATATAAAGGATGGAGGCCATATGGTTCCTGAGATCATGGTCCCTCAGGTCTGCACCCTGCAAGAGCTGAAGTGGGTTCACGGCTATGTGATGGAGATACACAAGGAGGTGGAAGAGAAATATGAGATCAAGGTCCCTTACCGATTCGGGACCATGGTGGAGGTGGTTCGGGCCTGTATGCGGGCAGGGCGTATTGCAGAGCTGGCAGAGTTTATCTCTTTTGGAACCAATGACTTAACCCAGGCCACCTTTTCTTTTTCCAGGGAAGATGCGGAAAACAAGTTTCTCCCTTTGTATAAAGAACGGGGTATTCTCCAGCATAATCCATTTGAAGTTTTAGATATCAAAGGCGTTGGAAGACTGATGATGATTACCATCGAATGGGCCAGAAAAACCCGGCCTGACATGAAGATTGGGATCTGTGGCGAGCAAGGGGGACACCCTGAGTCTATCCGCTTTTGCCATCATATAAAGGTGAGCTATATATCTTGTTCACCCCCTAGGGTTCCCATTGCCAGGTTGGCGGCAGCCCACGCCAAATTAAAGGAGAAAGAATATACCGTGGTTTGATCATTCAGTGGGTACACTGGTATAATGGGAAAGGGTGTAGATCTGATCGGCCAATTTTTCGAGCTGGTCTCTTACCTCTTCCTCATTTATTTCTTTATCACCGCGGGGCCTCAGATAATTCTCGTTTAGATACTGGAAGGCATTTTGGAAGGTGATATAAGAGACGGCTTCATAGTGCTTCACAAAACCGGTTTCGTGAAGCTTGGTGCCCAAGCTGTTCATCTTTTTAAGCAGTTCGGCCTTTTTCCTCTTTTGGCCAAAGGAATCCAGCACCACTCTTGTTGCGATCCAGTAGGATTCTAGGAAGCTCCTTGCAAGCCCTGCCCAGAGTGGAAGGTTGTGATATCCTTTTCTTGTCACCTTGTATGTATGTGACCCTGAGCCTTCTTCAACAAGGCCCCTGCTTCGAAAATAAGAAAGTATCTCTTCTAAATGGCTGGCATCATCCGTATTTCCTTCGAAGATAAATTCATTTTTAAAGAGTTCCCTTAGAAAGATGTAGTCATCCTGGATTGTCATAAAGTCTTTTTGCGCCTCTTTTCCTGAAAGCAACGAGAGGGCCACGAGCGTGTGATCTAAGAAATAGTGGATAATACTGTTTTTATAATAGTCCAGCTCCCGATGTTTTTTTGGGTTCACGGTGTAAAGGGATGAGTCGCCTTGCAGATCTCCTACAGGGGATATGATTTTCCAACTGCTCAGCAGGTGGAGAGTTTCTTGAAAGGCCTCCATGAGATTGGAAAGGGAGGTGACCATAGGTGCCTTCTGGGCCTCCAGAAACAAAGCCAATTCCTCCACTGAGGCGTACAGATCTTTGAGTTCAAAATGCTTTCGAAATTTGCTCAGGATGACCGAAGAAACCAGGGCAAGGGGGGTAATAGGTGTGACATGATTGATGGCACGAACAAGGTCCAAGGCCAGGGTCTCTTCCATGGTGTCTGTTTTTGACTGCTGAGGGCCAAGATAGTCCCGGATGGAAAAGGGTTGTGCAAAGCGGATATAGATCTTCCCATATTTTTTCTTTAAGAGTTTTCTTGCCTTAAGGATCTGCCAGAAACCCTCCCTTTCCTTGGCAACACCTTCTTGTTCACGAACGTAGGACTTTTCTTCGATTATCCTATCATAGGCAATTGAGGCTGGCACGAATATGAGGTCATTACAATGGCCATTTAGGTATGCATCCAAAAGGATAGAGAGAAACCCTGTTTTGGGAAGAACCAGTTTGCCGCTCCTGCTTCGCCCCCCCTCTATGAAGAATTCAATAAAATACCCCTCTTGAAGAAGCTGATTTACATAGGCGGAAAAGACCTTGGTGTAAAGTCGAGCACCGCTGAAGCTCCTCCTTATGAAAAAGGCTCCACATTTCCTAAAGATATGCCCCACAGGCCAAAAGGCTAGGTTTTGTCCTGCGGCAATCCTGGGAACCTGAACATAGTATTCGTAGAGCGTATAATTGAGAACCAGGTAGTCGATATGGCTTTTGTGAGAAGGTACAAATATCACCGGCCCTTTTCTGGCCCAATTTCTCACAAGTGCCAACTCATCCGGATCAATTTCAATTCCTTGAAATAGCCTTTTCCAAAATCGGGTTAACAGTGAGTAAGTGAGAACCACATACGTGGGACTATAGTCCGCTGCGATTTCATCAAAATATTCTGAGGCCTTTGCCTTTAGTTGCCTCTGACGTCCCGCCTTGCCACTAGAGAGGCGCTCAATGGTCCGGAGTACCTCTTTGTCATTGAGCACCTGCTCTTTCAGTTCCTGCCTGGACTTCATGAGAGGCCCTATGATGGCCTTTTTTTGACTGTCAATAGCCTGAATAAGCTGCTCTCTGATGAAGGGCACCAGGGCTTCCGGTGTTTGGTTCGTGTACTCGGGTGAGGCCAAGTACTCCCTAAGATCAATAGGGGGACCGAAGTCAAAAAACGCCCTCCGGTTATGCCTGAAAAACAGGAAGATTTTTCGCAAAGGGCCGGGATTGTCTTTATATCCGAATAGGATGGAAAGAAGACCCTTTGGGTCCCTTTCAGGCGCCTGTCTGTATAAGATCAGACTGGGCACAAGGAAGATGGGCCTTTCCATGTCTTGTTGGATCTCAATAAGATAGGTGATAGGATCCTTTCCTTCTTCCACGAATTGACGACGGAATCGCTTTGGGTCAAGAAGGCACAGGAGAGCCGGAACGCCCTTTTGAAAGCCCTCCCTTAACAGACCCAGTTGATAAGG
>Ga0164310_10000726_pt1 | contig 18048 bp, 16 predicted proteins | sample GuaBasSedimGuay1_FD_121795 | JGI IMG/M metagenome (GOLD analysis project Ga0164310, IMG submission 121795) | Subseafloor sediment microbial communities from Guaymas Basin, Gulf of California, Mexico - Guay1, Core 4569-9, 0-3 cm | ecosystem: Environmental > Aquatic > Marine > Hydrothermal vents... | reverse complement strand
TAAGAATGGTGTACACAACCAACAACTGCCAGAATGCACTTTTAAGCGTCTCTCTCATTTGCCTCTCCTCCCAGGTTTACCGTTTTTAAAAAGAGCATAACTCAAGATTGGGCCCAAGATAAAAAGCACAACCAAACTAATTGCCCTGCCAAGCAAAGCCGCGCTTAAACTATCAGTGGGGGTTATCCCGATTGTCGCAGCGCCAAAGACAATTATTGCTTCATGTACACCTAGGTTTCCCGGCGTTAGAGCAATAATCAAACCAAGAGAACCAATTGCACTCAAAAACAATGCCGAAACAAAACTAACTTCGACACCAAATACTCTAAACTGTAACCACAGCATCAATGAACTAATTAATACCTGTATCAGAGTAATAATCGTAGTAACAACGATAACTCTTCCGTTCTTTTTGATCAAATGCCATCCATTAATCACATTAACGAACCGATTCAGCCACTTATTTTTCCGTTCTTTGAACTTAGGTGAAATAAAGATGATCCCAAGCATTGCAATAAACACAACCCCAAATATTAAGAATAAAATCCACGAGAAAATCCCGCTAACAGAATATATCCAAAGCGTGCTAATAATCCCAAGAAAGCTTCCAACCAAAAATATCAAAACATATACTGCGGAGAGCGTCGCGAGGAAGTGAACATATGCAAAGTTATACTTCTTCTTCAAATAAACAGCCCTGACAGCCATACCTCCGCGAAAAGGAGTTAGCAAATTGTAAAGACCTGTAACTATCGAAAGTGCGAATGATTCAAAATATCCCAAATAGATTCCTAGGATCTTAAGTAACTCTTTGTTGATTACACTGACCAAAAAATAAGGAATCACAAACAAAACTATCAGCACCGCAATCATCCAAGGATTAACTACACTTAATTGCGAGAAATCTTCAATATGTGAGTGAAAATAATATCCAAACCAAAAGATTAAGGCAACTAAAACAACTGCTGAAACAATGGGTTTAATTTTCATTTTGATTGCCCCCAAAAACGATTTTTCTTATTCTGGCCACAATGTCTTCCCACCCAAATCTCTTAGCTATCTTCAATCCATTTTTAGAAATTTTCTCGCGGAGTCTTCTGTTAGAAAACAGTTCCTCAATAGCTAACGCCAACTCTTTAGAATCAAATTTTGTCATAAGTGCATCATGCTTATTCTTCAGATATTTTCTCGTTGCTGTTGTATCTGTGGTTATAACCGGCCTTCCAGCAGCCTGATACTCAAATATCTTAATGGGAAACTGAATATCATAATCTTCGGGCGGATATTGTGAGAGACAAATATCTGAATTTATCAATTCCCGAGCCACTTTTTCTTGACTTAGCTCTCCAGTGAAAATAAAGTTTTTATTTAGCTTTGCTTCCTTAACCTTCTTCTTGAGATTTTTCAAATCATTGCCAGCACCAACAACAACCAGCTTTGTTTTCGAGTATCTTTTTACAACGATCTTCATAGCATCAACCATAACGCCCAGTTTTCTTCTTGTATGAATATTTCCCACATAAATTAATCTCTTATCAAATCTCGCCTTCTCCTTATATTTGAATGTGTCCAAATCAACGCCTGCAGAGATCATGACAAACTTTCCTTCATCTCTTACGCCCTTCTCTTTCAAATACACAGACAACAGAGAATCAAATATCAGAATTTTCTTATAGATCTGGCTATTAAGCGCAAATCTCCAGGGATATTTCAATAGGTCCCCAAGAACGCTAAACCACTTACTATCAAAAACATAATAAACCCCTATATCTCTAAACCATGAGATTATCTTCAGCACGGGGAATGTCGCAATAACAATGGACATATCGTTATAGATCATTATCTTCTTTATCGATCTTGTTTTGAGTATAAGTTGTAGGTTAAAAGAAATCAGATTAAATAACAGATTCAAAAAGCGAAAACCTAAATACGTTCTAGACTGAAACATCTCCACATCCCTCTCCAGATATTTATCTACAACTCTCATTAACGGCGCACTTGTCCACGGTGGCCGATATTTACTTATCAAAATGAATTTTTTAGTTGTCATTTTCTCAGAATTGTACCTCATAAATAATTGTTCTAGATGTCTCAAATTTCTTATACTCTCCCATAAATTCAAAAAACATAGGATTCTCATCTCGCAACTCTCCGATTCTCGAGGAGGTAACTACCAAAATAGCAGCCTTGTCTTCGCCATACTTGCTCTTCAATAAACCCAAAACTTCCTCTTTGTTCGAAGAATAAGAAACCTGGCCAGAGAAAACGCCATCCGATTCTGAGTTCTTGAAAAAAGTATAGTATGGGAGGCCATAAGAAACCTTTATTGTTGACTCCGGAATCATTGTCTCAATATACCCTATGGTTGTCCTATCTTCGTCCCTAAAAGAAATCCACCCTCTTGGTTCTAGAGTGGCCGTGACAAACGTCACAACCATCAATAGAATTAGAATCGGCGCTAGAACCCGATAGTTAACTCTCTCTCTAAAATACCTAAGCGCGAACAAAAATAGAAAGACTGACAGAATAGCTAAATAACTCATGAGCCTATAGGGTGGTACATTTGAACTTACCAAATTTGAGATTACGAACACTAACAAGACCAAAACAGGAATTGCAAAGAGATAACTCTCTTTATTCTTAGGGTTTCTTAACAAGTACAATACTCCAAAAGGTAACAAAGACAATAGAACAATGCCGAGTTCCCCTGTGATCTCTCTAAGTGTCAGAGGTTCATACAAAACTCCGCTTGTAGACAAAACAGATTGGGCGGGTATAAAACCAAGATACTGCGCTATCAAATACCAATAAGAGTTAAGCAAACCGGCTAGAACGGGAAGGCTTAATAAAACTGCCACAAGTACCAAACCTATACGATAAAGCGATACCCATTTTCTCCATTCTATTTTCTTGATGTTCACGAGCGCGTACAGGGCTAAAATAGAGAAAGATATAATCATCGAACGATAGTGGAAGAACAAATGAAAGACTAAAATCATCAATATGTACTCAAACCTAGATTTACTTATTAAAAGATACAATAATGCTATAATAAAAAGCAAGGCATAGTTTTCAGGCAAATTCATCGCAGTCCTTTCAAGAAGATAGTCTATGCTAAAAAAAGCAATCATGGTCAAAACCGAAAGAATCTTCGAACCCGAAATTCGAACAGATGTCACATAGACCAAAAAGCCCATCAGAATAAAAATAAAGTATCCCATAATCTGAAACATGCCTAATGTATCGACGCCAGATAAAAATGATTGAACTGCTCCGAAGTTATACAAAAGAGTCACATAGTTTACTTTATCGTTAGTTGCAGAAAATGGTTCATGAAATAAATTTTTCCCTAAGTTTATTGTGTGGTCAGTCAAAGCTTTATGATAAAAGGGGTCCTTAGCCAATAAATTGTCTCCGATCCTATCCAAATTAATCGATTGCCCGATTAGTAAAAGCACCACCACCAATAAGATTGATGCAAGCACCTTCCAACTAAACTTCATTTCATTCCCTCCAAAACATCAACAACGTAAGGCACAACATCCATCTTGGCCCCCAACATCTTATTTTTCCGTTTCTTCCATTCAGCTCGTTTGAGTTTCAGAAGCTTATTAGATAATTTCAACAGCTTGTTCGTGTTCGAATCATTCACGTTAAACAAAAGGCCATATCTTTCTAAATCGTCCATGTAGCCTTGCTTAATCGTGTTTGTGTAAATTGCAGGGGTTCCAAGAACAGCCGCTTCAGCCGCCATCGCCGCACCCTCTCCAACATACAAGGCCGCATAAGAAAGAACAGAGTGAATCTTCTCCACGGGAACTTTCAAAACATGTTTCTTCAAATCCTCTGGAACATCCATCTCAGATGTAATGTAGACCGGATAGACATTCTCTAACTTTTTCACAAGTCTTCGCAAATCCTTAATCCCTCCTTGTCCAACGTCGTGATGCGCCTGCCATGAAACCAACCTTAATATGATAAACTTCTTTTCATTCAGACCGTATTCCTTAAGTATCCGCCTATTGGGCCTAAACCTTTTTGGATGAAGATAAGCCAACTCGTGATATCCATCGTACCATTTTTGCTTTTTACCCACATTCTTATTAAATGCAGAATGGGTAATAAACTCCGTAACAAAAGGCAAAGTTACCTTCTCCATGAACCTCTGATGTTCAGACGTACTAAAAACAACGGACCTTTTGCCAAGCAGCCAAGCAACATGAGCAACCCCGGGATTTTGAATTCCAGTTATAACATCTGGTTTAAACCTCAAAGCAACCTTCAAAAGTTTCATCTCCCTTCTCAAAAACTCCCAATAAACTCCCAACTTTCCCTTACCAATCTCACTCAACAATAAATAATCTATCCCACCTTTTTTTAAAAGTTCTAACAGGACGTCCTTATCCCTGGCAGTAACTAGAACATTATGTCCCTTTTTCTTCAGCTCGCTAATTACATTTTTATAGAAATGATAATGGCAGGGGTGCGTTATCTCAATTAAGATCCTCATCTCTAAGCCCCCTTACTCAACCATTTACTATGGCCATTAACTCTCTCAACACTTCCATTGATCTTCTCAAGCATCTTTCCATTATCAATCTCCGACTTCTTCATCTTATACAAAATTTCATCCTGAGTTGACTTAATTGTTTTGAGCATATCAGCCAGCAAGGCCAATACTCCTAACGCCAAACCAAAAACCATGAAAAACACCGACACGCCAAATAATGTCCTAACCGGCGTAGTCACGTGATAAATCAACCAGAACACAAAAGAGAAAGCTCCGCCTAAAAATCCTAAAAGAAAAATAAACATCGCCGGCAAACCAAAGAAGTCCAACGGCTTTGTATCTCTCGTAGCCTTCGCGATTATCCCCAAGCTCTTCATACCATATCCTTTCACAAGCCCTGTAAACCCGCCGCCTGAAATCGCAGACTTCCTTCCCTTAAAGTACCTAACCTTCAACGGGATCTCTTTAATCCTTAACCCTTTTTCAACAAGGTCAATAAAAACCTCCTGCGTGTAAGTGAACTTCCCCTTTAAATTTAGTCGCAAGGCAGCCTCTCTCGAATACGCCCTAAACCCGCACTGAGTATCTGTAAACCTCTCCTTCGTAATCTTTGAAATCAACTTAGTAAAACGACGATTTCCCCACATCTTCACCCAAGGCATATTCTTAGTCATATTAGGATTCAAAAACCTAGAACATGTAACCATATCAGACTCCTGCAAAAGCACAGGCCTAATCAAACTCCCAATATCCTTTGAATCAAACTGCCCATCGCCGTCAATATTAACAATAATATCAGCCCCCAGCTTCAACGCCATATCAATTCCTTTCTTAAAATTAGAACCAAGCCCAACTCTCTGCTTATGCCTAAAAATATAGTCCGCCCCAGCCTTCTTCGCGACTTTGTCCGTTTTATCCCCAGAATGATCATCCATAACCATAACCTTCACCTCGCCAACCCCAGAAATCTTCCGTGGCACATCCCTAATAACTCTGCCAATAGTAGCTTCTTCGTTATAAGCAGGAATCATAACAATAACTCTCTGCGCTTTTTTACTACTCGTATCCAATGAGTTTATCATGCATTTCCGACCAATTTCTCACTTAAAAACCTTACGGTTTTGTAACTACTCTTGGATTAATACAAACAGTAAGGGTTAAATACCCTAAAATTGCTAAAAGATTAATGGCATTAACCAAAAGTAAATGGCGCAAAAGAATGTCCCCACCCCTAGCGCTAGCAGTTTTACTTATTTTAATACTCATAGGCCCCGCCCAAGGATTCACCCTTCTCCTAAATCTCGACAATACAACCCCAAATCAGGGCGAACTAGTTGTATTCACCGCAGAGATAGATGTTCCTACGGGCGAACGTCTCCCAATTTCGCAGCTAACCCTCTCGCTCGAAGGGCCTGAAAAAGCAGAGTGCAAATTCCTTCCAAACGGCCAAATCCTAGAAGGCTGCAAAGGCATTTCAATAGCCCCAATACAATCTCCTAGTTACGGCTACGGTTATAACTATGGCTACGGGTATACTTATGGCCATGGATACTCTCACGGTTACAACTGGGGATATAGTTACGGTTACACTCAAGGCAAATTAGTTTACACAATCACTCTAGATACAACCCACTATCAAGCAGGAATCTACTCAACACTCTTCACAGTCAAAATAAAGAACAACGAATTCACAAAGTCGGGAAACAATTTAACAATTAAGCCCCTCGGATCCGAAGAGAGCACAGGTAGCCGCGTATGTGAAACAGTTTATGAATGCACTGAATGGAGTGAATGTACTGACAAACTACGAACTAGAACCTGCACAAAAGAGATACCTTACTGCATGGCAACACAAGAAAAACCAGTAGAAAGAGAAATCTGCTTTTTCCCTTCAATAATGCAGCCACAAAATCTCGCTAGCGAAAATCCTCCTCAGGAACATGAGCCCAAACCAGAAGAATACTCCGAAACTGAAGATTTAAAACATTCATTAGGTTCCAGAATCACCGGAGCAATCACTGGAGTGGTTGGAACAGCAACACTTGGAGACTTATTCTTAGTAATAATGATTTTCGTTACAATAGCCATCATCTTAACTATCACAATCTGGGTAAGAAAAATAAAAAGAAGGCTCCGGGCTTATCCAGCAAAATAATTTTCTTACTGATCAACAGCAACTTTTTATTTACCATTTCATAATTACGACAAATAGTAAGATTTAAAAAGTTTATATTACAGCAAAAACCATGAATATCCGGAAATTGTTCGCACTATCACTCACATCGCTAGTAATCGGAATCTTAATTGTTTCAGGCCCAGTACAGAGCTTCTCTCTCGGCCTAGATATAGATAAAGTCAAAGTAACACAGGGAAAGACTATCACATTCACAGCAGAAATAAACATTGGCTCTGGAGAGACAATCCCTCTTGAAGAGCTAACTCTCTTACTTGAGGGCCCAGAAAAGATTTCTTGCCAATTCACTCCAAATGGAGAAATCATCAGTGGATGTGAAGGCATAACAATAACAAAAATAGGCAGCTCCCAGAACGGTTATGGATATTACTATGGATACGGTTACGGCTACACTGACGGCAAGTTAGCTTACTCAATAAAACTAAACACGCTTAATTACAAAACCGGGGTGTACCAAACAAAATTAGAAGTAAAAATAAACGATGAAACATTCACACAACAAGGAGAACCAATCACAATAAAGTACTCATCTTCTAACAGTGGTGGCTCATTCTGCGCCCTAGAATGGGTTTGCGATCCATGGAGTCCTTGCGTCGATGGTCAACAGTTCAGAACGTGCTACAGAAATCTAAATTACTGCGAACCTCAAGACAAACCTGCAGAAACAAGAACGTGCCTAGTAAGCAGCTACGAAGAAAACAACAATGTAAAAGTCCTCTTAAACAATCAAGATGGAAACAACCTCCCGCAAGAAAGCAGAACATCACTGGTATCTCCATTTAACTCCGATAAGGGCGGGCAATTCCTAATAATTCTTCTCCTAATGAACTGCATAATTACCCTCCTAAACATTATCGTCAGAGTAAACAAGACACAAAAGATCCAAAGAAGGATATAATCCCGTCCTAAAATCACTTCCCCAGCTTCTTAACTAAAACCGCTTCACCAACAAGATCTTCCTTACCAGTCTCCATGTTCTTCAACTTATACTTCTTCTTCCCAGCTTCTTCCTCGCCTAGAAAAACAACCCATGGAATCCCTAAAGAATTCGCATATTCCAATGCCTTACCAGGCTTTCTCAAATCAATACCGCACGAAACGCCTGACTTCCTAATCTTCCCAGCTAACTTAATCGCAGCCAAATCCTGATTCAAGGAAATAATCAAAGCCTTTGGAATAGACTCGATTTTCATTTCGTCAAACTTCTCTTTATACAATCCCATTAAAGCTTCCAAAGAAAAAGAAATTCCAACTGCAGGCACTGTTCTACCAATATACTTCCCGATCGAATCATCATATCTCCCCCCACCTATAACTGTAGCCTTCTTCGGTGTGACAAACTCAAAGACATTCCCAGTATAATAGGAAAACCCTCGAATCATGCCTGGATTCACCTTTATCTTAATTCCATATGCCTTACAAACCTCAATCAGATCCTCCAATTCATCCGCCCCCGGAAACGCATTCTTCTTGAAAAACGCAAGATCCTTCTCCAGAATCTTAAACATCGTAATAATCTGATTCGCATCCGCAAACTTCTTCAAGTTCATCCTCACCTCATCAACTCCCAGCTTCTCCAACTTATCCAATTCTCTCATCACGTCCTTCACTCGAGTTATCTGCACACTCTCAATTATTGACTGCAAAAGTTTTCTATTATTCACCTGAATTTCATAATCCTTTATCTTCAACTCCTTCAAGATATCAACTACCACGGCAATGCACTCCGCATCCGCGTTCACACTCCCATCTCCTACAATGTCAACATCACACTGAGTAAACTGTCTCGTCCTTCCAGTCCGAATCGGCTCGTCCCTAAAAACATCCCCAATCTGAAACCTCTTAAACGGCAGCTTCAAGTTAGGATTCTCCCTAAAAAGCCTCGCCAACTGGAAAGTAAACTCATACCTCAAACCCAGATTCCTCTTCCCTCTATCCTGCAACCTAAACCTCTCAGAAACAGCAGAATCCTCGCCCTCGGCCGGCAGAGTGTCTCCCTTCATCAACTCATCATACTCAATAATCGGAGTCTCAATCCACACAAAACCATACCGCTTAAACCACTTCCCGACGATCTCTCTAATCTTCGCCCTCTTCAAAGACTCAGGTGGCAAATAATCCTGAAATCCCTTAACTGTTCCTATGTCTATTTTCATTTTATTCCAAACCCCTATTGGTTTTTATATTTATTGTAGGTCTCGCCAAAAGAAAACACTCCTCCCAAATCTTCTCCCGATCCCTAACAAAAAGCACAAATCCATCCTCTCCTGCCCTAACCTCCTCGTCCTCGTCCATCCCAATCAAAGTTCCCTTTCCCAAGAGCTCAAAATCGGAAAATTCTCTAACTTTTCTAAACTTCCCAAATTTATTCCTATACAAATCACAAACTTCGATATACTCTTGTTCATTTTGTTCAGGTTCCCCTCTAATCAACTCTGCCACCTTCAGAAACTCCAAAATAGATTTTTCTGCAAGTTCAGTACTCTTCTCATCACCCAAATACCCGCACTCAACACAAATCCCAACCTTATTTTGCAAGTTCATATAATAATCTGTCCCGCCCGGTTCAAAACACCCCCAGTTCCGACTCACAATCTTTACAGGCAAGGCTCTGGCTACATCAAAACTCCGTTTCTCACATATAATAAACGGCACCGATTCCTTGGTATTACTTGCATGCAAATCCAGAGCCATATCTGATCTATCTAAATAAGGCATTATCTCTCTAGCTGTCTTCCCCTCTAAAGATTCCCTTAAATTTTCAGGCTGCTCTTTCAAGAAACACCTATTTAGGTTCTCTTCAATAAATCTTTTATTTTTATCCATTGCTTTTAAGTTACAATAAATAACGTAAAGCATCCCTTTGTCTATCTTCAACCCTGACAATATCTTCTCTACCGCATTAATACCGCATTTCTCATTACCATGCACCCCCACAAGTATAGAAACTGTTTTTCCGGGACTCTTTCCTTTTATTTCAACTACCTTAGTATTCATTTTGACCTCCGATTACTGACAATGCTTCTTCATTATTAAAGGTTTCAAAAGACCAACCAAACCAGGAGTAGTCTCTATCAGGATCCTGGAAGAGTTCTCTTGCCCCTGTGCCAAAAAGTCTCTGGTTTATTGACCTAATTGCCGGGTTTTTTGTTCTAACCAAGAGGGTTGCAAAGCCGTTCTGTGCCGCCTGATAAATTCTCTGCGTTGATAAGAGCAAACCCAATCCTTTCCGCCTTTCTGAATCTATAATCCCAAGTTCTGCGCAATAAAACGCCCTTGCAGGTTCTATTCCTTGCTCTTCAAGAAGAGGCCTTATTGGCGGGAAATTCACCGAAGGAGTTTCTTCCTCAGGCACCCGATATCCCAAAGTAAATCCAATTGCTCTTTTGTCTCTTTCTAAAAGATATCCGATAGCTCCCTCCTGTGAAAGAGCATTTAAGATTAATTCTCTCTGATTGATGAAGTCTGGGTAAAAACTAATAAGCCCCCTCCCACATGCCTGGCAGTTTTCCCTATCCGTCGAGCCTACAACCCCTGTACGTTTCTCCAAATCTGCCTGTTCAAAGTCCTTTGGAAGCACACGCGAAGTATACTGCAATTTACAAGGATCTTTATCATCCTTAACACCTGAACAAACCCTATCTTCGAAATAAGGGCGACCAGAAAAAACTTCTGAGTAAACTCTTACTAACCTTTCTACTTCTCCCTCAGTAATCGGAATTGTGAAGACAACCAGCACGATCTTGTGTGCCTTTCGCCCCAGCTATGTCTTGTCCACTCATTGTAACTCCAAAGAAAAAGCGGAAGGGGAGAGTCGAACTCCCGTCTTACGGACCACAACCGCACGTTCTAACCGTTGAACTACAACCGCCATGTTATATTTAATTCTATCTCTTTCAGAGAATATAAAGTTATTTACAGAAGGAAAGCCACAACTAAAAAAATCACTTCCTGTGATGCCAATGGGGACAACCCCAAAGTTTAGTTGTCATGCTCAAACTAAAAAATAAGCCTATTTAAGAGTTGTGGTTATTTAACAGCCACAATCACACTAAGGTAAGGATCCTTGATGTAGTCCTCCCAAAACTCCGCGCCATATTTCTCAACCCCTTCCTTCGAAACCTCCAGAGAGTGCCACTTAATATCCTTAAACCCTGCATTCCTAAGTGCTTCCTCGTAAGTCTCCTTCTTCCAATGATAATTCAAAAAGGAAATAGACTCCCCTCCATCCACAAACAAAGTCACAGTTAATTCGTCACCCTCTTTCAATGGAAGGTCCGCCCTCACAGTGCTGCCATACTTCACACCCTCTGTCAATGGATGCTCCGGGTTATTGTTAATAGTCACAAACTTCTCACCATTCCTTAAATTTTTATAAGCGTTCTTGCACATTTTAGATAAGTCCTCTTTTGTCTTAGAATAATGCAACAAAAACGACCCGCAAACAACATCAAACTCTTTTATTTTCCCCAAGTCTATCACATCCCCTACAAGATACCTTATCCCCAGAGGGCTCTCCTTCTCGCTCTCCTCCGCCACCTTTATCATTCCCTCAGAAATATCAATTCCCACAACCTCTTCCGCGCCAGCGAGTTTTATCTGACGTGTGAAATAACCTGACCCACAAGCCAAATCCAGCACTTTCTTGCCCCCTAAATCTCCAAGAACCTTGAGAAGAGTATAATCATAGCCGTACTTCCTACATATCCTTTTATCTTCTACGTCATCATAAACTTTAGCGATCTTATCGTACTCTGCCATACCAATCCATATTCAGATAGTTTTTTAATTTAACTATAGCCCCCATCCCTGAATTTCTTCACCCCCCAACAAGAGATTTCACAGAGGTTATGGCGCCGCGAAATAACCTCAGATATTGCAGAAAAGTATATAAAAGTACCAGACGACAACGCAGAATGAAAGTCTGGGATCGTTTCTACGAAGATCATGGGAAAAAACTAGAGTGGGATAACAAGTCTGCTTCAAGATCTCCTTTATTAAATAACATCTCAAAAAAGATACTTCGAAAACTGGAAAAAGAAAACTGGAAAAATCTAAGCGTACTAGAACTGGGTGGTGGCATCGGGCTCATAACAATAATGTATGCGCAAAAAGGAGCGAACGTAACACTCCTAGACAACGCTGAAGGTGCAGACGAATTAGCCAAACAGTTTTGGGGAGGCCTAAAGCACGAATACGCTAAAGAGGATCTATTCAAATACTCGCCTAAAAAAGAGTTTGACGTTGTAACTTCGTTTGGCTTATGTGAACATTTCATAAAAGGAAAGAGAAGGGAAATCCTAGAAAGACATATCAAATTTCTAAAAAAAGACGGAGTTGTATTCCTATCGACACCATACAAATATGGAGTATTCTACAGAGCTGCAAAATTCCTAATGGAAATAACAGGCCGCTGGAAATATGGGCTAGAAGTCCCCTTCAGTAAGTCTGAATACATTAAATTCGCAAAAGAAGAAAAATTAGACTATGAGATAATCATGGGAGGTTTCTACGCTTCTGCCTACGACCTCCTAATAAAAAAACCCCTCAAGATGTTCGGGATAAATGTCCCGAGAAAATTCGAAAACACAAAAAGCCTCTTAGATAGAATCATGGGGAACACAATAATAGTCCTCTACAAAAGAAAACAGCGATATGCAAGAATTTTTTAACTAGGCCATTCTCTAATTAAAATGAAATTCCGCTTTTACGCAGTAAAACTCTCCTTAATCATAATCGCAATTTTTCTAGCTCAAGTTCTCATCTCAGGGTTCACAAGCCTCTTCATACTAAACGAGTTATCCTGGTTTCAACCCTGGCGTTTCATCACATCAATCTTTCTCCATGGCGGTTTAGCACACCTCGTTCTCAACCTATTTGCTCTTCTGCTCTTCGGCTCAATCCTAGAAAAATTCATAGGCCCAAAAAGACTCCTAATAGTTTTTTTCGTAACAGGAATCCTTGCAAACCTAATCTCAATCAACTTCTACAATTCCTCACTTGGAGCTTCCGGCGCAATCTTCGGAATAATCGGCGCACTAATCATAGTAAGACCAATGATGACAGTCTGGGCCTTCAACATGCCAATGCCTTTGTTCGTAGCAGGTCTCCTCTGGGCTGCAGCAGACCTACTCGGAACCTACGGCTTCTTCACAGGCAACCCAATTGACAACACCGGTAACATCGCACACCTCTCCGGAATGGTCTTCGGCTTAATTCTAGGTATAATCTACAGACAAGCAATCGGACAAATCCTCAAAAGAAATACAAAAATAATAATCGACGAAAACTCAGTCAGACAGTGGGAAAAAACCTGGATGGATTAGTGACCTTCCTTATCAACAATGTCCCCTTCCTCACTCATAAATTCATCAAACTCTTTCTTAAAACCAGAATCAGTTTTCTTCAACCAAGCTGCCAACATTGCTGCATGCTCTTTCTCCTCATCTCGATTATGCAACAAAATCTTTTTCAATTCCTCGTCAGTACACAACTCCGCCCTCTGCTCATAAAAAGCAACCGCCTCTAACTCTTCTCTAAGAGAATCTATCGCCCGCCTCTGGTCATGCGCCCCATCACTCAACTTGCTTCCATCTTCTTGTAACATATCAACAAATAGAACCAGAGGTATTTAAATTTTTATCTCCTATAATGCGTTCTTCTAAATTGCCCTCTCGGCTGTCTCTGAATTATCCTCACCTGAGAAGGTCTACTTTCCGTCGGTTTCCTATATCCTTTCTTCTTACTTCCAGACACCTTAACAATTATTATTATCACAACAATAATCAACAGCACCAAAACAACAATAATAATTATGATCCACGTCTGCTTCGTAAACCCAGAACCATCCTGCTCGCAAGTCTTACTTTGCGTAGGTCTTCCAGTAGTTGTACCACAACTATTCAAATCTGGACAAGTCCTCTCTTGAGTCTCTCCGTCAGAACAATCGCTATCGCTAGGATCCCAACCGCTACAATCCCAATCAGGCACACAAGCGACCGTGCAAACATCTGTCTCAGTCGTAGAATTCTCGCAACTATTCAAATCAACAACAGTTCTTACTTTCTCCCCATTCACACACGTGCTCCAAGTGCCATAACTCCACTGGGGCGTGCATCCCGGTGGAGGCGGTGGAGGTGGTGGAGGCGGTGTCCCATCCAACTCTCTAACTCCGGAGTGATCCAAACCATCAACCACATAAACATCCTGTGATGACAACGCGCACTCAAAGCGGTTATTATCATCCTCTCCAGGACATTCAATATAATACTCGCTCGAGCCATCACACTCATCATCAATATCACCTATATCATCAACACTCTCCCTGTCCTTAACACAAATCATCTCAGAGTTCAAAACCTTATCCACCCTGACCTTCTTCTCCGCGTCTATTCCTTTAACAATAATGTACCCAAAATCATCATCGCTATCCTGTATCTCTATCTCTATCTCTCTCAAATTCAAAGGTCCATCATCGAAATCCCATTCGAACTCCACTCGAACAATATCTCCATCATCATCAATTATATCAATATCCTCCTCTCCAGTAAAATTCTCAAAATAATCCACCTCATCACCATCAATTTCCAGCTCCAAGTCAAAATGAATATCGTCTATGTCATCCTCAGTACCAATCAACCCATTACCGTCAAAATCACAATCTTCTGTTTCATTACTTGGAATGTCAGTAGGCTCGTAACAGAGCGCCTCATCAATAGGATATGTAGTGACAGTCTCAGTACTCTCGTCACAACTGGTTTCATAGGTCGTCCAGTTCGGCTCACAGGGAATAATCTCATAGATCTCCCTCAAATAATCTCCAGTAGTAAAAACATAACTATCAAAGACAACCCCTACAACTTCAAGATACGCTTCATCGGGGATTATTTCAGATTCTTCAAAATAATAAGTAGCACCGATATCAGGATCACTGCCAGTCATCCAACTAGCCTCGACAGTATAATCATAAACCTCCTCAAATGCCATCTTCGCACCATCAGAATCAACTATACTTCTCGGTTCCAAATTAGAAGAATTAGTAAACTCCGCCAAAATATTAAGGAAATCGTTGACATCAGACTCTTGTGTCAAATTACCAATCAAATCATCAAAATCCTGATCGTACTTAGAGTAATACGCCCCCACTATGAACTCTCCAAGATATGTTGAATGATTCAAAAATGGGCCTATGAATGTCTCATCAATCAAACTTCTGTCGTAAGATCCAGTCAAAACAAAAAGCTCGTCACTCGTATTTTTGTAAGCTAGATAGTCTGAACACACCCCTCCTTCAACAACTCCTCCAATTACAATCAAGTCATCCGAACTAACAAAATTACCATCGAAAACCCCTCCCCAAGCCATCCTTATCTGAATACCAGAACAATCACTGGGCAGAGAAGGAAAGTAATCACTTGGCGCGAAATCGGCCACTTCTTCAGGAGAATAAATCAGAACAAGCCCTAAAACAACAACAGCTAATAAAAAAATAGCCCATATTTCACCCTTTTTCATGTTCTCTAACCGTTTTCAGCATTAATAAATATTATTATCTCACGATTTAAACTCTTTAACAGACCTCACCAGAAATTTCTTCCTGACATCCTCTATCTCGGAGACATACTCATAATAAACTCTAACCATCCCCCTCAAACTCAAGATCCCAACAACGTTCCCACCCATCACAACGGGAATCTGATTAAACCTCCTAGAAACCGCTTCTTTCATCGCATCACTTATATAACTCCCCGGCTTGAACGTAACAACCCTCGGAGACATTATATTCTGAACACTAATCTTCTTCAAATCCACCTTCTTGTTCACCTGACTCAAAATATCTTTCGTCGTGACAATCCCGTCAATCTTCTTATCTTTTAAAACAACAGCATAGTCAACATCCTTCTCAACAAATTGTTCCATAAGCTCATAAACGTCTATCTCAGGATTTACTTTATTAACACTCCTATTCATCGCCTCCTTAACCAACGGCGGATTCTCAATCTCAAAATCAGAATTAACAAACATGTCCAAGATATCTAAGTAATCAATAAGTCCATAAAACTTTCCTTTGTCCAAAATCGCAACACACCCTGCTTTCGATTTTATCAAAACCTTATATATCAAACCAAGATCTGCATCCGCCTCCAATGTGTCAAACTTCTTCTCCATAACCTCTCTGACCTTTATTTCTTCAACCTTACCAATGTTCTTATAGTTCAGCTTAGAAATCAAGTCAGCCTTAATCAATATCCCTTCTAATCTCTTTCCAGAAACAACAGGCAAAACATTTACACTATGCGCCAAAAACAACTCCATGACGTCAACAAGATTATCATCTAAGCTCAAAACATTAACTCCTCCGCTCGCGAAACCGCCCGCCTTTTTAATCTTCACACCCTTTATCGAGAACCTCAAATCAGTCAAAGCAGCATTTGGATCCCTCTTCATCTCTTTCCTCATATTGTAAACAATATACCCTCCCAGCACCAACACAACAAAAATCATCACTTGCAAATAAATCGGCACACCAAACCTTCCTCCTTCATCCGCCCCATGCCCGACAACTTCCCCACCCACAACAGATTTGTTACCAAGCGTCTCATTCAAACTATCGTTGCCAAAAGTTTCGTTCTCGGCACCGACAAGAGACACAGCCGCAAATAACAGGAAAACAAACAAAACCTCCTTTTTCATAAAGAAACAAGAACAACAACCAATTTAAAACTAATGCAAGTGCCCCCACCGAAGCAAGGAGCTTCTGGACCAAAATCATGGGACTCTTTTTATCTGTAGATTTTAGTATTGTATTATTGGTGTAATTAAGTGGCTTTAGTTTTTAAAGATTGTCGAGATTAGATGTGCTAATCAAGGCATTATCCACCCCTCAAAATTACATTATTAGTAAAAACACCCAGAAAGGAATCCTTATGACATTTTTCCCTACCTTAAACAAATCTTTTGTGACAATGATTCCAAAAGGAGATTTATATTTCTCTAAAAATCTTTCTATTTCTTCCAAGGAACTTTCAGGAGTCTTCTTTCTAAACTTACATTCAACAGGAATTGGTTTTCTCTTTACCTGAATAATGAAATCTATTTCCTTCTTATTTTTCCAATAGAATACCTCTGGCTCAGGACCAGGCTCCAAATTATATTTTAATCTCAAAAGGTGATCAAATAAAATCCCTTCCGCCACCATACCTAATTCAGTATCGTCTTTTAATAAAGTATCATCGATAAAATTGAGTACACCATTTCTAATGCCGGCATCTAGTACATAAATGTTATCTTGTTTCCTTATTCTTGTCTTCCTACTAGTCGCATAGAATTCTGATGATTTGATTAAATATGCTTTTGTTAAATACTTAAGATAATCTCTTAAGGTTGGTCTTTGAATATCCAAAAGAGCAGCAGTTTTAGCCAGATTGAAAGAAGAACCAGAGTTTTTAGCTAACAATTTAAATAGATCCTCTAGAACACTAGGATTTCTAATTCTAAAATAACGAATTATATCTTTAAAAAATATAAGTTTGATTTTGTTTCTAATTTCTTCTCCAATTCTACTGTAATCTTTCTCTTCTAAAAACTCTGGATATCCTCCGGTGACCATGTACCTGTTGAGTTCTATTTCTATCGCGTTTCTTTTTGGGCTTAGTAACCCTATAAAATTATCTAATTCTTTTTTGAATAGGTTTATATCTTTATTTTCTAAGGCATCTTTTAGAGAACTTAAAACTTTTGATCTTTCTATATAAAAATCATCAGGTAGAACTTTTCTATATCTTAACACTTCCGAAAATTTTAAAGGCATCATGACAGAGGTCTTTATTCTTCCGAGCAGAGATTCTTCTGTTCCTTTGCTAATCCAGATAGATGAGGAACCTGATATTATAAATTTTAATTTATATCCTAAGTCATACCAATTTTTCAATATCTTTTCCCAATCTGGTAATTCCTGAACTTCATCTAAAAACAAATAATGCGTGTCTTCTAAGCTATCAAGCGGTTTTTTCACAATAAACTTAGCGTAGCTTTCTATAATGTCTTTAAGTTCTGCTCCGCCCCTGTCCAATTCAACCTCATCTACAGAAAGATATAATATCTTCTCTGGAATCGTTCCCTTATCTAAAAGATTCTGGATAAGTTGGTGAATAAGGATGGTTTTCCCAACTCTTCTAGGCCCAATAATAGAAACTATTTCCCTTTTCTCCAAGTTATTTTTTATAACATGAAAATCTCCTCTTTTGAATTCACTAGTCTTGGATTCAGGAATAGGTTTATTGTTCCACCAAGGGTTATATTTATTCAATATTCTAAGTATTTCCAGTTCTTCCATGTGTATATC
>Ga0164310_10000725_pt1 | contig 18053 bp, 18 predicted proteins | sample GuaBasSedimGuay1_FD_121795 | JGI IMG/M metagenome (GOLD analysis project Ga0164310, IMG submission 121795) | Subseafloor sediment microbial communities from Guaymas Basin, Gulf of California, Mexico - Guay1, Core 4569-9, 0-3 cm | ecosystem: Environmental > Aquatic > Marine > Hydrothermal vents... | reverse complement strand
GTAGGAGCAGAAAGAGAAGAGACAATAGAGGTTTAGCTATTTTTTAAACTCCTCTAATTTGTTTTTTATTTCTATCACACTTTTTAGCTTTGTACCGTCCGGGAGTAACAGGATAGGTGCAGTGTTCTGCAGATCAGAGTAAACCTCATAATAGGTTGCCTCTGCAATTTGATCCACAGTCCAATTTTTAAACTCATGTGGATATGTCTTTATCTCTATATCTAAGCCCTCGGGTATTCTTTTCTTTATAAACTCACATCTTTCACAGTTTTCGAGACTAAACAAGATTGGCTTATCCTTCCCCGTCATAGAAAATTGTAATAGAGAACAAGGTAGATAAAATTAATGATTATTTTGAAATTTTATCTTTCACATCTACAGCTGTTTTTATCCATCTCAGGTAGGAGTTACATGCTGCTCTTAATGAGCTAGTAGTATTTGCACAGATAGTGAGAAATATTTTGCTTTTTGATAATTTTGTCTCTACCATGGTTTTTGGTATCCTGTGTTTTATTTCAGGATACAGTGAGTTAAAAATGATTCTGGCTTCTTTTTCAGTTTCAAACTCTAAAACAAATTCAGCTTTATGCATCTTCTATCTGGCTTCGATTCTCTTCGCTATAGTTGGTCTCTCTTTATAAAATACTTTGCTTCCACAGTGGGGACATTGCATACCTATGTTTCTTACATCAAATTTTACTTCTTTCTTACATAAACCACATTTATAACCTGTCATGTCTCTTCACCTTCACCCTCTTCTTCTTCAAGGGTTCTCTCAGGTGTCTCCTCAATTGATATTTCACCTCTTAGCACTCGGTCTATGATCCTACCCATGTCTGTTCTTGGTACATATGCTCCTCCAGCAAATTTTGTCCCGCATTTTCTGCATTGCCATATCGCAGTGCTTATTCTTTTTACCTTTTTCTGACCACAGTTTGGGCATACATGATATGCTTTTTCGATTTCCTCTATGTTTTTAACTCGTTTTCTAATGTATAAACCATATCTACTTTGGAAACGACCTGTTAGTCCTACCTTTTTTGTTCTTCTTGCCATGTTTTATGTTCATCCTCTTATGCTTTTGTTTAAAACCTCTCTTAGTTTCTTTCCGTTAATAATAGATGCTTTTATAATCTTTTTCACTTCTTCTATGGTGAAACTACCTGATAAACCTTTTTGCATGGCTCTGATGTCTCCTTTTTTATCAGTTGCAACGGTTAATCTTGCATCTGCTATTTCTTCCTCATCGAGAACAGGGTCGATTACTATAGCATTGTTTAGTTTAACCGATGTACATGATATAGGTGGGTCTTTGGATAGGGGTAGTTTGAAGTTTTCCCCTAGTTCAAATCTCTCCGCGGGTACAGTGGATGTGTACAATGCTGCAAGAGAGGCTAATAGAGATGCATCGAATAGGTTGCCATCTTGATCTAGGACATGTATGTCTATAAACATGATCCATACTTTTTCACCAGGTTCTATGCACAGCTTGTCAAGTTGTATTATTTCTGATTCTCTTATACCACGGTCTACAACCCTCGCCAGCTCTATGGCTTCTCTACCTGGTGGTCCTGCTTCGAAATCTGGCGATGCCAATGGTATTAATTCCGCGCTTGTGGTAAGAACACCCATATCTGGTGAATCAGGATAGGGTTCACCAACATCCATTTTTATACCCACAAGCACCTGGGTGTTTCCTATTTTCACCTTAGCTGATCCTTCCGCCTTGCGAATCAAACCTGTTTCGATTTTTATCGATCGGTACTCGTCAAAGGCTCTTCCATCGATTCTTTTTCCCTCGGAGATTAGTTTGTAGATGAAATCTTTTTTAATTGAGGGTACAACAGATGATGACATATGTTTTATTCAACCTCCAGAACTCTCTCATATTTCTTCAGTAATGCTTTTTTCTGTAGTTCTGAGACAATATGGCAGCCTTTTATAGCAAGATCCAATGCTTTTTCAAACTCTTCATAGGTTAGATGACCATCCATCTGAAGGAGTAGTATCTCATCTGTTAGAGGCGCTATAGCAACTGGCATATCAGCATCTCCATAATTATCTTCTTCTTTACACAAATCTAGTATTACTTTTCCCTCTACTTTTCCCGCTGCGCATGCGACAGGTATATCACGCATTGGTATACCCGCATCTGCCAAGGCTACGCCTGCAGCTGTTAATCCAGCGCATCTAGTGCCAGCATCAGCATCCAATACTTCTATGTTAACATCTATGCTAGCCCTGGGAAACTGCTCTGTTAGTATCACTCTCTCCAGGGCCTCTGAGATAACCTTGGAGATTTCTATGCTTCTCCTATCAGGTCCTGGTCTCTTTCTGTCCTCCACACTAAAAGCAGCCATGTTGTAACGAGCGTTCACAATTGCTTTTCGTGGATCCTGTATATGTTTCGGCAAAGCCTCTCTAGGACCATATACCGCGGCGAGTATCTTGTTGCCACCCCATTCCACATATGCTGACCCGTCTGCCCTGTAGAGAACACCAGCTTCTATTTTTATTGGTCTCAGTTCATCTGGTTTTCTCCCGTCAATCCGCTTGTTGTTTTTGAAAAGTATAACATCTTCTGGTTTTTTCATACCCATAGTTTTCTATCTCCTATTTTTTAATAATTTTTCAATCCTAATAGTTAACCCTTTGGTGTGAGCCTCAGCCTCTATCTTCCGTATAGCCCTTGTTGCTTTTTCCACTCCATCAGTGTTTCCATCAATCCATATTCTACCATTTTGCCCTACTATTATCCTGCAACCAGTGTATTTTTTTATCATGGAAATCATAGTTCCTTTTTTCCCAATAACCCTTGGAACCTTTATTGGTTGGATCTCTATAATCTGACCACCATTTAGTTTATGCAGACCTCTTTCTTTCATGGTGAGTATTATTTTTTTAGTCTCATCAACTAGTAGTATCTTAGCTAGGATGGCATCAGCATATTTAAGATATTTGCTTGTTTCACCGAGCTCAACATGCCAGGGTACCTCGTTGACATGTAAAACAGCAGGGTAGGGTGCGTTTATGTTAACAAGCCAATTAGTCGGCGAGATATCTTCTATTATCCCAATAATGGTGTCACCTGGTATAGGATCATACACTCCACTTAGGGGCACGATGTTGATAAAATTAGCTTGCTTATTTATTAAACCTAATCGTGTTGAATATATCTTTCCACCTTTCTCAAATGTTCCCCTGCCTGGTCTGAATCTTTTTGCATCACCAACTACCATGCTGGGTATTGCTATTTTAGGTTGTTCTTCCATGTAAAACCCACTCTTATAATGTTTAGAATTATATAAATCGTTAACTATTTTTTATTTTAAAATCTTTGTTTCAACATTTCCCTTGGTGAGATCGTTTAATTTGTCATAAAACTCAAGTTGCATACCAGCCGGTATCTGGATCACTCCAAGCCAGGATCCATCAGGTTGCCATTCCTCTTTTAAAAGTTTTCCCAAGTTTCTCACAACACCATAGGCCTTACCAGTGAATTGCGCTGGTATCTTTACAGCTATTTTAACCTGTTCAATTGATATAGGAATTAATGGTCTTAACGCTTCTATCACATTGTTAACCTGCTGGTCAACTGGTTTAAATGGGTCAATATGAACACCTGCTTCTTTGATTGCAAGCTCTATTCTCTGCCTAGGATGTGGCAGTTTTGTCTGGGGATCCATGGAGTTCTTAACAATAAAATCTATTATCTTCTTCCTTTTTCTCTCCTGCATTTCTCTTCTCTGCTCAGTTGTAAGCTGAATCTCTCCTTTTAAAATAATTTTTTTCGCAATCTCTATTATATCTGTTGTTCCAAATTTTTTCTCAAGCAGCTCCTCAGGTGCATGCTCTCCCTTCTTAGCATCTTTAAAAACCGCATCAATAGCTAGACTACTAAGTATATCCACCTCTTTGCCATCTATCAGATCAGCAGCAGCTTTAGGGTCAACCAATATTTCAAACCTGTTTTCTCCCTCTTTGAGACGAGCTATAACCGCGTCTTCTAAGCTAACCAACTTATTTTCCTCCTAACGCCTTCTTCACATATTCTAATGTTTCTTCAGGAGGAAGCTTATGGAATTTCACACCCTTTTCAACTAAACCTATCTCTATTGCCTCAGGATTTACTTTTCCATTATTACCTTGACTGAGCGCTTTTATCCCTAAAATTATTGCCTCATCTCTGCTCATGTTTTCTTTGTAATGTTTCTCGAAATAAGCCATAGCAGCATCTCTACCAGCACCCTCACTACTTGCCTTGTATTCCATCAATGCACCAGATGGATCTGTTGCAAACAATCTAGGACCAGTGTCATCTATACCTGCGACAAGTAAGGCTGTACCAAAGGGTCTAACGCCACCATATTGTGTATAGGTTTGTTTAAAATCACAAATTTTCTTCACCAGCGTTTTAACTTGTATTTTCTCGTTATATGTAATCTCGTTTATCTGTGCATCCAGTCTAGCTCTGTCTATCAAAACACGTGCATCTGCAACTAAACCAGAGCTCGCACATCCAACGTGATCATCTATCTCAAATATTTTCTCTATAGACTGTGGTTCTATGAGATGTGATGTGATTCTTTTATCAACAATTAAAACCGCACCATTCTTATATTTCAAACCAACAGTCGTGGTTCCTCTTTTAACAGCCTCTCTGGCGTATTCCACCTGGAACAATCTACCATCTGGTGAGAACACGGTTATTGCCCTATCATATGCCACATTTGGTTGCATATATTTTTTCACCTCACTTTTCCAATATAATATTTGTGCCTTTATTCTTATTTATACTCCTAATGTAACTTATAATGTATATACTTTGGGTATAAAAATTTTAAAATAATGCAATAACAAACCATTATTTAAACCTTTGTTAGCCGCGCACCTTTACATTATCCACATATTTCTTAGCAGCCATCGCCATTTTTTCTAACTCTTCTCGCTGATAAGGTTTTATTCCAGTAAACTTGTCATCTAGTGTATTTTTTGGACTGAAATTCTGCAGGATAAATCTGCTCTCCTTACCAATAGATTTGGAAATCTCTATAACATCTTCCACTGTGTGTAAACCTGGTACAACTGTTGTTCTGAATTCAGACTCAATATTAGTATTTTTTAGTATATCAATGCTTTTTTTAATTTTCTCTATATCTAGGTTATCTAATCCAGCTGAAATATGATATTTTTTAGCATCGCTTACGGGTGCTTTGATGTCCATGGCTACATAATCAACAAGCTTTTGCTTTATAAGATATCTAAGCATCTCTGGGTTTGACCCATTTGTATCTAGTTTTACCAGTAGACCCAACTTTTTAAAATGTCTACATAAATCTGGCAAGTTCTCATGTAGTGTGGGTTCGCCACCTGTGATGACAACGCCATCAATAAAATCTCTATTTTCGAGGAGAAAAGAATCTATCCCTTCTATGGAGATGTTTTCGAACTCATTTGGGTTCAATACAAGGTCTTTGTTATGACAGAAAGGGCATCTAAAATTGCAATGTGGTAAAAAAATCACAGATGTTATCTTTCCATCCCAGTCTACTAGAGATGTTTTGATAAATCCTTTTATGTTAAACATTTATCTCCCACCTTATAGGTTGGTTATATTGCTTTATCTCTGTATCTGTCTCTTAGTTCACCTAGTTTTCCCTTGTTCCAAGAGTTTATCTTTGAGAAGAAACCTGTTACCCTAGTGATTCCTTCTATGTTATCTGATCCACAGTAGACACATTTTTCATTTAAACCTCTAACTACTCTTCCACAGTCTAAGCAGGATGTGAACTCTGGTGAGAAGGCTATTTGCGCGTTTTGTGTGTTTTTAAATGTTTTCTCAACAAAGTTTGCAATTGATTCAGGTGCTGGTTTATGTTCACCAAGCCATACATGGGTAAGCGCGCCTGCTTCTATTAAAGGATGAATTTTCCCATCTTTTTTAACTCGTTCAATTGAACTTATGGGGACAGAGATGTTCATATACGTAGAATTTGTGTAGTATATCTCACCTCTGCTTTTATCACCTTTAACAACTGCTGAGGCTTGAAGTGGATAATGTTTCATATCTAACATAGCTAGTCTGTATGCTGTGGACTCAGCAGGGGTCTGTTCTAGGGGCATGTGAATACCATATTTTTCCTCCATCTCATCAGCTAATTTTTTCATCGTGGATATCACTTTTAAGCCAAAGAAAAATGCATCATTTGATTCATGTAGCTCCTGCCCAGTATGCGCCTGCACCATCTCATTTAAACCTAGCATGCCAAGTAAAAATGTTGCTCTCTGCATTCTATAGTAGGGTTCACCGTCTAACTCCATAGCAAGTAATGCCAATGGGCCGTTTTTACCAAGGTTTAATAGTTTGCTTATAAAAGCTTTCTTTTGTAAATGTGCCTTTGCTACCAGCTCAACCCTCTCTCTAAGAATTTCAAATAGCTTTGTATCATCTCCTTTTGCCTCATATGCTATCCTTGGTAGGTTAACTGTTACATTTTGCATAGCTGAGTATCTCATCTTCCATGGTTGCTTTGCATCTTCTAGATCTGATTCCCTCAGTTGAAAAGCAAGTCTACAACATTCACTTATCTTAGCTGTGTCTCCTCTGTCAAATACATAATAGGTGTTTCCCTTCTCAGATGCTACCTTGCTTATGAGATATAAAAAGTTATCATGACCCTCTGTTGTAAAGAATTTCTCTGTTATATGCACATTTGGTTTTGGGAAGAAAAATGGTCTACCCAGGGCGTCGCCATCATAGTATACCTCGAAAAGAGCTTTGAGGAATCTCTGTGCCTCTTCCATGTAATCTGAGTAGGTATTGCCTGTTGGTTTCCCACCTGGGCCTATTGCTGGTACATCTTCAAAATGCTTAGGGCATTCCCAATACAGGTTTATATCACTGAAAATGCTCTGTCCACCTCGGGCAACAGCCTGTTGGGCAAACTCATATATTAGTATCTGCGCAAGTTGTTTCATTCTTGTATCATCTACGCCGATGAGATAAGGAGCTATGAAGATATTAAAAGCATCCCATCCTATCGCACCTGCAAAAGTACCTTGCAATGCTGCTGAAAATTTTATTATCTGTTCTATTAAAACCTCTGGGTGTTTTGCAGGCCTAGCGATAGATATTGCATTGGGTAGGTTCAAACCGAATTTTTTAACATACTCAATGTTTTGACCAGAGCAATACGGCCGGTCTATCATACCAAGATCATGGAGATGGATGTCTCCTCTCATATGTGCATCTGCTACATCCTGGGAAAAAACTTCTATTAATGCAAATTCTTTCTTTATCCTCTCAGCTAAGGTTAGATTTGTAGCCTCTGGTCCATGTGGGACATTAGCATTTTCTTTGTTGTGATTGATAATTATTTCCCTGGCATCGTATAATGGTACACCTAGACGAGTATGTTGTCTCCTTATATGCTCCAGACCATATTCAATGAGTTTTGCATTTGTTAATTCTCTTATAAGAGGTGCTGTAACGTTTTCTATGTTAAGACTAAATATTAGCTTTTCCACCTCTCTAGCAATGATTCTTGCGGCATCCTCGCTTATATCTGTCTCTCTAAGCAAAGCCTCTGTTATCTTGTTTCTATCCCATTTTTTGATTTCTTCATCAGATGTTCTTACAAACAATGTGAGGTCAGTTGCATCCTCCTGCAAAGTGGGTTCTAAGGTTACACTCATTTGTTGGGGTCTAAATCCATTATCTTTCATTTTTATCATTTTGCGATAGTCTCCTCCTCAAATTTTTTCGATAATACAAAGAGGGATTTTACAAATTGATTGAGTATTTATCTACATTTTTGCATCAGGTTTGTTACCAGTTTATTTTTATTGCTAAATTAGAAAAATTTATTTATTATCAAGTTTGTTACCAATTAAGGGGTGAGGGAATGTTCAACCAAAAACTAAGTCTAAAAGACATCATAATAGACTTACTTAAAACATCTGAAGACTCAATATCCGGCCTATCTAGAAAACTAAACAAAAACGGGTATAAATTACATAGACTAATACTAACCGGCTATCTAAAAGCACTCGTAGATGTAGGATATCTAAAAGAACACGAAATAAAACCATCAAAAGTATATTCAATAAGATCACTCAAAGAAAAGAAAAACATCTACGAACTTTTAGGAGGAGAAATCAAAAACATTACAAACTCACCCGATGAACAAGCAAGAATATGCATATACATCTTACAAAGACTATTCCACAGACCAATCTTCCTAGAAGAGATCAAAAAATGCAAAGTAGAAACCAATGGAAGAATAGATGCTGAAAAAGTTGAAGGAGAAGAAAGAGGGCAAGCTAGAAAACTATTATCAAAAACACTGTTGAAACTACCCTTCAACGATCCAGCATACGTGATAAACAAAAAAATAGAGAATTACGAGAAACTAAGGGTTGATATTTTACAAAACATAATAATATCTGAGTTCAGCCTTGGAAAATTCTCTATGAAGAGTAAACAAATTAAACTAGATCAGATCAAAAGATAAATCTAAACACCTCTTTTATCTCCAAAAACTATCTTGTGCAATTGAAGAGAAATCCTTACATTTAATCCATCCTCTAAGATCCATCTTGCTAGTCTCTCTGCTTCCCATCCCCAAACTGGTTGCATAAATATCTCACAATTTGGTTTAAATCTATCCATAACATCTTTACTATATTCATAATCTTCTCTATTTGAAATAACAAACTTTAACTGATCCTTCTCTGATAAATAATTGATATTTTCAAATCTCATTTTATCTTGCATACCTGAGGAAGGGCATTTAATATCCAATGAAATCATCACATACTTTTTAGGTTCTATTTTTACAACATCAGAGAGATCTATACTTCCATTTGTTTCGAGAAAAACCCTATATTTTTTATCAACTAGTTTTTTAATCAAAGTTGGTGTTTCTTTCTGTAAAAGAGGTTCTCCACCTGTTATGCAAACATTTCTACATGGGTAGCTTTTTATCCTAGAAAATATATCATTGAGTGATGTTTCTATGCCATCATAGTATGCATACTTTGTATCGCAATACCTGCATCTTAGATTACATCCTGTTAATCTTATGAAGATCGTTGGATATCCTGATAATTTACCTTCGCCTTGGATGGAGTAGAATATTTCATTGATTTTCATGATAAACTTTCTAAAATAATAATTGGTTTAAAATTTTTCACAATAACTTTTATATATCAGAATTTGTATTAGGAGAGGTTGCTCCAAATGTTAAAAATATGGATTAGATTGTACTATAGATGATAACTAAAGAGTGTGAGCTATGGCCAAATCTGATGGGCCTGTAGCTCAGCTAGGTAGAGCATCTGGCTTTTAACCAGGTGGTCATGGGTTCGAATCCCATCAGGCCCGCTTGAAAAATATAATGGTGTTTAAAACGTTTGGAGAAGGGATAAAAAATAAAATGGTAAAAAAAATTGATGTGTTGAGGCATGAGCTGGTTCCTGAACATATAATTTTATCAGATAAAGAGGCAAAAGAGGTTTTAGAAAAATATAATGTGACTATTGATCAGTTACCTAAGATATTTGATACAGATCCTGTTGTTCGTGCAATTGGTGCTAAGCCGGGGCAGATTATAAAGATTATAAGGAAGAGCCCAACTGCGAAAAAATCAGTTGCCTATAGGGTTGTAATAGAAAGCTCAAAATCTATCTTAAGTAGAGAGTTGGGTGAGGAATAGTTATGAGAGAGCTTGTAGATGCATTTTATAGAGAGAGAAGTATTGTTAACCACCAGATTGCCTCTTATAATGATTTTCTAAACAGGAGGCTTCAGAACATTGTGGATAGCACTGTTATTGGTGAGGAAGAAGATGCTCAAAGGGGTTTTATATATCCTGAGATTGAGGGGTATAAGATTAAGTTTGGTAAGATAAAAATTGGTAGACCTAAGGTTAAGGAAGCTGATGGTTCGATAAGGGAACTGACTCCGATGGAGGCTAGATTGAGGGATTTAACTTATGAGGCACCGCTTTATCTGGAATTTATACCTATTATAGATGAGGTTGAATATGAGCCAGAGACTGTTAGGATAGGCGAGCTCCCGGTGATGGTGAAATCTAAGGCGTGTAATTTATCTAGAGATGCTATTTCTGAAAAACTGGGTCATGAGGTTTCTGATGAGGAATATTATGAGGAACTTCGTAAACTGCAGGAGGATCCCCTTGATCCTGGAGGATATTTTATTAGTAATGGGACAGAACGTGTTCTTATAACAGTAGAGGATCTTGCTCCAAATAGGGTTCTTGTGGAGAGAGATGAGCAATATGGTAGTGTGATAGAAGTAGCTAAAGTGTTTTCACAGAAGGAAGGTTATAGGGCTTTAACTGTTGTGGAGAAGAAAAAAGATGGTATGTTAATGGTTTCTTTGCCAACGACATATGGTCAGATACCTCTTATTATACTGCTAAAAGCGCTTGGTATGGAGAAGGATGAAGAAATTGTAAACATTATGGCTATAAAACCTGAGATGGAGCCTTTTATATTGGCGAACATTGAAGAATGTACTACTCAGTATGGTATAACAAATCAGGAGGAGGCTATAGCGTTTTTAGGTAAGAAATTTGCAGGTGGGCAGGCTAAGGAATATCGTATTAAAAGAGTTGAGACTATATTGGATAGGAATCTTCTGCCTCATTTGGGAAACAATGTGGAGGATAGGCTTACCAAGGCTATTTTTATGGCTCGTATGGGTGTAGCTGTTCTTGAGTTAGCACTTGGTCTGAGAGAGCCAGATGATAAGGATCATTATGCAAATAAGAGGTTGAAACTTGCTGGGGATCTAATGGAGGATTTGTTTAGAGTTGCATTTACAGCCTTGTGTAAGGATCTCAAGTATCAAATTGAAAGAGTTCATGCGAAGGGTAAGGAGATAAAGATCAGCACCTGTTTACGATCTGATGTTCTCTCTCAACGTATTCATCATGCTTTGGCAACTGGTAACTGGGTTGGTGGAAGAGCAGGGATATCACAGCTTTTGGATAGAACAAGTAACCTGGCAACATTGAGTCATCTTAGAAGAGTCACATCACCCCTTACTAGGTCGCAGCCGCATTTTGAGGCGAGGGATTTACATCCCACACAATGGGGTCGTTTATGTCCAAATGAGACACCTGAGGGGCCAAACTGTGGTCTGGTGAAAAATCTTGCTCTCACTGTTGAGATATCAGAGGGATATCCGGAGAAAGATGTTGAGAAAATATTAAGAGATCTTGGGTTAGAAGAGGTTTCTAGAGAATCAACCAGCGCTAGAGTCTATCTAAATGGGGATTTAATTGGAATGTATCCAGATGGGAAGGAGTTAGTTGAAAAACTAAGGGAGAGAAGGAGAAAGGGTTTGATAGATGTAGAGATAAATGTTTGTTACTATGAGGATGAAAACGATGTCGTGATAAATTGTGACTGTGGCAGATTAAGAAGAGCACTTATAGTTGTGAAAGATGGTAAACCATTGTTGACTAAGGAGCATCTGCAGGCTTTAAAAGAGGGAAAAATGAAATGGAGTGATCTTATTAAAGAGGGTATCGTAGAATACATAGATGCTGAGGAGGAAGAAAACGCATACATAGCTTTAAGAGAGGAGGATCTTACACCTGAGCATACACATATGGAGCTTGACCCGATGTGTATACTTGGAATTGGAGCATCTCTTGTACCATATGCTGAACATAATTCCTCGCCTCGTATAACAATGGGTGCTGGCATGGGGAAGCAATCCCTGGGTTTCGGCGCGGCAAACTATAGAATAAGACCTGATACGAGGGGTCATTTACTGCATTACCCACAGGTTCCACTTGTGCAGACACATACAACTAGGTATATAAGGTTTAATGAGAGACCAGGTGGTCAGAATTTCATAGTTGCAGTGGCATCCTATAAAGGTTACAATATGGAAGATGCTTTGATAATGAATAAAGCCAGTATAGAGAGAGGGTTGGCTAGAAGTACTTTTTTCAGAACCTATTCTGCTGAGGAGAGAAGGTACCCTGGTGGGCAGGAGGATCATTTTGAAATACCAGATGCTGAGTGTAGAGGAGTTAGAAGTGAAGAAGCCTATAAAAACTTGGATGAAGATGGTTTGATATCACCAGAGTGTGATGTTGAAAGTGGAGATGTTTTGATAGGTAAAACCTCTCCTCCAAGGTTTTTAGAAGAGGCGACTGATTTTCTAACACCTCAGAAAAGAAGGGAGACCTCTGTAACGGTACAGGAGGGAGAAAGAGGAACAGTTGACAAGGTGATGCTATCAGAGTCTGTAAATGGTTCCAGGATTGTTAAGATAAAAGTGAGAGAGGAGAGAATCCCTGAATATGGTGACAAGTTTGCGTCAAAGCATGGTCAGAAAGGAGTTATTGGATTAATAGTTCCACAAGAAAATATGCCATTCAATGAGGATGGTATCTCCCCTGATCTCATCATAAATCCACATGCTATACCCTCTAGGATGACAGTGGGGCATGTTCTAGAGATGATAGGTGGTAAAGTTGGTGCATTAGAGGGTAGGATAGTGGATGGTACTCCATTTAGTGGTGAAAACGAGGAAATCTTAAGAAAACTGTTAGTGAAGAATGGGTTTAAACATAATGGCAAGGAGATCCTATATGATGGTGAGACAGGTAGAGTTATAGAATGCGAGATATTTGTCGGCTGTATCTATTATCAGAAACTTCATCACATGGTAGCAGGTAAGATACATGCTCGTTCCAGAGGTCCTGTACAGATTTTGACGAAACAACCAACAGAGGGTAGAGCGAGAGAGGGTGGTCTGAGATTTGGTGAAATGGAAAGAGATTGTCTCATAGGTCATGGTGCAGCTATGGTGATAAAGGATAGACTGCTGGATGAGTCTGATGTGACTTTGAAATATGTTTGCAACACATGTGGCCATATTGCAATAATAGATAGACATGGTAATCTGAGATGTCCTGTATGTGGTGATAAAGCCGATATTCACCCTGTGGAAATGAGCTATGCCTTTAAACTGTTAATAGATGAATTAAAATCTCTTGTGATAGCGCCTAGAATTAGGCTTGAATCACTGGTGTAGAGGTGGAATTTGTTTATGATTACTAAAAAAATAGGTAAGATTGAGTTTACTCTGCTCTCACCAAAAGAGATAAGAGAGATGAGTGCTACAAAGGTTATAACAGCTGACACCTATGATGATGATGGTTTTCCTATTAACATGGGGCTCATGGATACACACCTTGGTGTGATAGAGCCTGGTCTGAGATGTAAAACATGTGGACTTCGAGCAGGGAAAGATGGTTGCCCAGGTCATTTTGGCCATATAGATCTAGCTATGCCTGTGGTACATGTTGGTTTTGTAAAATATATAAGAAATTGTTTAAGAGCTACCTGTCGTGAATGCGGCAGAATCCTTCTCAGCGATGAGAGATTAGAGTTTTATAAAAAAGAGATAGAGAGATTTGAAAAAGAAGGTAGAAGCATATCACCTCTTGTTAAGGACATAGTAAAAGAATGTGAAAATGTTTCTAAATGCCCTAGATGTAAGAGGGAAAATGGTAAGATAGATTTAGATAAACCGACTACTTTTAGAGAGAATGGTAAAAAACTAACACCTTCAGAGATAAGGGAATGGCTTGAGAAAATACCTGATGAGGATCTAAAGTTTCTAAATATTAACCCTAGAGTTGCTAGGCCTGAGTGGATGGTCCTTACGGTTTTACCAGTGCCGCCTGTTACAGTGAGACCATCTGTTACCCTGGAATCTGGTGAGAGATCAGAGGATGATCTGACACATAAGCTAGTGGATGTTATAAGGATAAATCAGAGATTACAGGAGAACAGGGATGCTGGTGCCCCGCAGCTTATAGTTGAGGATCTTTGGGAGTTGTTGCAGTATCATGTAACAACTTATCTTGACAACCAAACATCTGGTATCCCCCCTGCGAGACATAGGTCTGGTAGACCGCTTAAAACGCTTGCTCAAAGGTTGAAGGGAAAGGAGGGACGTTTTAGAAGTAATTTATCTGGTAAAAGGGTGAACTTTTCTGCTCGTACTGTTATTTCTCCTGATCCAAATCTAAGTATAAACGAGGTTGGAGTGCCTATTGAGGTTGCACGTGAGCTTACGGTGCCTGTTAGGGTTACACCTTACAATATAGATTGGCTGAGGGAGATGATAAGACGAGGACCTAATCCAAAACCACCAGAGGGAGTGAAATATGTTCCTGGTGTTAACTATGTGATTAGGGATCCAAAGACACTTAGACAAAGAAGAATCAAGATTACTGAGAAAAACGCTAATGACGTAGCTGAGAGATTAGAGATGGGTATGATTGTAGAGAGACAGTTGATGGATGGTGATATAGTACTTTTCAATAGACAACCCTCTTTGCATAGGATGTCAATGATGGCTCACAAGGTAAGAGTATTGCCTTATAAGACATTTAGGTTGAACCTTAGCGTGTGTCCGCCTTATAATGCTGATTTTGATGGGGATGAAATGAATTTACATGTTGTACAAAGCGAGGAGGCAAGAGCTGAGGCAGAGATTTTGATGAAGGTTCAGGAGCATATTCTTTCACCACGGTTTGGTGGGCCTATTATAGGCGGAATACATGACCATATATCTGGTTGCTTCTTGTTAACATATAAGGATAAAAAGTTTCCGATACAGGAGGCCACACATATTTTATCATCAATAAACTACAGGGGTAAACTACCGAGGATTATTGAGGAAGATGGTAAAAGGTATATTTTAGGTAAAGATATTTTCAGCGTGCTTCTTCCAAAGGATCTGAGTATAGAGTATAAGGCGAAATCCTGTTTCAATTGTGAGGTTTGTACAGCTCCAAATTGTCCGCATGATGCATATGTGATAATAGAAAATGGTGTTCTGAAGAAAGGAGTGATTGATGAAAAAGGCATTGGTGCGTTTAAGGGGTTGATACTTGATAGAATTATAAGAGAACATGGAGTGGAATATGGAAGAGAGTTTATAGATAGGGTTACAAGACTGGGTATAGCAGCTATAAACCTTTGTGGTTTCACTGTGGGTATAGATGATGAGGATATTCCATCTGAGGCAAGAAGGCAGATAGAGGAGGGTTTAGAAAAGGCGAAGAAGAAAATCAATAGCCTTATAGAGGCTTATAACAAGGGTGAACTAGAGGCTATGCCTGGGAGAAGTCTTGAGGAAACTTTAGAAATGGAGATAATGAGGGTAACAGGTAGAGCTAGGGATATGGCTGGAGAAATAGCGAGTAGATATTTAGGTCTTGATAATAGTGCCGTTATTATGGCAAAATCTGGTGCTAGAGGGTCCATGCTTAACCTTTCTCAGATGTCTGGTTGCGTTGGTCAGCAGGCTGTGAGAGGTGAGAGGATAAACAGGGGATATAGAGGTAGGACTCTACCGCATTTCAAAAAAGGGGACCTTGGAGCGGAGGCGAAGGGTTTCGTCTCATCAAGTTATAAAAAAGGGCTTACTCCAACAGAATACTTTTTCCACTCCATGGGTGGTAGAGAGGGTCTAGTAGATACAGCTGTTAGAACATCTCGTTCAGGTTACATGCAAAGGAGATTAATTAACGCATTAGAAGATATCAAAGCAGAGGAAGACGGTACGGTTAGAGATCCAGAGGGAAATGTAATACAATTTGTGTATGGAGAAGATGGTGTTGACCCAGCAAAAAGCATAGCTGGTAAACCCATAGATCTTGATAAAATAATTGAAGAAGTTGAAAGCAGTTGAGAGGTGCCAAGATATAGATGGCAAAGAGAAAAACTAAGAAAGAGATAAAGAAAAAAGACAAAGAAATAAAAAAGAAAGAGGTTACACAGAAGAAAGATAAAAAAACACTGTTAGAGGAAAAAATACAGAAAATTTTAGATAAATACAAAAAATCTTTACCCTGCTCAATAATAGAGGATATTGTTAATATAACCATAGAGAAAAATCTGGAGGATAAACTAGGAAAACTTGTATTAGCTGCGATAGATGAGTATGAGAACAATTGTATAGAACCTGCAGAGGCTTGTGGCATAGTAGCTGCACAGAGCATAGGTGAACCTGGAACGCAGATGACCATGAGAACTTTCCACTATGCTGGTGTAGCAGAAATAAACGTTACACTTGGTTTACCACGTCTTATTGAAATAGTTGATGCACGATCCACACCATCTACGCCAATGATGAACATTTATTTAGAGGGTGCCTATCGTGTTGATCCTGATCTTGCTGAGAAGGTTGCAAACAATATAGAAATGACAAAGCTAATAGATATTTCTGATATGGAAATTGATCTAACCAATCTAACTATAACTATAAAACCAAATGAGAAAATGCTGAAAAGAAAGGATATAACAGTGGAAGAAATACTGGATCATATAAAAAAGGTGCGTAGAATAAAAGGTGAGTTGCAAAGTGATGGTACTATAAAGGTTACATTGGATGAACCTGGTTATAAAAACCTTTTGAACGCCAGCGAGGCTCTTAAAAACTTGAAAATCAAGGGTATAAATGGTATAGAACGTGTGATTATCAGGAAAGAACCAAATGAGGGTTATGTGATATATAGTGAGGGGAGCAATTTTGAAGAGGTTTTAAAGGTTGAAGGTGTAGACCCATATAGAACTACAACCAATGATATACAATCTGTTTATCGCACCCTTGGTATAGAGGCTGCTAGGAACATGATCATAACAGAGGCTTATAATACACTCATGGAGCAAGGTTTAAATGTGGATCTCCGGCATATTATGCTGGTTGCAGATATTATGACCGCAGATGGAACGGTGAGAGCAATAGGTAGACATGGTGTCAGTGGTGAAAAAAGCTCTGTTTTATCAAGAGCAGCTTTTGAGATCACTGTTAACCATCTGTTGAGAGCTGGTGTGAGAGGTGAAGTGGATACATTGAAGGGTGTCGCGGAAAACATTATTGTGGGTCAACCTGTGAATCTTGGCACAGGTTCAGTTAAACTAGTGATGAGAATACCTAATTTAAAGAAAAAATAGGGGTCCAAGAGGTGATTTTTTCAAAAAATGGTTGATGAGAGAAAAATCATTAAAAGCTTTGTTACGAAGGGAAAAGTAAAAATTGGTTTAAAGGAGACAAAAAAGGCTATATCTAATGGTTCTGCGAAGATTGTAATCATAGCAAACAACTGTTTAGAATATGAGAATGTTAAAAAACTTGCGTCTAGGAAAAAAATACCAGTTTATGCGTACAATGGAACTGGCTTGGACCTAGGTTACGTTTGTGGTAAACCTTTTAACATATCAACGTTTGCAGTGATAGAAGCTAATGCATCTGATATAACAAATTTATTAAAGGGAAAATAATAAAATTTGAGGTATAGGGTAGGTTTTAATGGGAGAGATAACTTTTTCCAGGGAGACCCTTCAGTATATAAATATTGCTGCCAGGCTTACAAAATGTAACATAATAGACTGCTTGGATGCTGAGGATAGAGTAGTCTTTGTTGTGGAGAAGGGACAACTCGGCTTAGCTATTGGTAATAATGCCAGAAATATAGAGAGACTGAAAAAGGTTTTCAATAAGAATGTAAAATTTGTTGAATATGATAGTGACCGTGAAAAATTCATCTATAACCTTTTTAAGCCTTTTAAAGTGATGAATGTAAAGCTGGAGGAGAGACGTGATGGAAGCTATGTTGCAAAGATAGAAGTTGATATCAGGGATAAGTCAAAAGCTATTGGTAAAAATGGGAGAAATATAGAGATTATAAGGAAACTTGCTCAGAGGCATCATCCTATAAGTGATGTTCAGATAGTATAGAAAATTTTTTGTTTTTTTGATAATTTTTAAATGCTGTTTCTGGTTTATTGATTTTTATTCTTATAGGGGGTTTGAAATTGTTGGATACAAGAATTACTCAGCATCCTATACTTGATTTTCCTAGAAAAAATAAAGTTCCTTTTTTCTTCAACGGCAGAAAAATATATGGTTTACAGGGTGATACAATAGCTTCTGCTTTGCATGCTAATAATATAAAAGTTCTAAGCAGGAGTCTAAAATATAATAGAGC
>Ga0164310_10000724_pt1 | contig 18060 bp, 16 predicted proteins | sample GuaBasSedimGuay1_FD_121795 | JGI IMG/M metagenome (GOLD analysis project Ga0164310, IMG submission 121795) | Subseafloor sediment microbial communities from Guaymas Basin, Gulf of California, Mexico - Guay1, Core 4569-9, 0-3 cm | ecosystem: Environmental > Aquatic > Marine > Hydrothermal vents... | reverse complement strand
GCCCGCAGCTGGCGGTGCACCTCGATTGTGACTGTGACACTGTTGGGGTGCCTGTGCGTGTTGTCGGGAATCTTTCCCTGTGTTCTGAGCCTCTTGGGGCGGTGAGTGTGAACGTTACTGTTTACGAGCCGGGTGGCCACGCTGTCAGCCTGGTGATTCAGTTGAGTGGTACTGTGGCTTTCTCTTTTGAGTGGGTGCCGGACGTGGAGGGGCGCTACACCATGGTTTTTCTGTTTCCTGGTAATGGGACCCTGGACTCTGTTTCTAGGGCTGTTGAGTTTTCGGTGTACCGGTTGAAGCCTGGGCTTGAGACCAGTGCGTATCAAGGGAGGATTCCTCTGGGGAGTACTCTTAGGATTACGGTGGATTTCGGTTCTCTCGGCTTTGCTCCGAGCCTGGGTGAACCCGTGACCTTGGTCGTGGTGGACAGTGTTATGAATCAGGTGGTGTACACACGGGACTACGTTGTAAGCAGCTTGGATGGTTTCGCGGCGGAGTGGATGCCATGGAGCCCCGGAGAGTACAGGGTGTTTGTGTACTTCAACCAGTCTTACGTCGTGGCCACGACGAGCGGTGTGATCACCGTGACGGAGGAAGGCGGCGGCGGGGGTCAGCCCAGCCAGCTCGTGCTTGGTTTGTCTCTGAGCGGAAACAACTGGGGCAATTCCTTCTCACACATTGTTCTGACGGTTATTAGTACTGGACTGCTGGGGGTCGTGGTTGCGTTCACCCACCTGAGAAAAAACTGGAGGGCGTTATCAGAATGACCAGAGACGGGGCAAAAATGTACGGGGAGCACTTGGGTCGTGGAAGCAGGGTCGGTGGGAAGGTGCAGAGATACGAAGGCCGGGAAACACCGCCTCCAGGGTCAGGGACACGGGGAAGTGACTACGCCCATCCCCCCTTTTTTCGGTGGGTGTGTTTCGACTGTTCCGAGTGGAGGGTTGGTGAAGGTTTGGAGGGCTGCGGGTGTTTGAGTGGTTTCTTTCGAATGTGACTTCCATTCTGACCAGTGTTTTCTTCATTGTGGTGGCGATTGTCGCAGTCTACATTTTCTGCCTGTGTGTCATCTGGTACCGGAACGATTTCCTATTTTACTACATTATGAGGGATCAGGTGCGCCTGGTTAAGTGGCTCATAACGTCGACGGCTACTTTCTTCGGAAATCACTGGAGGTTCGCCCTGGTGATGTTTCTCTTCGGCGGGCTGTACCTCGCGTTTTACAGTGCGCTTCCCGGCTGGACGGAGACACACACCCTGCAGAAGCACATGGTGAGCGCCTACTCCTCCGCAGTGATAACCTCAACGGTGGTTCTGCTCGCCAAGAGAAAGATGAGCTGGGCGTTGAAACTCGCACCCGTAACAGTGGTTTCCACAGCAGGAATCCTCGTGTTCTACCAGCACGCAGAGAGCATGACCCTCACACCCCAGTTTACACAGCCGCTCCCCCTCGAGTTTGTGGCAGTGGTCCTCGCACCATTAATAATCGGCGCAGCGCTCCTAAGAAGGCTCTACCTGCGAATGAAAACGAAACGCATAGACGTGTACCTACCCCAAAACGGAAGCAAACCCAAAAACCTCCACGATCCCGGCAACGGGGGAAGCGGCAACGGAGCCACGCATTCATCCGGCGGGAGGCGGAGACCCTCAAAAATAGAGAAAGCCTATAGAACAAGCACCCCAAGAACACACCTCAACACACACAGCTCCACAGGAGAAACAAAACTGAAAAGCGGAGACGCCTGTGAAGAGAGCTTCGAACGTCTCCTCGAGAGGGAGAAGGAAAGAGTGAAGAAACTCTTCAAAACACTCTTTCAGGAGGACTGAAAGAAACAGAAAAGAAAGAGGGAAAGGGAGGGTGGAAGGGTCAGCGGATTTAGAGACTTATGGTATCGATACTTGAAAGGAGTGTGGATGGAAGAATGGGACTTGAGAGTGTTGAAGGGGTGAACTGGTCGAAGTATGGGAAAGAGTGGCAAGCCTTGGTGGAACGCCTCATACAGGCGTTGAAGGATGAAAACAGGTATGTGAGATGGGGCGCAGCTGGAGCTCTCGGAGAGCTGAGAGACGCGAAAGCGGTGGAACCGCTCATCCAAGTGCTAAGAGATGAGTGTTGTTTTGTTTGAGGGAGAGCAGCTTGCGCTCTCGGGAAAATAGGAGACGAAGTCGCTGTGAAGCCTCTGGTCAAATTGCTGGAAGAGGATGAAAACAGCATTGTCCGAAGGGAGGCGGAGCGGGCGCTCAGGAACCTTGGACTGGAGACTCCGCCTGAAGATTGAGAAGATTCACAGCGGGAAGTTGAACAGGCTTCACCATTAAAGGGGGAAAATGATAGTGTAAAGAAAAAGAAAAACCTGTGGAGTATTCAAATTCACACCCTCTTAATCTGAGAGGTTGTAGGGAAAGGAAAAACTAAGCGTTACAAGTATGAATAACTCTTGTTAAGAAAAGTGAATAGCTTTAAAAGAGAATTTTTGGAACTATTTAGTGGTTAAGTATTGAAAAGGATTACTTTACGTAGGGAATGGAAGAACAGTTGCGAAAGGAAATGGATCGATAGCAGGTTATAGAGGAAAACTACTTCTTCTGGAAAAGGAACGTTGCTTTCGCTGCTGGGCGGCCCCGAGTTACTGGATTCAGGGGGATACACGTATTGAACGAGTCTTCAAGAATGAGTAAGGATAATAGATTGAAGCGGAGAGAAGCTGCATTAAAAGCTTGGGAAACTATGAGGAAAGATAAACGTGACGCTGCAGCCAAGATGTCTAGGCATCTGGATGAGTTTATCTCTGTGAGGAAAATCAGCTCGATAAGGCATCCAGAGTCTCAAAAACCACATGTGAAGTATGGGAACGGGCTCATCTGTCAGTTTTCCAAAACCCCGCCAAACATCGTGTGTGGCAGGTTCTGGGAGCTTAGGTGGGCCTTCGGCTGCCCCCTGAACTGTGCGTACTGCTACCTGAGGGGCACAACCAGGGGTAACATGAAGCCCAGAGCGGTGAAGCTGGAATACGTGTTGGCCGCCCTAGACGAGGTGTTCAGCGACCCGAATTTTAACGGGGGGAAACCTGCCCTCTTCAACAGCGGCGAGCTGTGCGATTCACTAATGTTTCCGAGCATAATGGCCAAGATAGCGGACAAATTCGACGAACAAAACAAACACAAACTGGTAACCCTAACCAAGTTCGGCGTCAAAAACGCCAAGTTCCTAGTGGAAAAGCCGAGGAGGAACGTAATCTGCGCGTGGAGCATAAACGCCACGGAAGTAGCTAGGCGATGGGAAAGTCAAGCACCAACGCCGGAGGAGAGAATCAAAGCCGCTTCAATGGTTAGCGAGGCGGGATACGAAGTCAGAATAAGGATCGATCCAATTTTCCCCATTAAAGGGTGGAGAAAAAGCTACGAGGGCATAGTCCACAAGCTACTCTCAAACGTGGAGCCAAAAAGAATAATCCTTGGAACACCAAGAGGCCTCTGGAAAACCATCCACTACGCCGAGAAGGCGGGAGTAGACACCTCGTGGGTTAAATACTTCAGCGACACGGAAACCGGCTGGGGAAAAAAGCTGCCCTTCACCCTCAGAAAAGGAATATACGAATTCATGTACGACAAGCTATCAGAGTACGGTTACCCCAAAAAACAGATATCCATCTGCAAAGAAACAAGAGAACTACTCGACACCCTGGGAGTGAAGTACAAGCCCCTAACATGCCAGTGCTACAGCCACTAACTGAGAGGAAAGAATATAGGATAAAAACAATAAAAGTTTCATCATGAACCAGTTGTAACCGCATACTGTTTTTGGAATTGTAGGAAACGCGTGGAGGATTAAAGTTGAGAGTTGTGTTCAAAGAGGCGGTCAACCTGAAAGGGGAGAGGGAAGTTGTTGTTGACAGGGTTGGCGACGGTTCAATAATCAAACTGTTCGACAGGACGCCGCCACCCGAGAAGCCTACCGATGTTGTCTGCCCCCATTTTCTGGAGCTCAAGTGGGCGAACGGTTGTTACTTCAACTGCGCCTGGTGCTACCTGAACGGAACCTACAGGTTCCACCCCGAGTGGAAAAACGGAAAACCGAACATAAAAGACTTCGGAGCCATTCGAGAACACCTGAAAACATTCCTACAGGGCAACGGCGTGCGGCCCGAAATACTGAACGCGGGTGAACTCTCAGACTCACTCCTGGCAGAGAAACGCAAAAACGGAAACCCCCCATTCTCAGAATTCATCATAAACACACTAAGCACCTACGACAAGGACGCGAAGCACAAAATCCTCTTCCTAACCAAAGACACAAACGTCAAAAACCTAATCAGACTGAAGGAGGAGGGAACAAAAAGAATAATCATGAGTTTCAGTCTAAACGCCGACAGCGTCGCCAAGAGATGGGAAAAGAAAGCACCCTCCGTCGACGCGAGGATAAAAGCAGCGAGAAAAGTCTGGGAAGCCGGCTACACAACAAGAATCAGGATAGACCCAATAGTCCCAGTAAAGGACTGGAAAGAACAATACGCCAAACTATTGGAAAAAGTGTTTTCAAACCTCAAACCAGAAAGGATAACGCTGGGCTCCCTCAGAGGCCTAACCTCAACCATCACAAACACCAGGGACAAGTCATGGGTCAGCTATCTCTCGGAAAAATCGAACTGGGGCAGAAAAATCAACAGTGATACGAGATATGAAATTTACGCGTTCATTATTGCACAACTCACAGATAAGTACAACTACGGGTATGTCGCCTTGTGTAAAGAAACATTGGAAATGTGGAGAAGATTAGGACTAGATTACAGACATATTAGATGCAATTGCACTCTGTGAGGAAAACATATGCAGAAAAGAAGGAAAAAGGGCGGAAAAGAAAAACTTACCTTGAGTGGTGGATGGATAGGATAACTACTCTCAAGGCTTCAAAAATGAGGCCACAAGATTATACAACATAACCCAAACTGCGTATGAAACTGGCCCGTGGGCTTTACTCAAACTCGCAATCCTAGTCTACTATGTTGATGTTTATACGGTGATAATGAAAAAGAAGTTTGAAGAAGCATACTATATGGATGTTTTTGCCGGACCTGGACTCACTAAAATCAAAGGAACAAACGACCTAATCTTTGGCTCGCCCTTGATAGCAGATAGAGCGACGAAGTCGAAAAGAAAATTCGACAAGCTGATTCTAATAGAAAAAAATAGGGAAAGATCAGCAACCTTAGAAGAACTGTTACCAAATGCGATAATCATAAATGAAGATGTCAATTCTGGGGGCTTATACGAAGCGTTAAACCATCTTCCAAAGGATAGAAGTGTACCGTTTCTAGCTTTTGTTGACCCAGAAGGCTTGGAAATGCATTGGAAAACACTCGAGCTATTGCTAAATAGGTGGAGCGATGTTATAATCAACTATCAACCATCAGCCATTAGAAGAGCTGTCGGATCAGGCTACTATAAAACTTTAACTAATTTCTTCGGAACCGAAGAGTGGGCTTCATGTAAATCCGATAAGGAATACATGGATCTTTACAGACGCCAAATCGGTGAATACAAGGACTACACGATTCCCATAAGAGTGCAGGGTCCAAGAGGCTTCCACTATTACATAATAGTTGCGGTGAGAAGGACGAGTGGAAACCAAGGATGGATTGACGCAATCAAGAGAGCAAAACAAAACGTGGAGAAAACAGATTACAAAAATGCCGAAAGACTATTAAGAATATTTAAGGGAGAACAGCACACCCTGTTCTAAAAGTATCAATCTTTATAGAGCAGAGAAACATATCTCTTGTATTCACTGTTTAAAGAGAAAAGTGTTGAATCCACAGATTAGAAAAGGTTTAGAACTTTTCAAAAGTTATCTCCGGCAAATTTGATGAAACGTTATCCTGCAATGCGAAATCGGAAAGTACTAATTAGGTTTCGTGAATAAATATAATTTTAGAGAGGTGGTAACTCTTAGTTTGAAAATGAAAAAAGTGTGTTGCCGATTGGAAGAGCGGATGGTGAAAGGAGATGATGGGAAAGGTGTTCGACTATGTTTCTGGGGAGATGATTGGTAAAGAAGTTACTCTGTTGGGCTTGGTCGTTAACTGCAAAGCTGGTCCTTGTCTGAAGGTGAAAAACGATATCGTATATGTCCCAGAATTGGAACGGGAGGAATCCGAATTTATGGGGAAGAGTGTTTCCGTAACCGGAACGCTCCTTGAGAAGAAGATTATTCCCGATCCGATGGTTGATGAAAGTGGGGCGATAAGCACCGGGGCGTACGGCAACCAGCTGGTTTTGGAGAACATTTCAGAAATAAGAACGGTGTAGTTTAATCCGGGATTCTCCGCTTCCGGGGTATGGGTTTCAATTTGCTTTTAAATGAAGCTTGGAAAGGTGGGTCGCCGTGCATCTGTTCACTGTGGGTCACTCCACCAGAACCCTCCAGAAGCTGATAAGCCTCCTAAAGGAGCACGGTGTTCAGGTTCTTGTGGATGTCAGAAGATGGCCCAGCTCAAAGCGCAACCCGCAGTACAACCGAGGAGAGCTACAGAGGAGTCTAGAGACGGAGGGAATCGAGTACGTGTGGCTGGGGGAGGAGCTTGGAGGCTACCGAAGGGAGGGACTGGGTGAGGAGTCGCCGAACAAGGGGTGGAGCAGCAGGGGGTTCAGAAACTACGCCGACCACACCCTTACCAGAGAGTTCCAGAAAGGAGTAGAAAAACTCCTGAGCTACGCGGAAAAGCGGACGGTTGCCATCATGTGCTCCGAAAAGTTCTACTGGCGCTGCCACCGCAGAATAATCTCCGACTACCTAAAAGCCAAAGGGCACAAAGTCACCCACATCATCGAGAAGGGAGAAGCAAGAGAACACAAACTCACAGACTTCGCCAAGATAGAAAACGGAAAACTAACCTACCCCCAAGAACCCTCAAACACCAAGGCAAAAACCCGGAGCTAAACATGGATACACCCTCTTTTACCGCTCCTACCCTCCCACCCGCTCGCGTTGGTTTGAAAGATAATCGCAAATGAACGGTGAACCCGCCCCCTAATCTACCGAGGGGGTGCTGTGATCCTTAGGTGCGAGTTGGCTTACTGGTTTCTCTTACTTTACCTTCTGAACTAAGCTATTTACACTCTGAAGCAGCTCCACCATTTCTAGAAGTTCATCCTCTCTGATCCGGTAATACTCATGAGCGATCAGATTTCTTAAAAAGACGAGTCTCTTGACAGAGTTTGAAAACTTCATCGGATATTATTCCCTCGTTTTTGAGAATTTCAAAGATTTCCCTGTAGGTTGAGGGAAAACCCAGCTTTTCCCTCGTGATTACGTGTTCCCCTATTTCAATAAGTGCGTTTACGGCCTGGAAACATTCCATTGCCAGCGTGTTATAAACAAAATAATCTGAGATGTCTTTGTCCTTCAATTTTTTTGCATTAGCAAGATGTCTTTCGAACCTGAGTATGTTCTCAACAAGCCCTATTCCAGGACGTCCGACGCTATCCTTCGATAAAGCCAAGAATTCTCAAGGTAGTTCCTCAACACGATTCTCTTTATATCTAGTAGAAGGTCTTCATCCCTACAAAAAATCTCTCTCCCGTACTTTAGGACTTCAAATTGGATGTGAGGCGGAAGACGGTGAAAAAGCACAACATCAAGTTCCTCGGAATACATACTACCTATCTCAGCCTCAATTCTCGAGCCGGGCTCCTTTAAAACAACCGCTATGTCCACATCCGAGAGAGGTTTGTTCGTCCCCCTCACTTGAGACCCAAAAAGAAAAATAGCAACAACCTCAGGATAAGCTTCAATCTGCTTAAGCAACCTCTCCAATTTATCCCTGATCCGCCTCATTCGGAACAACACCATTCATTCACTTAACCTACTAACACCACCAGTTAATTTATGTTTTCCATAATCCCAGAACTAGGAAAAAAGAATATCCAAGTTTCAATGAAACCACGTATAATAGGAAATCATCTTTTGGAGAGTTCTGCTACGCTTTCCATGTTTCCTGGTGTTAGAACTTGCCATAGGACTCTCTCTAAAGGTTTGCCTTTCAATTCTTTGAAGCGTGGTATGAGGTTTTCTGCGTAAGCTAGCAGTTCCTTGCGAAGTTTCAGCACGTTTCTTCTGTTGGTCTCCTTTATCCGCGAAGAGATCTCTTGGCTTTTCTGGATTGAACGCAACACCTGATTTGCGTTTATTCTTTCTGAAAGGTAGGATTGCATCAGGGTGGCGAGAAACCGGATTCTAAGCGCTCTTGAACTCCACTCGTAGAGCCTTGTTGACCTTTCCGCCTTATTCACGTAGAATTGCTGGAAGTTGTTAATGCTTCTCTTCGTCGAGGAGCTTCCAATAGAAAGGTCGACTTGTGAGTAGTGTCCCATAGTATTCCTCACGTCTTCCAAGACTTCCGTTGGAGAGGTTTCAATGTCTCTGAATCTAGCCTCCTCTGACACGATCTTCTTAATAGCCTTAGCTGCGTGTTCCATGTCCCTCTGTGTAAGCTTCCCACTTTTGAAGGCTAACATTTCAATGTCGTAAATTTGTTTCGGGTAGGCCTCCTCGCTTTCGATTCCCACCGTCTTTCTGGCGAGAGTCAGCAGTTTATCGCCGATTAGAGCGCCGGGACTGATAGTCTTCACTCGTGAGACTCTTATCGCGAAGGTTTCAACATCCCTCATCTTTACAGTTGGCAGTGAAATATCACTTGTTAGAATGTCTATTTTGATGCGGCAATTTTCTTGGAACACGCTGGGTAGAATCACATCATAACTACTCAGTGGCAGGTTAATCTTCGGAACTCTGGGAATGTATCTTGTGAACTGAAAAAAGGGTTCGAATCCTCTAAACTTCCGAGACAGCTCGCTGAAGAGCTGGTTAAGCTCTTTCTCCTGAAGACGTGTTATGAAGTCAAGGTCGACGCTGCCCCTCTGAATCTCTGGTGGAAGATGGAGTTGCACCGCGGCTCCGCCCTTAAGAACAAGAGCGTCAGAGATTTCTTGTAACTGAACAGCCAGCTCATAGTCCCACGCAAACAGCTCCAGAATTAGTGGTTGAGAGAACCCATACTTTTCAGCTCTGCTGGATAGCTCCTCTTCAGAGAATGCATGAGTCCCGTGAATTAGTAGAGTGTCGAATTGGCTCATTCTAAACTCCTCTTCTTAGTGCATTCAGGACGGAGTTCACATGTTTGTTTCTCTTAGTGTTCTTCATCATCCTGGCTGGAGCGTCGACACCGAGTTCCTTTATTATAGCTCTCAGCTCTCCGTCAACACCTCTCCTTGAAGCGGATTTGTTCAGCCGGGAGTAATCGATTTTCGCGTTTCTCAAGGCTGAAAAGAGTATTCTTCCCGCCTCATCCGTGGGGAAGGGAATTCGGTGACGTGTGCTCTCGAAGTAGAGGTCCACCAACGCCCGCTCCAGGGAGGCCACACCGTCCCGCCCGCCGTAAAGACCGGAGAACTCCCTAACAACAACTACGTCCTTGTCCGCGACGCTGAGAGCAACGTTGACCTCCGCCTCACTCGGGTTTACCAGCGCCTCAAACTCCTCTCCGAGAATCTTAGCCACGTACTCTCCCGAACCCTTCACAGTGTACACCAAGTGAATCATCCTCCTCGGAAGCGAGTGCATATACCCGTACAGCACAGACGGACCAGTTATCATAAACTCCACCCCCCGCTCCAAGAGAAGTTTCCTAACCCTCTCCACGCCGGGAGGAAGCCGCGGCGAAGCAGGCACCCCCTCTCCAGGCTTCCTAGCCATGTAGACACCGTATCCAACCCTCACAAGCTTACCCGAGTCCAGAAGATCCCGGAGCACACGGTAGGTTGTACCCGGCCTGTAACCCTTCTCCCGCCGCAGAAGGTCAACGGCCTCGGCAGCGTAGAAACTGGTGTTGCCAAACCTCTCCCTCAAAATTCTAAAAGCGGCGTTTTTCCAGTTCATAGGAATAGTAAGACTGAGCAAAAATATATATTTTTTGACAACTCTTACCATAAAACCCAACCAAACAAAAAGAAGAAAACCAAAACCCCGAAACCAAAAGAACCCCAGAAAAAAGCCACCAGAACACCACACAAAATTCAAACTCAAAAGTTGGTATCGATCCTAACAGGTTGCCAACCAGAAAAAACAGAAACACCTAGCTCACTCCGACACCAGATGAAGGAGTTACCCGCCCCCAATCCAGTGTACAACAACATGAAATTTCTAGTTAATCATATAGAAAAGCAGAAGGAGACAAAACATCAAAACGCCAATTTGCTCACCAAAACAGATACGCGACTCCGCAATTTTGGAAACCCCAACCTCCCTCTCCAGATAGATTTAAGAGTGGCGAAATTATTATCTCAAAATTATACACCAAAGTTAACAGAATTGTTAATGATGGTGCATCAAAATGAGAATAAAGATTCTTGACCAATTAGCAAGGAGAAGAGTATTCACGGTTAAGGAAGCTGCAAAGGTCAGCGGGGTAGATAAGAATGTTCTCAAGGTTCTCCTTTCGAGACTTGAGAAGAAAGGGTGGATTGAAAGAATAGAAAAGGGGAAGTATATGGTAATACCCTTGGGTGCAAGAAAAGGCAAGTACACGCTGAACGAATTCGTTATCGGTTCTCTACTCGTAAATCCATCGGCGATTTCCTACTGGTCAGCCCTCAACCACCATGGCTTAACGGAGCAGATACCCACAACAGTCTTTGTTCAGACAACTTCGAGGAAGAAAAGGCAGAAATTAGAAATATTTGGAGTAAGATACAAGATCATCAAGATAAAAGAAAGGAAGTTCTTCGGCATTGAAAACACATGGATCGACGAGTTTCAAGTTAACGTGACAGATAGGGAAAAAACAATTATTGATTGCTTAGACAAGCCTGAGCACTGCGGAGGGGTGATCGAAGTTGCAAAAGCTTTGAAGCACGGCGAATTCGATTTCAAAAAGTTATCCGAATACGCTGTTAAGATTGGGAACTCCGGGGTTATAAGAAGACTCGGGTACCTATGTGACGTTTTAGACTTAAAAATAAGACTCCAAAAGACCAAGGCGAGGAACTACCTGCTTCTCGATCCCACAATGCCCGAGAAGGGAAAAACGAGCAGTAAGTGGAAGCTGATAATCAATCTCGACATAGGTGAATTGGAATGATCACCGAGTTTGAAATAAGAGAATCTGCAAGGAAAAACGGTGTGCCAGAAACGACGGTGGAAAGAGATTATGCCCAAGACTGGCTCCTAGCAAGTCTATCCAGACTCAAGATGGCATTGAAAGGCGGGACAGGCATCAGAAAGGTATACATTAAAAATTACAGGTTTTCGGACGATTTAGATTTTACAATGCTCGAAAACTTGGAAGCAGACAAAGTAAAGGAGAAGATCAACGAAGCCGGAAGACAAGCAACAAGGGAGAGCGGAATTGATTTCGAAGAGAATATCGAATTTAAGGAAGTTGAAAACGGACACGAAGCTACAGCTTATTTTAGAATTCTGAGAAAAACCGGCAACCCTTTAAGAATAAAGATAGACATAACGAAAAAGGAGAAAGAGATTGTGATCCTCCCACCAGAAAAGAGAAGAATAATTCACCCATATTCTGATGATTGCAAAGCCGAGGTACTGACCTACCCACTAGAAGAGATTTTTGTAGAAAAGATAAGGTCCCTATTCCAGAGAACTAGGCCAAGGGATTTGTACGACGTATGGTACCTTTCGAAACTCGGATTAGATGTTTCCGGAATCATATACAAGAAATTCAAGTTTAAAAAGGGTTAGTGTCGATCCTGATAGTTTGTCAACCAGAAAAAAGGATTTCAGAAACGCTTGGGAAAGTTCACTCCGACACCAGATGAAAGAGTTACCCGACTTTGATATAGTATACAACAACGTGAAGTTTCTAGTTGATGCCATATCGAGAAGCGAAAGGTGATAAAACATCAAAACGCGACTCTGCTCACCAAAACAGATATGTGACTCCGCAATTTTGGAAACCCAATAAATCCCCAACTTCTTTCTTCGAATAGATTTTCTCCCTACCTAAAAATAGGTAGATTCAAACACTAGCGAAGAACTATTGTTGCAAGATTTACCATGACTTCGAGAAGAACCAGTAACAGGTGTTATGATTTAAGGAGATGGTTACGTGGGGGCCGATTTTAGACCACGCGAAACACTTTTAACTTGTCAGTATATTGACAAGAATAGTGGTGAATCTTGTCAATTTCAAGCCTAGTTGAGGATAACTGGTGGTGGAGACCCGATTTTCTGGGATTCCTAGAGGACCTCGCGAAAAAAGTGGACGAGGAGACCAGACGATCACCGGAGAAGTTGAAGCGGAACCTGGAAATCCTTGCGGAGGAGGTAGGGGAGCGCGACCACGACTTGGGCCAGCTCAAAAAGCCCGGCTCCACCCTCAGGATTGAGGAGATTTGGATGCCGCAGCTTCTCCCCGCCCTGAAGAAAAACGTTCTCTCCGACGCGGCCGGAGACTACGTTCTCATAAGCCTGCGGGGCCCGCGTCGGGTGGGGAAGACCACCCTCCTGAAGCTCCTGCTCACGGAACTCCTTATGCGCAGCATCACCAGTCCCGGCGAGTTGAACCCCTTGAAGGTGGTCTACATTCGCTGCGACAGACCGGGGATGGGTGGTGTTGAGGGCCTAGCCAGCCTGATTCGAGACTTCCTCGCCAGGAGAGCGGACTATCCCGGAGACGCGTACGTCCTCCTCGACGAGGTGAGCAGCCTGCGGGACTGGCAGTTCGCCGTGAAGGACCTGTACGACACGGGGATCCTGACAAGGAATAGGGTTAAGCTGCTCATCACCGGGAGTCACAGTTTGGACGTTAGAAAGGCCTCTGAGGTCCTCGGACTCAGGAGGGGAGTAATGCTGGAGGACGGCAACGACAAGCTGCTGCTTCCCATGAAGTTCGCCGAGTACGTCTACTACCGAGAACAGCTCGCCGGCAGGCACACGCTTAGAGACCTGGAGGACGGTCTGGGAACCGAGGAGAAGCTCGAAGCATTCGTGGAGCTAACCACCCCTGGAGGCGGAGTGCCCCAGATTCTGGAGATGGCGGAAGCCTACATAAACGAGCTCTACGCCTACTTTGAAGACTACCTCCTCACCGGAGGATTCCCCCTAGCCGTCCGCCAGCACCTCGAGCGTGGGAGAATAAACCCCAATGTTTACACCGAGTATGTCGACCTCGCGGCGAAGGACGCGCTAAGGTGGCGCCTAAACGAAGACACCCTATTCAACGTTCTGTGGGAGCTGCTGAGAGCCCCGGGAGGCCCCTTCGAAGCCGTCCCCATAAAGGAAACCAGCACAAACAAGCTGGCGGGCAGGCTGGGAATCTCGCACAACACCGTCAAACAGTACCTAGACTACCTGGTAGACGCGTTCGTCCTACTCGAAGTCCCAAAACTAAAGCAGCTAGATACACGCAGCCCTCCACCCAAAAGCCCCAAGAAGTACTACTTTTGGGACCCCCTAATGTTCTACGCCCTAAAAGCCATGAGCGCCGGAAGCAGAGACCCCTACACCACGGCCCTAAACACCCATGAAACATGGAAACCAGTCACAACAGAAATGATAATCGCCAGCAACACCGCCCACATGATACTAACCCTAGAACACATCCAAGACACACGCCTCCTAAAAAGAAAAATATTCTACCACAAACCCCAACCCGGAAAAGAAATAGACCTCCTAATAGACATCCGAGGAAGGCTAACCCCCATAGAAGTATACTCCAGTGAGAAAGTCGACACCAACTACGTCAAAAAACTGGCAAAAACAAGCCAACAGCTAAAAACAAGAGGAATACTAATCCACACGGGCAGAGAAACCCAAACAGCCACAAACCACGCAGCGGTACCAGCCCCCCTATTCATGCTCCTCGCATAAACAAACCTCCACATCCAATGCCTCCGAAGCACCACTTTTCAAGAGATTGAGAAGCCAAGCGAGTCAAACCCAGAGCTAAGGAATACCCCTACAGGCTGAGAAAGTCAGGAGAGGTACAAAAAGTGCACAGGGGATGGTACTATATCCCCGAGAAGAGAGACGTATGGGACTTCCTCGCCAGAGACAAGCACTTCAAGGTCCTAATTAAGCAGACCGCCGCAAGCATATGGAACCACGACTTCGTCCACAGAAACGTCTACCGTAGCCGTCGAAAACCAATCGCACAAAAACGCATTAGAAAGATTCGCCCAGCGAATGGGCTGGATCTTCGAAGTGGAATACCACCCCAAGATGCCCTACGAGTACAAGAAGATTGACAGACTGTTTGTCGAAGCACCAGAGTCCTGCATAGTCAGCTGCATGGCCGAATGGGCCTTCACAGACGCCCTCTCCACACTGTACCTCAAGAGGAACGAAGTCAACCTCGACAAGTTGAGACAGCTAGGCAGGTGAAAGAGAATCTCCGGAACCCACACACGCGTGTGGACAGCAATAAGATACGGCTGCGCAATGCTCAAAAGGAGGCTAAGAAACAACAGGTTCAAGGTCAGAGCGGCGAACCTGAAGCAGAGCGGTGTCCAAGAATTAATAGAAGAAGCCGTTGAAAAGGTGGCGGAGTTTGTCTAGAGCAGTAGAAATGGTGAAGAAGCGAGAGCAAGAAATCCTGAAAGCGATACTCCACATATCCGATAAGACTAGGGGGTTTCACTAATCCCCAACTTATAGTAATAGGCGGCTACGGCCTAGGAGCGCTCATCCTGCTCTCAAGGTTCACAAGGGACTGCGACCTCGCCCTCAGGAAAAGAGACGGGTGGAACATAGACCATCCAAACATCGGTAATACTTAATAGTCGACGCCAAGATTTAAATCAGCTGCGTAACTCCTATAAATATAGGACATAATTTTATTGTGGAGGTTTAAAGTTGGTATTAGAAAACGACATTTTCCTGGATGATGTGCACCTTAAGATAAGAGACGAGGTTAAAGATTTCGTGAAATGGGTAGACCCAAAGTTGCTAAGAGCCATGGACGCAGAGGAGGTTGACTACCCCCATGATTTTTACCGTGAAGCGGGTAGGAGAAACCTTCTGGGGCTGAGATTTCCGAAGAAGTATGGTGGAAGAGAGTTAGACTGGGTGGCGGATTGCGTGGCGCTAGAGGAGATCTCCCTCTTCGGATTCGGTATGGGGTGCTCTTATGCCATGCCCATAATCGTGGGTGAGGCCATAAACACCTTCGGAACCGAGGAACAAAAGAAAAAATATCTCGTTCCAATACTGAAGGGTGAAATGGTGTCGGCGGAGGGTTTAACAGAACCCCGCGGAGGCTCAGACTTCTTCGGAACAAACACCGTAGCAGAAAGAGACGGTGACGTCTACTATCTCACAGGAGAGAAAAGATTTATCGCGGGAGCTAAGGAGGCGGACCTGTTCCTACTATACGCACGAACAAACCTGGATCCGAAAGTCCCGGGGCACAAGGCGCTAAGTGCTTTTCTGGTGGAGAAGGACATGGGCGTGGAGATCGCGGAGACCTACGGTTTAATGGGTTTCAGGGGCATGGGCACGGCGAGGATACAGCTCAATGGAGCGGAGGTGCCTGCGGAGAACCTCTTGCTGGGTGAGAACAGGGGAAGAGAAGTCTTCAACCGCATGATGCTTCCCGAAAGATTGACCTCCGCCGCTAGTGGCCTCGGTGCGAGGGCGGCTCTGGAACTGGCCATGAAGTACGCAAACATGAGAAAGGCTTTCGGAGTCCCGATAAGAATGTTCCAGGGGGTAAGCTTCAAGATAGCGGACTGCATAACCAAGCTGGATGCGGCGCGGGCGCTGGTTTTCACCGCTGCTAAACAAGCGGATCGGGATCCCGACTCCTACGAGACGAGGAGATTGGTCTCCGAGGCGAAGATGTACGGAACCCAGGTTGGATGGGAAGTGATAAACGATGCCATGCAGATACTGGGTGGAATCGGCTACACTCAAGTTTATCCCCTCGAAAGGCTTCTAAGAGACTTTAGACTGGGACTTATTTGGACAGGTTCAAACGAAATCATGCAACTGGTTATCCAACACGAGGCTTACCGTAAGCTCTTGGGAAGCAACTTCGAAAAGGAGCGAGACATCGAACTCGACGCCATAGAAGCACACAAAATAGCAGAAAAAGTATACGAATAACTGAATATCAACAATGTCTAATACTCAACCCATCCAACATTCAATTTTTTAATCTATAACCGTAAAAATTGACTTTTTCGGGATGATTGATTTTTAATAATTATATAGATGAAAACTCTCACATTTGGATTTTGATCTTTAGATTTGTAGAAACGGCTGATTCTGGATTGCTTACTGCATCGCCTTGTGTTTTTTACAGAGGATTGGCAAGAAAGCCCCAATCCTTTAGGGCGTAGGTGGTTGTCCCGGCTGGCTGAAACCAAAAAACACCCGCCTCAGGCTGCGGAAGGCCTTAGGGCGAGCCGGAGGAGCCCGAAGAGCACGGTTGGCGTGGCTCCTCGGGAGAGGAGCCCGCGGAGCCGTGGAAAGCCCAGCAGAAACCAGAAAAAGAAAGAAAATTAATTTTCAAATACTGAACATATGATAAGCTTTATTAGTTTATTAGAATTGGTACACCTGGAAAAGAGAAAATTCTATACGATTTTAAAAAGAGGTGTAAGAAGATGATTTTAGATCCAAAAGAAAGAATTGAGGAATATACCAAAAAGGGGTGGTACGGTAATAAGACACTTATCGATTACTTTGAAGAGAACGTAGCCCGCAGCCCGGACAGCGAAGCACTGGTCGACGCCCCCAACAGAGAGCAATTGGACGGGGAAAAACCGAAGCGTCTCACATGGTCTCAACTAGGAAAAGCTGTGGATAGGCTCGCCTTACACATGCTGGAGATGGGCGTAAAGAAGGATGATATCGTAATGGTCCAGTTACCCAATGTTGTGGAGCTGGCAATATCCTACTTGGCGATAGGTCGGATAGGGGCAATCACAACCCCCTTGGCAGTACAGTACCGCCGCCATGAGCTACGCTACACTATGGGAGTGACGGAGCCGGTCGCCTTTATTACGACAACAAACTTTAAGCAATTCAATTACGTGGAGATGGTACAAGATATAGCTCCAGAGTTTCCGTCGCTGAAGCATATCATAGCAGTGGGGAAAAATGTACCTGAAGGCGTCTCCTCTTTTGAGGAGATGGTGGAGAGCAACATAGAAGAAAAATATCCAGCCGACTACTTGGACAAGTATAAACCAGAAGCTAATGAAATTTTTACCATCTGTTGGACATCTGGAACCACGGCGGATCCCAAGGGTTGTCCCCGTAGCCATAACAACTGGATTTGCCACGCCAGAGCTGTTACAGATGGAGTCCCCCTTAAGATGGGAGCTACTATCCTGCTTCCTTATCCTCTGGTAAACCTGGCGTCGCTCACGGTGCTCTATGTGCCATGGCTGATGACTGGAGGAAAGCTGGCACTCCATCACCCATTCGATCCCCAAGTTTTCGTTCAGCAGCTGAATGAGGAGAATGTTAACTGGGTGGGAACGGCTCCTGCGATGCTGAATGCGCTGATTCAACTGGGTCTTCTGCCCAAGGCTAACCTAACCAGCGAGCTTAAGATCGGCTCTGGTGCAGCGCCGCTCTCGGAATGGATGATTGAGGAATTCGCTAAATACGGTGTGGAAATCATCAATTACTACGGTTCCAACGAGGGGGCGGGTCTCTTTAGTACACCTCAAGATGTACCCGACCCTGCCGAGAGGGCGTACTTGTTCCCTCGTTGGGGTGCCCCCGGTTTTACGTGGCATAACAAGGCGGCCGAGATGTACTCGACCAAACTGGTTGATCCGACGACAGGAGAGGTAATAACGGAGCGAGGGAAGGCGGGGGAGCTGTGTGTAAAGGGTCCCACCGTGTTCCCCGGGTATTATAAGCGTCCAGACCTCACTCAGGAAGCTTTCGACAGCGAAGGATACTTCAGAACCGGAGATCTATTCTGCATCGAGGGAGAAAACCTAGATCGTTACAAATTTGTTGGCCGATTAAAGGACTTGATCATTCGTGGGGGACAGAACATAAGCCCGGAAGAGATTGAGATT
>Ga0164310_10000723_pt1 | contig 18092 bp, 12 predicted proteins | sample GuaBasSedimGuay1_FD_121795 | JGI IMG/M metagenome (GOLD analysis project Ga0164310, IMG submission 121795) | Subseafloor sediment microbial communities from Guaymas Basin, Gulf of California, Mexico - Guay1, Core 4569-9, 0-3 cm | ecosystem: Environmental > Aquatic > Marine > Hydrothermal vents... | reverse complement strand
GCCTTCTGTCTCTCACCGATTGAAAAAGGATTAAGACCTTCCGATTGTTTATGTTATGGTAAACCAGGAACAGGTAAAACAGCGTTAGTAAAACATATCCTCGAACAAATCCAAGATTACACGAACTGTTTTGCCTTTTATGTTAATTGCTGGGAAAATAAAACGCTGAATCAAATACTTGGGAATCTAGCAGTTCAAGCAAATGTTTTTGTAACAGAATCAAGCTATTCCGCTAAAATTTCACGATTGAAACAAAAGATAAAGAATAAACCATGCGTCATAGCATTGGATGAAATCGACAAGATAGAGAGAAAAGAGCTGAACGACATCCTCTACATTCTTAAACAAATGGGTAAAGTTGGGTTAATTTGTATCTCAAACACTAGAAAATACGTTATTGATCTTGATCCAAGAATACTCTCCAGAATCCGTTTCAAATCAATTAAATTTCCGCCTTACTCAAACGAGGAACTCCTAATCATATTAAGGCATAGAGTAATTGAGTGCAAGGCACTATTCCCCGGAACGTATTCCATGGGTATACTCGAGAAGATAGCGGACTTGGCAGCTGGAGATGCAAGGATAGCTGTCCAGACTCTAAGAAATGCAGCTTACAATGCTGAGAGAAAGGGAAAGCACAGAATAGAAGAAGATGATGTGAAGCAAGGGTTCGAAGATGTAAGCGAGATAAAGAGGAAGTACACGCTACAGAAATTAAGCGAACATCACAGATTAATCTATCAAATAATCAAGAAAAATCCTGGAATAACTTCTGGTAAGTTGCTTACGTCTTACAGAGAATTGTGTAGGAAGATGGGGTTACATCCTAAATCGAATAGAAGCGTGAATAATTATATCTCAACATTGTTAGGCTTTGATTTGATTAGAAGCGAAAGAATTGGAATAAAAGGAAATATAAGGAAATTTTATGAAATCAGATAATTTAGTGAAATCACCTATCGAAGCTGACAGCGGAAGCTTCCGAATAATTTGTTCTCAAGAACTTGTAAAACAGATATAAAAGTTATTTAAAACGATAACCTAGTGAACTGTTTGGATGGAAGTTTGAGTTCACGAAGAAGTTGAGAAGAGTAAAGAAGGTAGAGTTCAGATATTGAAGTATTAAGAAGGTAGTTTTACATGGAAAACGCTGAAATAATTCGAATTTTAACTGAAGATGATTACTGTATATATTTATAAAAGAAAGAATCGAAAAACACAGAAGATGATTAAATCCTTGACATTTCTGGCGTATCACCGCCCGCCATAGGGGTGGTTAGGTTACCACTAAGTTAAACAAAGCTTCTATAATCTCTCTAAGCTCATGATGTTTGATGCCATTTTCTTCATATTCATCCATTTCTAAAATTTCATCTGCCGTCATGTCACTGATAACTTTGATAACATTTTCCCCAAATAGCTTTTTCATATCTGTAAAATCATCATACTGCTGTAATTCTCTGCCGGATCTTTTAATAGCTTCTGGATGCAGATAATTTTCTATTGCACGTTTTCGAAGAATGAAGAAAATTCCTCCTTCTTGCTCACATTCATTTTTCCAATTTAATTTCCTTCGAGGCACATTTCCATTTTGGCTTTTCCGATCACTGTCCACAATGACGCCGAAACGTCTATTCAGTCTTCCCATGGCTCTGATATCAATCCAATATTTTAAATTGCTTCCCCCGACAGGGATAAGTCCGATGCCTTTATCTTCAAAATCGGATTCTAAATAACCTGCTTCTTTCAATTTAGATGCCACTGTTTTCCAAAACATTACGTCGTCAGGCCCCTCTACAAACACACATGCTTTATACCCAGTGATTTGATCTGATGGTTCAACACCCAGTTCCTCTGCGATTTTACCCAAATCAAGTTCTGGGTACTGAATTGATTTTGCCACGCCCCTTTCTCGTACAATTAGTACTAAATCCTTTAGTGGTGAGGCACCTGCGAAAACCGGAGAATGAGATGTGATAATAATTTGATATCCCATATCCGCTAATTGTCTAAAAGAATATGCCAACTCTCTTTGAAGACTTGGATGTAAGTTATTTTCAGGTTCCTCGACACCGAAAATAAATTTAGATTCCTTTTCATCCCGTTTTTCAGCTAAATACTGGAAAAAAGCAACCATTAGAAGCCGTCTTATTCCACTACCTCGCTTTTCAAGAGGCTTACTAACACCACTGTGATCCTTACCATAAATTCGTATGCTTACAGCTTTATCCCACGAAAAAACTGGTTCAGCTCGAAGGGAAACGAGATCGCTCGTATATCTTTGAAGTCTCTCAAATATTTGGTCAACTTCATTTTGAATTTCATTTTTTATCACGCCAGTAAAATTGCTTCGGGCTTCAGCAACAGATTCATGCTCAGCAGCCATCCTGACTATTGGGCGAAATGTACTTTGAAATGATGTTTCACTTATATCGGTTTTAGTTTCAGATTCAAACAAGTGAAATTCGGGAAGAATAGATTTAATGCACTTCCATAAATTACTTCTCGAAGGGACGTCGAGGATGTATTCTCCTACTGGGATGTTCTTTTCTATTGCTTTATCTCTGAGAGCTTTTCTTTTACTTTTATTAGTTATTCCCCGGCCCGCCCTTGTAACTGCAATTCCTTCTTGACGACACCTTCTATTAAGTTCAGTTTCATTTAACACAGTTAAACCTGCAAAGTTTTCATCCTGAAAATCCATAGTAATGAGAGAAATTCTGACTTTTGTAGGATCATTGCGAGGATACGTTTTTCTAATTACAAGCCTTCCATCATTGTCAAGCAACATCTCCTCTTTAAGTGTGGTCTCTACCCCCTCTTCTATTTGTATCGTTTCCGGAAGGGCTGAAAAAGCAATTTCAATGATCATGTCTTCGTTAGGACCTGCGCCATCATGAAAATCATCTGCCTCGATCTTTGGTTTATCGTCAAAGAATAATTTGATGGCCCGCAGAATACTAGATTTTCCAGCATCGTTTTTTCCGACTATTGTTGCTAGATTACCAAGACGAGTTTCTTGTAACTCTTTAAATGGGCGATAATTTCTGATACTAATACTATGAATTTTCATATTCCTTTCCTTCCAGGCGAATTTGATAGCATGGCATATATTATTGTGATGTGGATTCATAAGAAGTTCACTGAACTGCTACAATCAATGTCCCTCACTTAACAGTGAATTGCTTTATCCCATTTCTTTCAGTTTCTCTATTCCTTTGACTAAAGCTTCCAGGATTTCAGGATTTTTAACAAGTTCTAACATAAGCCTATTAGCTTTCTTTCTTAATTTAATTTCAAAACAGACTTCAACAGTTCCATCTATGTAAGTCTTCTTTGTCCAGGTATCAATCTCTTAACCTTTAATATTCGACTCATCAAGTCCTCAAAGATAAGACTAGCTGTAGACTTGCTCATCACGTTGGTTTTGGTTATGGGATAAACGGTCATCCTTTTCTTCATAACTCTAGATTTGCTGATAACGAGAAAATATCCCGGATTTGTTATCCTAAAGATTAAATAATTCCAATTCCCCGTCTCTATGCTTCTTTTTATCTTCAAGATGTTGTCTACTTTCTGTATCTGCGGATCATGAAATATATCTGTTGGGTGTTCAAACGTAGCTTTGCCTTCAGCCATGTTTATTGAAGAAGTTATCACGGTATTTCCTTCGTCTAAACATATTCTAGATAGTTTGACTAGATCTTCATCGTTTAACTCAACTATCTCGTATGTATACTCAGCTTTCACTGCCAGTGATATTTTCTCGATCGTGTCGCTAAAATCTTCTTCAGAGGTTTTCCCCGCATGCGTTAGAACACAGAACACTCCGTTAAGTATGTTGAGAGCCATGGTTGTAACTATAACACTTTCCACCGTGTCTGTTTCCCTATGAGGAAAAAGCGCGGCATGGTACAGGGTACCTAACAAGGTTCTATGCGATTCCTCTTTTTTATCCAAGTAATTGAATACAACCCATTTGTCATCTACGACTTCAAATGTCTTCATTTGCCTTAACACTTCTTCTTTTAAATCGGGTGCAACATCTGTAGCGGATAAAATTTTTTCAACAAGCTCTCTACTAATAATACCTGATCTCAGAACTTTTCCTTCTTTTATGTCCACTTCTGCTAGACCTAAGTTTTGGACCAATGCTTCTTGACAACTTTCGACGTCTTTCAAGCTTGGTTTTAGTCCAATATAAATTCTTAGCTGCATTTTCTCACCTTCTAGGGTACAAAGCAAGCTGCATTTTCGCAACTACAGCCTCTTTCATGGTAAAATAAGTTGTCTTGCCGTGATATTCCTTCTCCAATAATCCTTTATTGTGTAATCTTTCTAAATACTTCCATGCAATCACCCGATCTAACGAGGCTTCTTCGGCTAAATCTGGCGGCGATACATGCCGTTTTTTAAGTAAAAACTTTATTATTTCTCTTTCTTTGGTTGTAAGCTTTATTTCCTTATCAGTTTCGTACCCAAACCTCAAAGAGGCTTCCTTTACATTTTCCATGTCGATGAATTTCTGTCTCTTCCTGAATGCAAGCTCGAACGCATAACGAGTCAATTTGAGAGCTAACTTAGGGATTCCTAAGGATTTTTGGGCGATAAAGTCTAAAGCATCCTCAGATATAGTATCTTTCTTTCCACCGGCGTTAGTGATCCGTAGAAGAACTAATTCCTTAATCTCTTCGGCTTTTAATGGATAAATGTAAATTTCTCTGTCAAAATCTAAATCATCCAATAGTTGATCGGGCGTCCACAGAGATATTATTATGTTTGGTCTCCCTACAAAGTTTTGTATGTACTGCTTCGTCCTTTCGATAGGCTCTGTTCCTTCAAAAATTACGTAAAGGAAATTTTCCTCTGGAGGGCCCATGATAGATGGTTTTTCGTAATCTTTCGGGTATACCACCTCATCTTTAGCAACATTATAAACCATTCCGTAATAGCCTTTCTCTTGTGCATAGGCATTCAAGATCCTAGTGAGGGACTTTTTTCCGATACCTTCGGCTCCAATTATAGCTAAATTGAAAGAATGAGTTGCTCTGGTGGCCATGCCAACATATTCTGCTATCTCTTCCAGCTCGGCCATTCTATTTACAAAAAGTTTTTCGTCATTCTTTCTCTCTAAAGGATCTATTGGATGGGTTTTGAAGGGATCTGCTTTGAAATTGAAGAAGAAGTACCAAGTAGAAGGAAAAACGCCTAGTTCTTGTACACGTTTTTCTCCTTTTTCGAATGCCTCGTAGATCTTCTTTTTCAACAGCAAGCTGGATCACCATTATTACATAAGTAACACATGTTACTATTTATGTCTTCCGAAAAATTTAAATAATTTTGGTAACATAGGTAACATAGGTTATGATATGCTATATATTAATGTTTATAAAGCCCAAAACAACATACCGAAGATTGTTAAGGGATACTTCGTAAAATTTGAGAATATAGATATTTTGAGAGGGGCCAATAGAAGGGCTTTCTTACAATCCATCGTCAGTTCTCTAAATCGAGAAAACTATGATTCTACCGTCGCTCCAGAAGATCTTTCAGAAAATTTTGACATCGTCTTACTGAACGTACCAGAGGATAAATTGTCACGTATTTCTTCTAAGTATAAAAGACTAGGTCCTAGTTTCACTAAAGTAGATATCACAAGAAAAGATATAATCGAAAGGGCATGGAAAAACAGAGTGAGAATAGATCTTTTGAAAAGAGGCTTACTAAAGATAGGAGACCGTTATATCCTTGAAGAAGACGTACTAGACCGAACAAATAAGTTTAAAAGAGCGTTCAGAGTACAAGCGGCCATCATCGATAACTCTCCCTCGATTTATGTAGATCCCAGGATCAGAGTAATGATTCCTCTCGGAGATAAGGGGATAAATCAAGCTGATGAAATGGGAGAAGAGTCCAAAATTTACGTCAGAGTCCTTCCTCACTGGCAAAAGGGGATCTTGATTGGAACAACCGGTAAGAAGGCGGCTGAAATGCAGTTTCCTATTGGAAACAAGACCTTTCCAGGGCATAAGTACTGGAGAATCAAACATAATATTCGTTTTATTAAACCTCACGAAGCTATGCTTAATGTCTATGTTGCAGCTTATGAAAAGAAACTACCCTACCCTGAATCTTGTGTGTTTGCTGAATTTAAACGAAGGGCATCGCTCCCTGATTACTTGAAGAAGGACCCTCATACACGTGTTGATGAGTCCCTGCATTTTATCAGAAAATACTTTTCCTCTACCTACTTCCTCGGTAAAAAGTTAATATTCAAAGGGCCTGTAACTACCGCGGACCTTTGTTATCATGAATATATTTTTCCTTCACAAAGTTCCTTCCAAGTAGTTGTTGGCAATGGGATGACAACTACTATCAAAGGTCTTCATAAAGCTTTGAGACGCCACGGTCCATATTCTGGCCGTTTTGACGGAAAATACGTCGTGGTTCATTATGGAGATGAAGATAAAATCCTGAAGGCGACTCTTTCTCTTAGGAAGATATACTCTGCGCTTAATCTTGGTAAGCTTACACCAGTATCCATTGGAAAAGCGGGCCTGATAGATACCGGTGGCGAATCTGTTGCCGATTATACATCGACCATTGCTGAACTCAGAACAGCGATCATGGAAGAGCAAGAAAAAGTGATAGTGTTGATAGTTCTTCCAGATGCTTACTCTTCAGAAATCTATTTTAAGTCTAGAGCTCAACTCTTCGAGAGAGTTTTTGGGGCGGAGCCTATTCCCGCCCAAGCAATTTCATACACTGCCCTGGAAAAGGTTGCTTCTGGTCATCAAAGCTCCTATGCCATTTGTGTTAACACAGCATCACAGTGCTATATCAAATTAGGCGGGACAGGTACAGCTGTATGGATTTTGAAAGACCCCGCCGACATCAGTATTCCTGGAGTTGAACGGGGCTCTTCGTGTTATGCATATCATGATGTATCCAGAAGGCCTAAGATAAAGGCTTCCGCCACTGCATATAGCGCATTGACGGATTCTTATGGAAGGTATATAGCAACTGGGGCGAAGCCGATCGGTGGCGAAAAATTGACTCCCTCAAATTTCTATGACATACTTGTTGAGCTGATACAGAAAGTGTCAGTTTTCGTAAAGAGATATGGTGTGGTTGGGAGGGATAAGCGATTTAGATTCAGGCGTTTGGTTTTTGCGAAAGATGGCGTGATTAGGGATGAAGAAGCGAATATGATGGCTGAAGTTATAACTAATGGATTGCCAGACGAAAGAAAACCACCCATTCCGCAATTATTAAAAAAGATCCCTATGCTCCCTGAACAGCTCGTGATAGATATAATAAGTGTCAATAAGACACCGAATAAGAGAATTTTTAAAAAGGTTGAGGATAAATTCTTAAACGTAATGGAGGGGACTGCTATTTCTTATGATGAAAACACAGGGTTACTGGTTTCATGCAGTTCTCATATCGGGACGGTACAACCGATAGAGATCTCACTCTGTGAGCATCTATGTCTGAATGGTGATTCTATTCCAAGACCGCACATTTCTCAGATTATGGACGAGTATTACCGCCTTACATTTCTCAACTGGTCATCAGTCTTTAAACAAGGAAAGTATGCGTTACCACAGATACTAACACAGAATTTGGGAGAAAACATTTCAGCCGGAGTATTTGTACCCGATGATATGATTCTCCTTTGAGGTGTAAAGCATGCTAGTAGATGTTATGAGGAAGCTGGTTGATAAACTTGATGTAAGTGTTCCAGAACATGAAGTCGGAGCTCCTTTCTTCAGCAATTCCAGTTATAAGGCTTTTCCAATCTCTAAAGAGAACTTCAGAAAAATCGAAATGGTTGAAAGCGACCGGAAGCTAGCATTTGTAGACGGCGGCAATCAGGAGATTTTGGGGGCCCCAAATTTTTCTGTTCAGTTCAATCGCGTATACTTCTGCACTTTTGCAGCGCAACAGAGGATCTTAAATAACAATTTACCCAATCGGATCGAATTCCTGTCATTAACCTGTTCGACCTTTAGAAACGAAGAAATAATCTATGACACATGGCTATTTCCTCTTGATGATAAATGCTTGGAGCTTCTTCCTGAGGAAAGTGACCTCTCATTCAATTCATTCGATCGAACAGTTACCGTAGGTACACAGAGAGCTGATATCGAGAGAGTAGCTTCCATCGCGAGGAGGTTTGCAGAATGGAAGTATGCTTTTCATGTAATTGAGAAAGAGTTGAACGAGGGAGACGTACTTGTTGTTGATGGGACGCTCCAGACTGCCTTTACAAATGAATTTAAGTACGCTAGGAAAGTATACGATGCTGGGAAATCAAGGGGGGTAATAATAACAGGACTTTCGAAGACTAGTCATCTTTTTACTACAACAGGCCTGTCCTTACTTGGAGCAGTTCGTAAGGTAGCAGATGACTCGAATATTGGCGGAACATGGTACGTTCCTATTGCTGAAGTGAAAACCTCAGATCACAATGCCTTCATATTTGTCGTAAAGCTTAATCCCCTCGCAGACCACGTTTTTAGGTTTGAAGTCTACCGCGAACAATTTGAGCAACTAGGTTTTGACGGAATTAACGAGATCTTAAGTCAATTAGTGAAGAATTCTGAAGACATAAGTTTTCCTGGATATCCATACGGTTTAGTTGATGCTGATCGATTTGCTAGAGTAAGTGAGACTGAGGCGGCAAGCTACCAAGCCGTATTACTTTCAGAAATATCGAAAAAGGGAAAATGGCCAAAGTTCTCAAGGCATATACGCTCACTTGATGCCCATGATATCCTCAATATGTTAATGGGGTGAAAGTATGGAAGAAATCGAAGTTGTGGGTCAGGTAGTCGGAGGTAAGGTAGCCAGCATTCTAGTAAGAGAAAAGAGCGGAAAAAAATTAGAGCTTGGCGATCTGTTGGTCACTGAAGAGGACGGAGTTCTGCATATTCTGCAAGTATACGACCTTAAATACGGTAGCCAAGTTCCTCAATCTGTACGTGAACTATTGGCGGGATTGAAGCTTGAAGGTTATGGGGCAGGGCTCACTTTTCTTGAGCCCAAGCTAAGGAATTATGTGATAGCCGAAGTTAAGGCAATAGCCAGAGTTGAAGGCAAGAACATCACAATACCGAAGACGTTGCCTAGTTTCTTCTCGTCAATTAGACGAATTAGAAAAGAAGACCTAGCATTCCTCACAAAGCCTAAACATCCGATCTATTTGGGAAAAGTTAGAAGTGGGTCAAAGATACTTGACGTAGATGTTTACGTAGATGGGCTAGAAGTTCTCAAGCACCACATAGTTATACCAGCTACGACAGGAAGGGGAAAAAGTAACTTAGTGAAGGTCATGTTATGGAGCATTTTAGGGCAGAAAAACTTTGGAATCCTCGTGCTTGATCCTCATGATGAATATTATGGTAGACACGGAAAGGGGCTCAAGGATCATCCAAAGGCAAAGGATAACCTACTTTACTATTCATCAACTCCACCAGCGGGTGCAAATACGTTAGTAATAAACTTGAGGTCGATTGCACCATGGCATTTCCAAGGTATTGTAGCGTTTACCGACGCTCAGCAAGATGCGATAAGACTATACTATAACAATTTCGGAGAAGACTGGATCGAAAACATAATTCGTGGAACTGAAGTGCAAGGGGTTGCACCACGCACACTTGCAGTACTTCAGAGAAAATTTGATACTATACTCGGCGTGTACCTCGATGATTCAGGTAACTTGCAATGTAGAAACAGAGTTTTCAGCGACACAGCCGGTATGACAACAACGAGAGATATAGTTAACGCTCTCGAAGATGGTAAAACAGTGATCATCGATACCTCCCGCTTGCTCGATGAAGCAGAACTACTCATAGGAAGCATAATAGTCAGTGAGATTTTCTACAGATACCAAAGGTACAAATCAACAGGCGAGTTGGATAGTAAGCCTGTAATAGGTGTTGTAATAGAAGAAGCTCCAAGAGTACTAGGACAGGAGGTTCTAGCCAGTGGAGATAATATCTACAGTACAGTTGCTAGAGAAGGAAGAAAGTTCAAAGTAGGGCTCATTGCGATTACACAACTAACCAGCATAATACCTAGAACGATCCTCGCAAACATGAACACAAAGATAATCCTTGGAAATGAATTAGCCACTGAAAGACATGCCATAATCAATAGTGCAGCTCAGGATCTTTCTCAAGATGACAGAACGATCGCCAGCCTTGATAAGGGAGAGGCAATAGTCAGTAGCAACTTTACGAAATTTGCAGTTCCAATCAAGATTCCACTTTTTAAAGACTACATCGAAACGAATTCAACAGAAGAGGAGGAAAAAACAGTATTTGTGGGATGAGAACATGCCTAAATTTGCTCACATATCAGACTGCCACCTTGGAGCCCACAGAGATCCCATTCTTCAGAAGCTGGAACTCGAAGCCTTCGATAAGGCCTTGACGAAGTGCATCGAGGAAGAAGTCGATTTCATAATAATAAGTGGTGACCTTTTTCATTCCAATATTCCTGACATGGGAGTAGTCAATCTTGCAGTTAAAAAAATGAGGGAAGTTCGAGACAAGGGAATTCCGATCTATGTGATCTACGGAAGCCATGATTATAGTCCAAACAAGACATCGATCGTCGATATACTTGACAGTGCCGGATTGTTCAACAAAATTGTGAAAGGCAAAGTTGAAAACGGTAAACTAAAGCTTGAATTTACCCAAGATCCGAAAACAAATGCAAAACTTGTTGGGATCTCGGCCAGGAAAATAGGAATAGAAGAAAAATACTTCGAAATTCTCGATCGTACAAGCTTGGAAAAAGAAGAAGGATTTAAAATATTCGTCTTTCATAGTGCATTAACCGAGTTTAAACCTGACTTTCTTGCAAGAATGGCCTCGATCCCGATCTCCTATCTTCCAAAGGGTTTTGATTATTATGCTGGCGGGCATATTCATAAGAGAATCGAAGAGAGTCTGCCCGGATACGGTAGAATAGTTTACCCAGGTCCTCTTTTCGCTGGGTACCCAAGAGACCTTGAACAGAGCGCCCGCGGCGAGAAGAGAGGTTTTTACATAGTTTCTTTCAATGAAAAAGTTGAAAAGGTCGAATTCATAGAGATCAAGATATGCGATTATCTCTTCTTCGATTACGATGCTTCCAATAAAAACTCCAGTCTGGTTCAAAGGGAACTCATCCAGAAAATAAAGGATTTGGATGTGAAAGACAAAATAGTTCTACTCAGAGTAAAGGGTGAGTTGTCCGGAGGGAAAACTTCCGATATTAACTTTTCTCAGATCAGAAAAATCTTGATGGAGAAAGGCGCGCTACATATAAACATCAATCGTTTCGGTCTTACCTCAAGAGAATACACTTCACTGAAAGTTATGGGGGAGGATATTCACGAAATAGAGAGCAAGCTACTCAAGGAAAGTATTGGTACTGTTAAAGTTTCAATCGACTCCCTCAAAGGAGAGAAAGGCGCTCACTTGGCATTCGAACTCCTCAATGCCCTACGACAGGAACAGAAACCAAACGAAAGTAAGAAGGATTATGAGGAGAGAGTTCTCACTCAAGCAATTGAAGTTTTGAAGCTTACCGAGGTGTTCGAATGATTATTAAATCTCTAAAGTTGGAAAACATTAGAAGCTATGAAAGAGCATCTATCGAATTTCCTTTAGGCACAATATTGTTCGAAGGAGACGTAGGATCAGGTAAATCAACTATTCTACTTGCCATAGAATTTGCTCTTTTCGGTCTAGGAAACCAGAAGGGGGCATCCCTCTTAAGGACAGGTACAAAAGAGGGTTCTGTCACTCTGAAGTTTGAGGTTGATGGTAAAGAGTATGAAGTACACCGGTCGTTGGTCAGAAGGGGGAGGAGCGTTCAACAAGGTGATGATGGATACATCAAGTCAAGCGAGGGAGTGAAACATCTTTCCCCTTCCGAACTTAAACATGAGATCCTCGATATCTTAAAGTTCAACGAACCCCCTAACCCGAAGGCTCAAAGCGTCATTTATCGTTATGCTGTTTACACACCTCAGGAGGAGATGAAGGCTATCCTTTGGGCCCGGCCTGACCAACGGCTACAAACTCTGAGAAAGGCGTTCAGAATCGAAGATTACCGGATAGCTGTGGACAATGCCTCTAACCTTGCTAAGCTTATCAGTAGAAGGGTCACATTCTTAAACGGACAAATAGCAGATTTAGAAGATAAGAAAAAGTTAGTAGAGGAAAAACAAAAAGCCGTAAAGGAGAATGAAAAACTTCTTGAGAAATACATTATAGAAGAAAAAGAGCTCCGGGAAAAACTTGAAAAGACGAAGAACGAACTGAAAGAGCTCCGTGAGGATGAGAAGAGGCTAAGAAAGGCAGAGGCTGAGGTACCATTACTCATCAAGCAAATCGAAGAGAAGAACAAGCAGATAGAGAAACTCACTTCCGAAATTGATGAACTCAACCAAGAAATAGCTTCTGAACTTCAGCCAGAGATCGAAAAGTTGAGCAAAATAGAAAGACCTACTGAAAAAGACATCGCCACTATAGAACAAGAATTAAAGGAGCTTAGAGAGAAAGAGAAAGGATTACGAAAGTTAGAGGCAACTATCGAGGCAAAGATAAATGATTACCGATCCATCGAACAGAATAAAGTATGCCCGACTTGTGATAGACCAGCCGATCCACAAGAATTCAAAGCAAAAATCGAGGCAAAACTTGCAGAAAAGAAAAAGGTGTCACAAAAGGTTGTTGGATGCGAGACTGAAATAAAACATACCGAAGATTTGTTAAAAAAATTAAGAGAATATAACCAGGCCCAGGAAAAACTTAAAGATTTGAACGCTCGTGTCAAAAGGAATAGTGAAAGAATTAAGAAGAATGACGAAGAAGTGAAAAAGCTTATCGAAAGCAGAGAAGAATTGCAGAAGAAACTAGCCGAAGCTGAGACTGAACTGAAAAAACTGGTAAGTCTTTCTCAAAGGATTAATGAACTGAATAAAGCAGTAGAGAACTTGCAGAATCAACTGAATAACGTCGTGGCACAGGTTTCCGAGGCAAAGACAACTATTCGAAACTTAAAGAGTGACATCGAATCGTTAGTCAAAGAAGTCCAAAAGAAAGAGGAGCAGAAAAAACTGAGCGAAAAACTAAATGAGTACCATATTTGGCTTAAAGACTATTTCATCCCAACTCTTGATAACATCGAAAAACACGTGATGGTTACTATCAATCAAGAGTTTAACAGACACTTCCAGAAGTGGTTTAGCCTCTTAGTTGAGGATCCAGGAAAAAGTGCTAGGGTTGATGAAGATTTTACACCGATCATTGAACAAGATGGATACGAACAGCCTGTAGAATTTTTGAGCGGTGGCGAAAAGACTAGTGTGGCTCTTGCTTATAGGCTCGCACTCAATAGCATAGTGCAAAAAGTATCAGTTGGAATGAAATCTAACTTGCTCATACTAGATGAACCTACTGATGGTTTTAGTAAAGAACAATTATTCAAAGTAAGGGAAATTCTAAACGAACTGCAATGCCCACAAGTCATCATGGTTTCTCATGAAAAAGAGTTAGAAAGTTTTGCCGATCACATATTTAGAGTGGAAAAAAGTGGGGGAGTATCTGAGATCAAAACCGGGTTAAGAACGGAGTAAGTTACAATGTCTGTAAAAAAGTTTGACTTGAACATAGAAAAAATACTTGAAGATTGGGAGGTATATCACGCCATTAGAGAAGTTATAGCGAATGCAATAGACGAACAAATCTTGACGAAAACGAAAGATATTGAAATATTCAAGGATTCAGAGGGAAGGTGGCACATCAGAGATCATGGTAGAGGTTTGAAGTATGAGCATTTAACGCAAAAAGAAGATGAGGAAAAACTCAGTAATCCCCATGTAATAGGAAAATTCGGTATAGGATTGAAAGACGCCTTTGCAACATTTTATAGGAAAGGAGTAAAGGTCTTTGTGAAATCAAAGCATGGCGACATAACCTTGGCTAAGTCACAAAAACATGGTTTTGAAGATATAATAACACTCCATGCATGCATATCCCCACCATCAGACCCAAATTTTGTTGGCACAGAATTTATCTTGGAAGGAGTAACTGATGAGGACATCGAGAAAGCAAAGGATTTATTCCTTAGATTCTCCGGCGAGAGAGTAATAGAAAAGACAGGGTATGGAGAGGTTCTGGAGAAAAAGGGAAAAGTGGCGAGAATTTACATAAATGGGGTAAAAGTGTCTGAGGAAGAGAATTTTCTTTTTAGCTATAACATTACCTCTCTTACCGCGGCAATACGGAAAGCATTGAATAGGGAGCGGTCAAATGTCGGGAGAAGCGCTTATTCGGGCAGAGTGAAATCAATCCTTCTTTCATGTAAGAGTAAAGAAGTTGCGGAACATTTAATGAATGATCTTAGGGAGTTTTATACAGGCATGATGCACGACGAACTTAAATGGATTGATGTTCAGGAGCATGCAGTCAAGATACTTAATGCGGAAGAACGCGTGGTTTTCTTTACGACAGAAGAATTGATGTACGCGACGAATATGGTAGACGAGGCCAAGAAAAGCGGATATAGGATAGTTACGATACCTGAAAACCTTAAACAAAGAATACAGGGGTTAAGGGATATCTCGGGAGCTCCTATCCGAGATCTGAGCCAATTTTACACAGAATACAACGAAAGTTTTGAATTCAAGTTCATTGATCCAAGCGAACTAACACCTTCAGAAAGGGAAATCTTCGATAGAACAAAACAGATCTTAGATCTTGTTGGTGGAAAACCCAGGAAAGTGAAGAAAATAAAGATATCGGAAACTATGCGTAAAGAGCTTGGATCTTTTGTTGAACCTAGCGGAGTTTGGGAAGAATCAACCGGTACAATAATTATCAAGAGAAGTGAACTAAAAAGTATAGAGAGTTATGCCGGTGCATTGCTTCATGAGCTTGCTCATGCTATAAGCGGCACATCCGACGTAACGAGGGAATTTGAAGAGGAGCTGACGAAGCTTTTGGGGATTATTAGTTCAAAAGCATTAAGTTAATCTGTGAAGAGTAGGTGAAAATTTTGGTTCGTGATCGAATCAAAGAAGGCCGAGTCTTAGTTACAAAAGATTCTCAACCGATGAAAATTGTGAGGATCACGCAAGGCAAAGCAGAATTCTTTGGTAGCTATGAGGAGTCACCAAACCGTGTTTACTTAGTAGCATTTAAGGACGGTCACCTTGAGAAGATAGGAACGCAAGAAAAATGGGTTAATGGCCAAGTTTGCCTGGTCGAAAACTCAGAGAGGGCATTATGGGCGCGGGAACTTGAGAGGCCTAATGATTGCGCTGTTTCGAACAATGGAAGAGTTGCGGTAGTTGACTGGCTAAAAACGAGGCAGAAATTAGGAGGCAAGTTCTATGTGTTCGATCGAAGTGGAGAAACTCTTGTTGAAAAACAGTTTAATAGCAATCTATGCGCATGTGCAATTTCAGAGGAGGGTAATTATGCAGCTGTATCAACAGCTTTTCCAGATAATAGTATTTACTTTTTTGATGTTGAAAAAAGCAAGTTAAAGTGGGTCTACAAAAATCATAGCCGCGATGTAGTTTTGAAGCTTTCTATTTCCAACAATAAAGTGGAAGTTTGGACTGGTAAATCAAAAGCCAGTAGCAGATATGATTACTCGTTGAATTTGAAAGGAGAATTAAGCGTAGAAGACATTGAAAAAGTTAGAAAAATCAAAACCATTTCACAAGGACCAATTGAAGATTCTCTCCGAACATTGATTCAACTTCTGAGCTCCTCCGACAAAGAGCAAGTGCGGAGAGGTTTAAAGGAGCTCTATTCAGTGGCTTTTCGGTTTAAAAAATTCGAAAAACTCCTCGTGCCGTATGTGATACCGTATATCATGGACAAAGACGAAGAGATTTCTAAACTCAGTGAGGGAATAATATTAAAATTTGGCCGAAGAAACCCAGATGCAATAAAACCTGCTGTGGAGACTATCTTAAAAAGAATTAAAGTACGGCCAGATAGGTACAGAGATAGGGATTTATATGTGCTAGGGATTTTAGGAAAGATCAGGCCGCGATGGGTGGCTAATGAGATTCCTATTATAATAAACGACTTAAAACAAAGTAAGTTTTGGCAGGTCAGAAGGTGGGCAGCGATTGTTGTTGGAATGATAGGTTCCGCTGATCCAAATTTAGTTAAAGATTCTATACCAATCTTGGCAAAGTATCTTGGTGATGCAAAGTGGTGGCTTTCAGAGCTTAAGGAACTTGCGAAGAAAGATATGGAAGTTGCTGCCAGTTTTCTCACAGCACAAATGTTAGGGGTGAAACCCGAAGTTGAGGTTCGAAATGCAGCAATTGGTGCCTTAGGGGACATAGGCGAAAAAAATCCGGAGGCTGTTAAAGACATTATTCCTATGATTACCTCATGCCTTAAATGTCCGGAGGCTTATACCCGAAAAAAGGCAATAATCGCTTTAGGCCAGATAGCAAAAAAGGGAGATAACTACGTTAGATCCGCCATTCCAGTTCTCGAAAAAATGGCTAAGAAAGACCCGAACGAGAAAGTCAGGTTAGAAGCGAAGAGGCTTCTCGAAAGTATTAGTCCTGAACAAGCAGATCGTTCTGTTTCTAACATTCCTCGTTTAATAGCAAACCTTTCGAGTGATAATTTAGTAGTAAGGTACGAATCAATTCGGGAACTTGAGCGTATGTTTTACGGTCAAGCCTCATTGCCTGAACAATACTATCAAAAGGCTTTGTTACTCATGGAGCAGTCATCCCATCGTCTAATAGGTTGTATAAAAAAGATTGAGAAAGAACTTAGCGTTTCTGAAGATGAAACAACTAGATTTCTTCTATTAGAATCTCTTATGAGAGCAAAACGTACTTTCCTAGAGTTCATTGTAGGGGATCGCATCAATAGCAGTTTAATACGATGTAAGTTTTGTGGAAGAGTTTACAAAGTGAACGGTATAAGAAATCATTTAGCAAGGTCTCATCCCAAGCAATGGAAAAAAATTCGGCCTTATGATAAAGATGTCCTAAAATATCTTGAGATAAAAAATCAGAGTGGTCTGCCACCAGAAGAGTGGGAGCGCAGACTCGTGGAAAAATATCAAAAAGATCGCATTACCATGTAATTTTGTGGTCATTTGAATATTAGTAGTTAGTATTTTCTAAACAATTTTTAATCAAAACAAAGCTTAAAGCAAAAGTTAGAAAAATGAGAATTTGCGGGGGATATCTCCAGCCGTCTATGGTTCAAGTCCGGCCCGCGGCACCATTAATGTACCTGCGACAGAGAAAGGACTTGGACAAGATACACTAGATTTTGCTATATGGCTTCTAAGGAAGAAAGGGAATAGAGAATCTACCATTAAGAGAAAGATAAGATTTCTAAAGTATCTCAAGGGAACACCTGAAGAGATGATAGAGCAAATTCTTAGGAGAGACCGGTCTGATGAGACTAAGAGAGTGGCGTTGAATACAGTTTATCAATATGCAGAGTTCCTAGGTACTCCAATTGAGAAAGTTCCCTTCAGAGTCTATCATAATCAAGAAACTTATGTCCCTACTCCAGAGATGATTAGGAAGTTAGTGTATAGAATTGTAAGTCTTCCTCTGAGAGTTGCAGTAATGATAGCTATTGAAACTGGAGCTAGTCTAAGTGAAGTGGGAAACTTAAAATGGAGAGATATCAATTTTTCAAGAGAGAACTATCACAATAACTGGAGTGAAAGGACATAGGACATGGAAGTATAAAGTCTCTAATGAATTACTCAGTCTTCTAATGCAGTTACCTAAGACTAGTGACAAAGTTCTTTCCTACAAAGATCCTAAGTACATGAATGACTCCCTAAGGAGATATAGAAAGAGACTAGGCTAATGAAACTGGGAATAGTGACTTCCTTAAGATACACTTTCATAGTTTGAGGCACTATGCTATTAGCTGGAAATATTTCAAATGCAAAGAATATAGTTGAGACTCAAAGATTCGCTAGACACTGTTCCATACGAAACACATTAAGATATGTGCACATAGTCAAGTCATGGATAAAAGAAGATCAATACGATGTTGTATACGCAGAAACTAAAG
>Ga0164310_10000720_pt1 | contig 18135 bp, 17 predicted proteins | sample GuaBasSedimGuay1_FD_121795 | JGI IMG/M metagenome (GOLD analysis project Ga0164310, IMG submission 121795) | Subseafloor sediment microbial communities from Guaymas Basin, Gulf of California, Mexico - Guay1, Core 4569-9, 0-3 cm | ecosystem: Environmental > Aquatic > Marine > Hydrothermal vents... | reverse complement strand
TACACTTCTTGACAGGTATGCAGATGCCTTCATCCTCTCAGCGCTCTTTCTTTCAATCCCCTTCAGCATCCGGAACTTCATCCTGTATCTATTCGCATTAACAGGCACATTTCTCGTGGGTTACAGTGCATCCACCTTCAAGGAAGCGTACGGGATGCGTGCAGAGCGTCTGGAAGGCAAATTAAGGTTTATTCCAGCAAAAAGAGATGAAAGGTTGTTTCTGATCTCAATCGGCTCAATCGTCGGGTATTTCACCGAGTTCGCAATTCCTGTTCTTTTTCTCCTTCTCGCAGCCTTCACAAACCTCAGGGTCTTTGGGAGGCTTTTGATGGCAAAAAAGTCTGTTCCACCCAATTGCCCAACAACCAGATAATTATACATACAACCTGGATTAAGTTTTGCAAGGGACTGTAATCTCCACCCACTTCCCCTCACCCTCATATAAGCGCACAGAGACGAGCCTCAGGTTCTCACTCAACCTTGCTTCCACCCCTCTCTTGATGTACAGCGCAATATACTCGGCGGTCGGGTACTCAATCACGTCATTGATGTACCTGTGATCAAGCTCCTCCACAACACCCCGCAAAATCTCTTTTAAATCTGCAAAATCCACCACAAATCTTGTCTCAGGATCGATCTCCCCCTCAACAACAACCTCCACCTGGTATGTGTGCCCATGCACATTCCTGCACTCACCTGGATATTCAGGAAGTGAGTGTGCCGCATCAAATCCCACTGAAACACCAATTTGCATCACAAAAAACTCCTCAGAGGTGGGTGCACTCACCAGAGACAACCTTTACCAGGCTGCCATTTGGAAGTTCCAGAATAAGTGATCCGTCTCGATCAACACCAACTGCTTCTCCTTCGAACGTGTTTCCAACAGTCCTGATCCTGACGAGTCTCCCGATCGTTGCACATCGATCTCGCCACTCCTCCATGATCTCTTCGTATGCTTCGGCTCTGAACCTGTTATATATCACTTCAAACTCATTGAGCAGCCTGCATGTAAACTCTTCCTGCGAGATGGTTTTTCCAAGCTCTTCACTGATGGAGGTTGCAAAATCCTTGATCTCTTCAGGAAATTCATCTCGGCTCACATTTATGTTTATCCCAATCCCAACAACACAGCCCTCTACCTCTCCATCCATCTCAACCTCGGTCAGGATTCCACCAACCTTTTTCTCATTGATCAGGAGGTCGTTTGACCACTTTATCTGTGCATTGAGGCCATAGGATGATATGGCTCGGGATGCTGCAATCCCTGCAACCATGACCAGCTTTGCAATTCGCGCCGCGTTGATGTGAGGCCTCAGGATAATCGAGAGTTGAACCCCTTTATCTGATGAGAACCACAGATGATCATATCTCCCCCTGCCGCGGGTCTGCTGCTCTGCGATCACAACCGTGCCCTCCTTCTCGCCTTCTCTGATGAGTCGCTTTGCTTCGTCATTTGTCGAGGGGAGCGTATTAACATAATGTATTTTATGTCCAATATACTCCGTTTTTAGACAATCCTTTATAGCCTCTGGATCGATCTTTACACCTCCCTCATCGCAGAAAATACCGCAGCTGCAACTGCAGCAATTCGTTTTTCATCTTCTACCAGTCGTTTGACTTTCTTTTCCATAAAAATATCCCTGAGCCGTAATTCCATAGATTCATGTGTTTTAAGCACCTTTTTTGTCTCTTCAAAAACCTCTGGATGGTCATCCAGAAAATGCGTCGTAAGATCTCCTGCAATAAACGCCTCGTTCGCCATCATCGCCTTATGGAATGGTATATTTGTCTTAACACCCACGATGAGATATTCGTACAGAGCACGTCTCATCCTGGTGATTGCGTCCTCTCTGCGCCTCCCCCAGCTGATGAGTTTTGAGATCATTGAATCATAGTATGGTGGTATTACATATCCCATGTAAACACCCCCATCAAGTCGCACACCCGGCCCACCTGGTGAGCGGTAGGCAGTTATACGCCCAGGTGAAGGTATAAATTCAAGGGGATCCTCGGCGTTTATTCGACACTCGATTGCCCAGCCCCTGATAGTGATCTCATCCTGTGTATATGGGAGCGGTTCGCCAGCAGCGATCCTGATCTGATCCTTGACGATATCGATGCCCGTCACCATCTCTGTTACAGGGTGCTCAACCTGAAGACGTGTGTTCATCTCCATGAAGTAGAAGTTACCCTCAGAGTAAAGAAATTCGATTGTCCCGGCGTTAACATAATCCACGGCTATCGCAACATGGATCGCCGCATGCCCCATCTTCCATCTGAGTTTCTGGTTCATAACCGGGGATGGCGATTCCTCAATCAGCTTCTGGTGTCTTCGCTGTATTGAACACTCCCGCTCACAGAGGTGAACGACATCGCCGTTCTCATCTGCGATGATCTGGAACTCGATATGGCGTGGATTTTTCAGATACTTCTCAAGATAGATCGTGGGATCTCCAAACGCAGACTTTGCCGTCTGCTGGGTTGTTTCAATCGCAGACGGAAGGTCTTCGGGATTTTCAACCACCGTCATTCCAATCCCACCGCCACCACCCGATGGCTTGATCAGGACGGGGTAACCGATATCCTCTGCAACCTCGATCGCGTCATCAACATCCCGTATCGCATCGCTTCCTGGAGTTACAGGGATGTCTGCACGTTGCATGATCTCTCTTGCCCGAATTTTGCTTCCCATCAGTTCCATCGACTCGGCTGACGGTCCAACAAACTTAAATCCGGCATTTTCACATGCTCTCACGAACTCCGGGTTCTCTGATAAAAACCCATATCCTGGATGGATAGCATCAGCACCTGCGATCTCAGCTGCCTCAATGATCCGATCGATGTTCAGGTAACTCTGTAGCGGCGATGGAGCACCGATACAGTAAGCTTCATCTGCATACTTTCTGAAGAGTGCATGCTCATCAGCCTCAGAATAGACTGCAATGGTGGATATTCCAAGTTCCTTGCAGGCGCGCATGATCCGTATGGCGATCTCTCCACGATTTGCAACAAGTAGCTTATCAAACATTCAGACCCCTATCCCTGCTCAATTTGATCTATAATCTTGTTTATTCCATCAATCAGCCGTTCAATGATAATCTTACCTTTCTCACGACTTGCGAGCGTTGCATCCCCCATCACACCCGATTTCATATAATCTCGTGGGTTTCGTGAAACAATACCCATGGGAAAGTCAGGGTGCTCAGAAATCAATTTATCGATCCTTACAAATTCGGGCCTTAGTACAAGCATCATTGAGGTTTCAACCTCACCGGCATGTTTGTCTTCACGATCCTCGATAACACCCTCAATATCCTTCAGAAGTGCCGGCAGGATCACAATCGCAATACTGAGATCTTCAAACCGCCTGAGCAAAGTCTGAGCTGCGACCTCAATCGCCGCGACCTGTGCAGATCCAAGATGGCCGGGTAGTATGATTATATTCCTGAAACCATGTCCATAAAGCGCTGTTGCAACATCCTCGACAAGGGCGCTCATCGTTGAAAACCGTAAGGTCAGTGTGCCTGCAAATGGTGCTGTCGATCTACAAACACCATAGTTTATTGCGGGTGCAACAAAAATAGTTCGCTGATCAGCAACCCGCTTTGCAAGCTCTTCTGCGATCAGCGCATCTGTAACAAGTGGAAGATGATAACCATGCTCCTCGGTTGAACCACATGGAAGTATTACACTCTTTGTTTCAGCGAGCTTAGATTCCACCTCATCCCATGTCATCTCGGAAAGCTGCATTCAGCTCATCCACGAACGCTGTAATAGAAGGAGATCCTCTGTACTTAGCTTCTCCCCGCGTTTGAACTGGCCGTACACTTCTTTTGCTTTCTTTTTAGAATCGACACGTTCTTTGAAGGAGTAATCCTCACGCATCTTCTTTTTGAGTCCGGTTATCAGCTTGTCAAAGTCCCTTATCTCACGTCGGTACTTGATGAATGTCTTGTGCTCAATATCTGCTTGTTCCTGTGCTTTAACAAAGTTCCTGTGTGCCTCATCTGCCTCTTTCCTGATCCTGTCGATCTCTCGGAAAGTCTGAAGCATCATATCATGGTGTTCCTGTGCGGTTTTGGCAGCATTTGTAACCTTTTCATGATAAATGTGTGCCTCTTCACGCAGCGCCTGTGCCTTATCCAGTAACTCCTTCAGCTTTTCATTCTCTGCGATCTCACGCTTTCGACGCTCAAATTCCTTCTGAAGAGATGCAATACGTTCAACAAGTTGTCGCTCTTTATCGGGCTTCAAAACTTCAACCTGTTGCTTGAATTCGAGCCGATCGAGTTCTTTGCGTAGTTCTTCAAACGATCTGATACTGCCAATGTTGTGCTTCTTCCGAATCCTGTCAATCTCCGCATAGTACTTGTTAGACTCTTCGTTCAGCTTATCTCGATTCGGCTTATTCTCGGCAACAATTCTGTTAAACTCCTCACGCGCAGCCTTATGCTCCTGGGCTTTGTCGACCAACTCTCGCGTGAGCTTATTCAGTTCATCCCGCTTCGCTGCCCAGCGGCTTGCCTCGGCATTAAGGTCATTTCGCCTGAGTTCAGCCTCTTCGGCTAATTTGATAAGCTTCTGTTTCTTTTCCTCCAACTCCTCTAACATCCTGTCGACAACTCCCTGTATACAATATATTCTTTTTTGCACCACTATAAAAAGTTGTCCATCCAGTTGGGTGAGATCACATCTGGATAGGGACAACTATCATCAAATGCATAACAGACGGTATCAAATGGCTTCTTGAGTTCGCGCACCATCTCGCGTATCATCTGTGGATCTTTCTTATCAATTAATGCAAGCTTTATAATCTTTGCGATCTCGATCATCTCAGATCTTTTCATCCCTATGCGGGTGAGTTCCTGAAGACCAAACCTTAAACCAGACGGATTCTCAGGATCCAATTTATCCGCGGGCAAGATGTTTTTATTTGCGATCACACCCGACTCTTCAAGTCTTTTGGCGCAGAAACTTCCGCCTCCGCAATCTGTGACCCTGACCACAACCTGATGGGATTCTGTGAATCCGAGCGGCTCGCAGAGTACATCAAAACCACTCTCGTATAGTGCCTGTGCAAACGCTTTCGCATTTTTTACTACCTCTCTCGCGTATTCAGTTCCAAAGGTTTGCATTTCAAGAAGCGCGATTGTGAGGGCTGTAAGATGATGCAGGTGGTGATTGCTGACCGTACCCGGGAATACCGCTGGATCTATTTTTGCGCCAAGCTCTTTTTTGCAGCAGATGATCGCACCCTGTGGTCCGGGGAAGGTCTTATGGGTTGAACCGGTCATAACATCAGCCCCCTCCCTGAGTGGATCCTGGAAGACACCGCCTGCGATAAGCCCCAGGACGTGCGCACCATCATAGACGATTTTTGCACCAACCTCATCCGCTGCCTCCCGCGCCTCACTTACCGGATGTGGGAAGAGGAAGACGCTTGCACCAAAGAGCACAATCTTTGGACGGATCTCTCTGATCTTTTTTACCATTCTATCAGGATCGATGTTCATCCGCTCTTCATCAAAAGGATGGTCGTAATTCACAAGCCCACGGATGCCTGCTGCTGAATACTCAACATGACTTATATGACCGCCTGTTGGGACATTAAGCGTCATAATTCTATCGCCAGGCGATGCGAGTGCAAAAAAGGCCGCCATATTTGCGGTAACTCCTGAAATGGGTTGTACATTCACATGTTCTGCCCTGAAGAGTTTCTTTGTTGATGCTATCGCCTCACGTTCGATGATATCAATGTAATCACACCCCTGATAGAACCGTTCACCAACAGACCCCTCTGCATATCGATGCCCAAGGTCGGTCATCAGGAGTTTTTTTACGATTCCACTTGTTACGTTCTCTGATGCGATCATAGGAAGCGACTCCCTGTAGAGAGCTGTATGATTAATGACGGCATCCATCACTGTTTGTATCCGCTTTTTCACTTCTTCATCCACCCTATCACTCACCCAGAATCTGGAGTATAATCCGCCTCTTTCGCGGCTTGTTGTCAAGCTCGATGAAGACAACCTGCTGCCATGTACCAAGCATCATCCTGCCTTCTTTGAATGGTACAGTTAGATCTGGACCAAGAAACGCTGCACGTACATGCGAATGGCCGTTCCCATCGTGCCACATCATTTCATGTCCATACTCGATTTCACGTGGGAATAATCGTTCAAGCGCATCGGGAATATCCTGTAGAAGTCCGGGCTCATATTCTATCGTTGTGATCGCACCGGTCGACCCTGGTACGAACACCGTTACAATTCCCTGACGTATTCCTGACTCATCGAGCTTTGCATTGATCTCCGCTGTCAGATCGTGGATTTCAACCCCTTCCTGTGTTTTGAGCATTATTTCTGCTGTTACAACACTACTCATCCTCATCCCTCGCACAAGATAGCGAAATTGTAATCCTGAACCCTTCAACATCCCACTCCCTGATGTGCTCACCCGAAAGTACGAGATCGCCACCCACCGCAATACTGCTCGCCCGCACTTCACCTGAGATGTGATCGATCCATGGTGATATAAGTTTCCTGATCTCTTCATCGGGTATCAGGAGCGTAAGATCAACTCTGTCATCCATCTTGAGGTTCATCTCTTTTCTCATCTCCTGCACCCTTCTTACAATCTCTCGTGCAAATCCTTCTGCCCGAATCTCATCTGTAAGTACACAGTCAACATAGACAATACCATCTCTAAACTCAGATACCGAGACGTCGTCGGGTGTCACCTCTCTGAAGCGAACCATCTCATCTGTAACTGTTGTTACATCATCCAGATTGTAGCTTTCATCTTCTTCCAGTGCCTGCTTGAGCGTGATGGCATCGCATTCCTTCAGCATCTTGATAACCTTCCCAGCATCTTTCTTGAAAACGGGACCAATCTTTGAGGGGTCTGGCACAACCTCGAGCGAGAGCCTGTCCCACATCTCACCTTCATCGAGGAGGGTTATCTTCCTGGTGTTTGTCTGTTTGGCTATGACATCGCTCAGAATTCTGACGGCTTCTTTAACCTCTTCTGATGATGAAACAACTACAACTTCCTCGACCGGCCATCTAAGCTTCCTTTTAAGCTTCTGCCTTGCGTTACTCGCTGCTTCAACGATCTCTCTCGCGATTTCCATGCTCTTCTCAAGGACTGGATCGATGGCAGATTCGTCCACACCGGGCCAGTCGCAGAGATGAACCGAGTCTGGCGCATTCTTATCAAATCCTCTTACAAGGTTCTGGTAGATCTCTTCAGTTATAAACGGCGTGAACGGCGCCATTGTGAGTGTCAATAGTCTCATTGTCTCATACAATGTCCAGTAAGCTGCAAGTTTATCGGGATCATCCTTCTCGATCCATGTTCTGGGTCTCGTGAGCTGGACGTACCACCTTGAAAGATCCTCTAACACAAACGTCTCGATTGAACGGGCCGCTCTGTGAAGTTCATAGACTGCCATCATCTCATCCACCTTTCGGATGAGTGAGTTTATCCGCGAGAGCATCCACCGATCCTCAATGCGAAGATGCTGATTTATCTGATCAGCAGAGATCTCTTCTGGATTGAACTCATCGAGGATCATGTATGGAAGCGGAAATCTGTAAACGTTCCATAAAATGTTGAGCATCCTGTTTCTGATCGCAACCTCGTTCCAGTTGAATTTGAGATCGTCCCATGGTGCACTCGAAGAGAGCAGATAGATCCTGAGACTGTCAACCCCATACCGCGAGATAACCTCCACGGGCTCAACCATGTTTCCAAGACTCTTTGACATCTTGTTACCAAGATTATCCAGTGTGAAGCCGTGCATCAGGACACTTTTGTAAGGTGCAACCCCAAAGGAGATAACACTTGCTCCAAGTTGAGAATAGAACCATCCACGTGTCTGGTCATGCCCTTCTGTTATCCAGTCAGCGGGCCAGAGTTTATTAAAGTCCTCCTTTACCGCCGGGAATCGAAGCGTCGCCCATGATGCCACCGCAGAGTCAAACCAGACATCACAGACGTCTGCTACACGATGCATCACGCCACCACACTCACTGCATACAATCTCGATCTCATCGACATACGGTCTGTGCAACTCAATCTCATCCTCGATCCCGCCGAGTTCTCTGAGTTCTGCCATTCCGCCGATAACCTTTGAAGTTCTGCACAGATCGCAGATCCAGATCGGAAGTGGGATACCCCAGTAGCGCTGCCTTGAGATGCACCAGTCCTCGGCCCCTGCCACCCAATCGTAGAATCGGGAAAGTCCTGCCCACTCAGGATACCACTTAACCTTCTTGATCTCGGCTAACATTGCATCCTTCAACTCTGATATCCGCAAGAACCACTGCCTGGTTGCGCGATAAATTATCGGGGTCTGACATCTCCAGCAGTGACCATAGCGGTGTGTGACATCCTCGCGCCAGAGCAGGCGACCGCGATCCTCAAGATCAGAAAGTACCCGTTCGTGCACACTCTGCACATTCAAACCTGCATATTCCCCCGCATCCTCGCTGTATGTTCCATCCTCCTCCACGGGACAGAAAACAACGAGTCCGTACTTTTGTCCAAGACTGAAATCATCAGGACCATGCCCTGGTGCAATATGGACACAGCCTGTGTTATCCATCTCAACAAACTCTGCTGGATAGACGCTATGATCAAATTCACACTGTTTTGGGATCAGATCTGCAAGTGGATGCTCATACCGCACCCCAACAAGATCTTCTCCAGAGAATCGCTCAAGAACTTCATAATCCTCGTATCTTGCTTTTTTAAGGACAGGCTCGATGAGATCATGAGCGAATATCAGAATTTCGCTTTTCCCTTCTCTGTACGCCTTAACCTTTGCGTATTCAAATGCGGGATTAATTGCAACCGCGATATTCGATGGGATCGTCCAGGGAGTTGTTGTCCAGATCAGGATCGATGCATCCTCACCTGAACCAATGATCGGAAACTTAACAAAGATCGATGGATCGGTTTTGTCTGCATACTCAACCTCGGCATCTGCAATCGCAGTTTCACATCTCGGACACCAGTTTACAACTCTGTACCCCTCAAAGAGCAGATCTTTTTCATCTGCCCGCTTCATCGTCCACCATGCAGCCTCGATATACTCATTCTTCAGGGTCATGTACGGATCTTCCCAGTCCAGCCATACACCGAGACGTTTGAACTGTTCGGTCATCTCGGCAAGGTTATCCAGCGCAAAACGTTTGCATGCATCCGTAAACTCTGCAACCCCAAACTGCTCAATATCTTTTTTTGACCTGAATCCAAGTTTTTCTTCGATTTTGACCTCAATAGGAAGTCCGTGCATATCCCACCCTGCACGATCGATCAGATAGTCACCATTCATTGATCTATAGCGGAGAACAACATCCTTTATCACCTTGTTCCATGCAGTTCCAAGATGAATATTTCCGGTCGTGTAAGGCGGACCGTCAACAAAAAAGAACGGTTTATTATTCTTGTTTTTCTCCTTAGACCTCAGATAAATATTATTTTTGATCCAGAACGCTTCTATTCTTTCTTCAAGTGATGATGGTTCATACCGTGACTCGATCTCGCTTGGCATACCACTCGTTCTGTTTTATCGTAATTATATCTTTCTCTTCCAGATGGATGAAACAGGACCGGAGCTCTACGCAAAGCCCATTGAAGGGTAAACTATATAAAACTCATCAGTCGATTGGATAAAAAGAGGGTTAAATATGGATATCGCAACAATTCCAATAATTACTACACTTACAGGTTTAGTTGGGGTGATAATCGCAGGAGTCATATCGTTCAGCATCCTCAAAAAAGAGAAAGGTTCTGAGAAGATGGTCGGGATCGCTGATGCGATAAGCGAGGGTGCGATGGCATACCTCAATCGACAGTACACGACAATCGGTATAATCGCTGTTCTGCTCTTTTTGGCGATCTTTTTTGCGCTGAACCCAGAAACTGCGATCGCTTTTGCAGCAGGATCATTCCTTTCCGCCCTTGCAGGTTACATCGGTATGAACATCTCGGTCAGGGCGAATGTGCGAACAGCAAATGCTGCCATGGGTGGTTTGAAGAATGCACTCTCGATCGCATTCAAAGGAGGTGCAGTGACGGGTTTATGTGTTGCAGGACTTTCGCTGGCTGGCGTCAGCATATTGTATTATCTTTACCGTGATCCGGTACTTGTCGTTGGTTTCGGATTTGGAGCATGTCTGATCAGCTTGTTTGCCAGAATCGGTGGTGGAATTTATACCAAAGCCGCTGATGTCGGGGCAGATCTTGTTGGGAAGGTTGAAGCAGGGATTCCAGAGGACGATCCACGAAATCCAGCTGTGATTGCTGATAATGTCGGTGATAATGTCGGGGACTGTGCTGGCATGGGGGCAGATCTATTTGAGACGTACGCAGTGACCGTGATCGGTGCTATGTTACTCGCTCATCTGCTTTATCCTGCTGCAATCTCTGAGGCGTATATTTTATATCCGCTCGTTCTTGGTGCGGTTGCGATCATTGCTTCGATAATCGGCATCTTCTTTGTGAGACTTGGTCGAAACGAGAATATAATGGGCGCACTGTATAAAGGACTTCTAATATCAGGCGTGCTTTCTGCAATCGGGTTCTATTTTGTCTCTTCATGGATTATTCCAGGTACAGATGGCTTCAACCTCTTTATTGCAACGCTGATTGGTCTTGTGATTGCAGTATCACTCTTTGTGATCACTGAATACTACACTTCAACAGCATTCAGCCCTGTAATCAAGCTTGCCGAGTCTGCCCAGAGCGGTTCGGCGGTTACGATTATAAACGGGCTTGCACTCGGGTTTCAGGTGCCATTGATACCGGTCCTGATCATCTGTGGTGGGATACTCGGTTCATACCATCTTGGGGGACTTTATGGGATTGCTATCGCCGCAATGGGCATGATCTCCTTGACCGGTATGATCATTGCACTCGATTCATACGGCCCGATCACCGATAATGCAGGCGGTATCGCAGAGATGGCAAACCTTCCAGAGGCTGTTAGAAAGGTGACAGATGCACTTGATGCGGTTGGAAACACAACAAAAGCTGTTACAAAGGCATTCGCGATCGGTTCTGCGGGAGTTGCTGCGATAACACTCTTTGTCGCGTACGTGCAGGAGCTTGCAAATGTTGGTGCAACCAACCTATCGTTTGGACTTCAGGAACCTCTTGTTGTTGTCGGGCTTCTCATTGGTGGACTTATACCATTTTTATTCACCGCAAAGTGTTTGAAAGCAGTTGGAGCCTCTTCATTCATGGTGGTGGAAGAGGTCAGACGCCAGTTCAGGGAGATAGACGGGATAATGGAGGGAACTACCAGGCCAGACTATGCACGGTGTGTTGATCTTGTGACAAAATCTGCACTCAGGGAATTTGTAGTGCCAGGCTCGATCGCGATCGCTTCGCCGATCCTTGTTGGATTCATACTTGGACCGGTGGCGCTTGGGGGCCTGCTGATAGGCTCAATCGTTACAGGATTGCTTCTTGCGCTCCACATGTCCACCGCAGGTGCTGCCTGGGATAATGCAAAGAAATATGTTGAGGATGGCAATCTTGGTGGTAAGGGCTCAGATACACACAAAGCCACAGTCGTTGGCGATACGGTCGGTGATCCGTACAAGGATACGGCAGGTCCTGCCATAAATCCGCTGATAAAGGTTATGAACACGCTCGCTATACTTATAGCAGGTTTGATCGGATCGGGTTTAATTCTCCTGTGAGGGCACGAACGATGTATCTGAAGATGCAGCTGGTAAACACAGTTCGGGTACCACCAGAATTTCTTGGATCTGATCTGAATCTTGTGGTAAAAGAGCTTCTCTGCGAGAGTCTTGAGGGTAGAATCGATAAGAAGCTCGGGATGATCGTGGTGGTCATTGACCTCATTGAATTAGGCGAGGGCAAGATACTTGCAGGAGATGGTGGTATCTACTACGAATCTACATTCAATGCACTCGTTTACAGACCGCAGCTACAGGAGATCACCAAAGGCAGGGTTGTTGAGATTGTGAACTTTGGTGCATTTGTTGAGATAGGCCCCATGGATGGACTCGTACATGTGAGTCAGATATCTGATGATTTCATATCCTATGATGAGAAGAACGCAAGACTCGTCTGTCGGGAGAGTAACAGAGCGCTATCCGAAGGGGATGGTGTCGTTGTGCGGATCGTTGCAGTGAGTCTGAATGAGTCCGATCCTGGCGAGAGTAAGATCGGGCTTACAATGCGGCAGCCGACTCTTGGGAAATTTGAATGGATAGAAGAAGAGAAACGGAGAAGTGAAAATGAGTGAACAGGCATGTAGAGAATGTCACAGGATTTTTGACAGGAAAGAACGAACGACGTGTGTCTGTGGATCGTCATCGCTCAGCAATGACTGGTCGGGTTTTGTTGTGATCATCGATGCAAAGCGGTCAAAGATTGCAGAGAAACTGAATATCACTTTGCCAGGTCATTATGCGTTGAAGGTTCGCTGAGCCCAGGTTAAGATGAGCGATACGCGTTTTCTTGATTTTGCAAAAGTTTGCAGCAGGATTGAGGAGATCTCAGGTTCGATTGCTATAACAGAGATTGTTTCAGACTTTTTCAGGAGGCTGGACGATGAAGAACTCTCAATTGTTCCCCATTTCATAATGGGAAAGGTCTTTGCGGAGTGGAGTCCATATGAGATGGGCATTGGTCCTGGACTCCTGTATGATGCTGTGAAACAGGCATTTGACACAGATAAAAGTGAGATAAACAAAGCACTCAGGCGTACAGGGGACATCGGGAAAGCCATTGAGATTTTCGCAGCCAACCGCCGTCAACAGACGCTATTTGCTGAAGATCTGACCATCAAAAAAGTATATGCCAGCTTTGTTGAGATAGCAAAAAAAGTAGGCCCCGGATCACAGAAAAAAAAGGTAAGGTTGCTTGTTGACCTCTTCCTTCAGGCATCCCCACTCGAGGTACGATATCTTTCAAGGCTTGTTCTTGAAGAACTGAGGATAGGGGTAGGGGAGGGAATTGTGCGTGATGCGATTGCAAAAGCTTTTGAGGTTGATGTCGAGCTTGTTGAGCGCGCTCTGATGCTCACAAACGATCCTGGTATTGTTGCGACATATGCAAGAAACTACGGGAATGATGGTCTTAAATCGATTCAACTCTTTCCAGGCAGACCTGTTAAGATGATGCTTGCACAGGTTGCAGCGGGAATCGAGGATGCACTCGCAAATATTCAATCGCCCGCTATCGAGTGGAAATTTGATGGTACACGGGTTCAGATTCACAAAGATGGCGATGAGATAAGGATCTACTCGAGAAAGCTCGAGAATGTGACAGAATCTATACCAGAAATCGTATCTGTTGTGAAGAAAAAATTAAGTGGAGATAGCTTCATTCTCGACGGTGAAGTGATAGCGATCGACGATGATGGAAAGCCAAGACCCTTCCAGGATATTTTACGCCGATTCAGGCGGAAGCACAGGGTTGAAGAGATGCGAAACCTCATACCGCTCCATCTGCACGTATTTGACATCCTCTACCTTGATGGAAAAACGCTTATTGACCTGCCATTAAGCGAAAGAAGAGAAATTCTTGAGGGAATTGCTGTTTCGGATGAGGCACCGATCGCAAAACAGTATCTCTGTAATGATGCTGGTATGATCGATAGGATATACAACGAAGCACTTCATGCAGGACATGAAGGGATCATGGTCAAGAACCGGGATTCAAGATACACACCTGGTAAGCGCGGGAAGAACTGGCTTAAAATTAAGCCTTTGATGGAAACGCTTGATCTTGTGGTTGTTGGTGGAGAATGGGGAGAGGGAAAACGGGCAAACTTAATTGGATCCTACAGGCTCGCATGTCTTGATCCCGCCCGGGATAGGCTCCTTGAGATTGGACGTGTTGGAACAGGACTTACAGATGAGCAACTCGTTGAGTTTACAGAGCTATTCTCTGATCTTATCCTGAGTGAGACAGGATCCAGCATTGAGTTTAAGCCAGAAATTGTCTTTGAGGTGGCTTATGAAGAGATACAGAAGAGCACGAAGTATGATTCGGGATATGCACTCAGATTTCCGCGAGTTCTGGGGCTGCGAGAGGATAAATCTGTGGCAGATGCAGACACAATCGAGCGGGTTGAACAATTATACAATAAGAAGGGGTGTTAGATGAGTGCCCCGAGACCCTATGTCGTGATGGTTTCAGAGGTCACGGTCGATGGCAAGCTCACGCTGAAACGTGGCGCATCAAGCAAGATCATAATGTCACAGATGGATGAGGAGGCAGATATCTACCTGCACCGTGAGCGTGCCAGATCGGATGCGATCATGGTTGGATGTAACACGATAAAGATCGACAACTCTTACCTGACGGTGCGATACATCGATGGTAAAAATCCGATCAGGGTGATACCATGCAGCAGGGGAGATCTGCCGCTGGACTCGAATGTCCTTAAAGGTGATGCACCAACGATCATCGCGGTCTCAGAGGCTGCAGACAAAGCGCGGCTTGAGCAGATTGGCGAGATGGGTGTGGATGTCTGGGTATGCGGCGAGAGAAAAGTTGATCCTGTGTTACTCCTTGCAAAACTCTATGATCACGGCGTTAAAAGACTCATGCTTGAAGGCGGACCCACACTTGGATGGGAGATGATCAAAAATCGATTGATCGATGAGATAAAACTTATTCACATGCCTTTTATTGTTGGAGGGTGGGATACACCATCTTTAATAGGTGGTGAGGGCGTTGGTGACCTAAATAAGGTAATCCATACAGAACTTGAGCGGCATTTTCTATGCGGATCACATCTTATAACGGAGTACAGGGTTGTGTATGAGCAAGACCCACTTTGAAATTCTGGAATGTGTTTGAGCGCGCATGAAGGGGATTACGGCAGAGCGGGTGGATGATCTTACGGGTTTCTGGTCATCTGGCGAAGAAGAACTTGAGGAAGAAGAGTTGATACTATTTGATAATGTCCAGTTCATATACGAGCTGGCGCTGGCACAGCTTGAGCTTAGATCGTTGGGTGTAGAATTTGAGGTCATCAATGGATTAAGAGAGTTCAAACTCCTAAAAGAGGTGGATGCAGAGATTTTAAAGCGTAAACTGGCATATTTCAGGGAAATTAAAGGTGACTACACAGATTATTTTCACATCACTCAAAAAAACAGGACACGTTCTGTGAATCAATATTTAACTCACTGGATCTATCCTTACAAGGGTAAATTCCACCCGCAGATGATAAGAGCACTCCTGAACATCATCGGGCTTAAGAAAGGTGACACAGTTCTTGATCCATTCATTGGAAGCGGAACAACCGCGCTTGAGGCGCAGCTACTCGGTATTAACGCTGTAGGAATCGATATTTCACCTCTCTGTGTGCTTCAGAGCAGGGTTAAAACAGAATCTATTGAAGTTCTGCCACTGATCAATGAATGGAAAGACGAGATTCAGAAAAGAGTGAATGTAAACCTCTTCAATCTTGAAAAAAAATCCCTGAACAGTGAGATAAATAAAATCCCTGATGAAAAGGTGAGAAACTTCTATAGAATGGCAAAGCTGGTTGCGGTAAGTGATGTGGCAAGGCGGAAGAAGGAGTTTTCAAAGGCATTCAGGAAGAATCTTGAGCTTATGGTCGCATCTGCTGGAGATTATGTGGATGTTACTGAAAAACTGAAGCTCGATCTGGGATCTGTTGATATAAGAATCGGCGATACGCGAGCATTACCCTTGAATGATGAAAGTATTGATGGGATTGTGACATCGCCTCCTTACTCCATCGCGCTGGATTATGTCACCAATGATGCTCACGCCCTGAAAGAGATGGGGCTCGATCCATCAGAGATAAGAGAGGAGTTTGTTGGGGTAAGAGGGAAGGGAGAGAAAAAGATCGAACTATACAACGAGGATATGAAGAAGAGTTTGGAAGAGATGCACCGTGTCTTGAAGAGGGGTAGATATGCTGCTATTGTCATCGGGGATGCCACATATCAGGGAAAGAGAATTGAGACCGTTAAGTTCGTGATCGATTACGCCGAGAACATCGGGTTCAAGCTTCTTAAAAACATCGATAAGATCATCTTCGGGCTTTACAATGTGATGCAGAAGGAGAATATATTGATTTTTGTCAAAGGGGATCTGGATCTGGCGGAAGACAAGAAATATCGTTGCAGGGGCGCGAGGGCGCCAAAAACATGTAGGTAAGGAGCGTATGGTTAATTTAGCTGGAGGCTTAACATCCCCGAGGAATTTCGGAGTATAAAACCCTCGAGCATCCCCTACAACTAAGTAACCCCTTACAGCTATACTATATAAAACTATCGATCATAATTGTAAAATTATCACATGTATGAAACTTTTATTAACCTAATTTGAAAAATAAATTTAGCATTATAACTGATGGACTCGGCGGGATTCGAACCCGCGGCTTCTGCCTTGCGAAGGCAGCACTCTACCCCTGAGCTACGAGCCCACTACAAAAGTTCACACATCAACTACCACCTCTACACTCACCCGCTCCTCTTCATACACGATGCGAAGATCGTGAAGTGTTATCGCCTTGACGTAGTGTTCAATCGCAACTTTGGCTGGGTCATACCGTGCGCCATAACAGGTTGCATCAAGGATATATAAATCACCTTCTTTTTTAATCGTGAGATCAAATGCTGTGAAAATAAGCTCCTCAACCTCAAACTGATAAAGAAGCTCACTCAGCCATTCAAACAACAACCACTCAGGGCTTTCTGCTTCAAGATGGAGCTTCACCTCAAGATCTCGCTCAATATTACCTGTATCGACCATGAGTGCAAATAACGCACGCCCTGCACTTATAAAAGCCTCCTCAAGCGTCCTGCCCCATGCCCTGAACTTCGCATCTGAGATGTGATCCAGAAACTCAAAACCCTCTTCATCACCCATCAAAGATCCCTCTCAAGTCCTGCAAATTTACAGAGCGCTTCCTCCTCCATGAAATGAAGGTCGCCGACTGCAACAAGCACGTGAAGCGGTGTGCCAAAATCAAACTCCATAAGCGTTTTCATTCCCCCTGCCTTAACCACCATATCCTCTGAGCCTGCCCTTGCTATACCTACAAATATCAGGTCTTTCATCAACCCTTCTCCATGTCTCGTCTCAAGCGTTTCGAGGATCTCGAGTGCATCCTTGATCGTCATCTGCCGCTCATAAGTTATATCAAGAAGCAGTAGTGTGTGAAGTCCGTGTGATCGGTTCTGTTTTATTGTATCATAGGGAAGATCAGAGATCGATTCAGCCTTGTCTCTGTATGGAAATGATATTGTTGCTGTTTTTCCAAATTTATAACTTGACAAACCTGTAATTCCTGGGACCACCGTGAAGATAGATGGCGCATGAATTATGTTTGTTCTTATTCCACGGTCGTATGCCCTGAGGCGCAGATCCACGTGGGTGGTCGCTATCATCGGATCGCCTCCTGTTAGAAGCAGCACATTATGAGATGTGGCGTGCAGAAGAATCTTTTCTGGTTCGTTCTCGATCTCTTCTCGGCTCAGAGGGTAAATCTTTCGTCCAAAGACTTCTTCAAGCGTCAATCTGTCACAGCCGCCAAGCGAGGATGTGTACTCTTCAAAATAGACGATATCCGCAGATTTTACAGCCTCGAAGCCTCTCACTGTAATATCCTTTGCACTGTACAGCCCGAGTCCCACAAATGTGAGCATACATCAAGACTATCTGATATAGTCAAGCGCATCTTCTGGTGCGATGGTTGTCCCTGGCTCAGTTTCTCCCTGCATCTGTTCCATTTCCTTGAGGCGGGCAACAATCGTCTCCATCTCCTTCCCACGTTTCTCGAGCGCATCCATATCAATCTCAATCCCAAGAATCTCTCTGAGTATCCTCAGGACCGCCTGCGCACTCCTCGGATCAACAAGATAACCAGACGTTACACCCATCAGACAGACCGCTTCAATACCATGCATCGCACCAAAAGCGAGCATTAGTCCTGAAACGCCGATTATTCCGCCCCCTGGCTCATTCTCGCTGAACTCAACACCATAACTTTTCATCTCTTCTACAAGTGAGATATCATTTACCGCGCCGATCACACGCGGATTCTCTACAAGCTGACCTATCCCATAACCACCAAGCGTGTATATCCGCTTCACATTATAT
>Ga0164310_10000719_pt1 | contig 18136 bp, 13 predicted proteins | sample GuaBasSedimGuay1_FD_121795 | JGI IMG/M metagenome (GOLD analysis project Ga0164310, IMG submission 121795) | Subseafloor sediment microbial communities from Guaymas Basin, Gulf of California, Mexico - Guay1, Core 4569-9, 0-3 cm | ecosystem: Environmental > Aquatic > Marine > Hydrothermal vents... | reverse complement strand
GAGGTGCTGTAACCTACTTGTTGAAGGCGGGAAAAGAACTCAGAGAACGTGACAGCGAAAGATTTCCATCAGGGGTCGCGAATGCGAGAGATCACACCAGAGTAGAGTATCTCGCCGCTTCTGCAGTCGTATCCTCCTCACTTAATAGTAGGTACAAATCGAGACCAGGAGTGTGACAAGACTGACCAACTATCCCACAGATGACCCGGTGCTGGTGACATGCGGACTACCCTATGCTAGCGGCGAGATGCATATCGGTCACCTCAGAACCTACGTTCCCGCCGACGTGTTTGTCAGACTCCTCAGGAAGATGCGAGTAGACGTGATCTTTGTCTGCGGTTCGGACACCCACGGCACTCCCATTCTGACCTCTGCGGAGGCGGCGGGGGTCACACCGAAGGAGCTCTACACCAAGTACCATCAGCACTATGTGGAGACCTTTCCAAAGCTCCACATCGAGTTCGACAATTACGGTACCACGGATGATCCGGAGAATGTGGCTCGGACCATCCAGATAGTGAAAGAGCTTCAGAAGAATGGATACATCTATCCCAAGGAGCTCGATACCCCATACTGTGACCACTGCGGTCGTTCATTGCCAGACAGGTTCGTCAGAGGTGAGTGCCCGTACTGCCATGCCGATGCTCGTGGTGATGAGTGCGACCAGGGTTGTGGTCGGTATCTTGAGCCTGGAGAAGTCCTCAACCCTCGTTGTGCCATCTGTGGTTCCCCCACAAGAACCGAAACACGTACTCATTACTACTTCAAGCTCACCGCCTTCGAGGACTTTCTGAAGGACTACCTCAAGAACGTGGACGGGACCAAGATTGCCCGCAACTATGCTCTCGGATGGGTGAACGAGGGTCTCAAGGACTGGTGCATCACTCGAGACTTGTCCTGGGGGATTCCGTACCCCGGTGATGAGAAGCTGACGCTCTACGTGTGGGTGGATGCTCCGATCCACTACATGAGTAGCACCGAGGAATGGGCCAAGAAGATCGGCAAGCCCAAGGAGTGGGAGAAGTTCTGGAAGAGCAAGAACGGACGTCTGGTTCACTACATCGGGCAGGACATTGTCTACCATCACTGCATCTTCTGGCCGTCCATGCTGAAGGGGAGCGGATACAATCTTCCCTCGGCCGTGGTCGCATCGGGCATGGTCAAGATCGAAGGTCACAACTTCAGTCGCAGCAGGGGCTATGTCGTCTGGATTCTGGATGACTATCTGGGCAGAGGCCTTGACCCCGACTACCTCCGGTACTATATCGCCTCGTACACATCTCAGACCAAGGATCTCGATTTCAACTGGTCGACCTTTGCTGATAAGGTGAACAACGAACTGGTGGCCACGCTGGGCAACTTCGTCTATCGAGGGCTGCACTTTGCCCACAAGCATTTTGGAGAGATTCCCAAGGGTGAGCTGGACCCCGAGTTGAAGAAGGCTGTAGAGACCGCCATCGAGCGGGTCACCGTTGCGGTCAACGAGTACGAACTCAAGAAGGTGGCAGACGAGGTGCTCCGTGTTGCCTCCACTGGCAATGAGTACTTCCAGGCACAGCAACCATGGAGACTGGTGAAGGAGGACAAGGAGAAGACTGGCGAAGTCCTGTACAACGCCCTGTACCTGTCAAAGGCCCTGGCCGTGCTAATAGACTCCTTCATGCCGGGGGTGGCAGAGAAGATCTGGGGGCAGCTCGGGTTCGCTCCCGAGTCAGTTCACGAAACCACATTCGATGACGCGCTCTCGCCCCTCAAGAGCGGAACAGTGCTTGAGTCACCTACGCCTGTCATCACAAAGGTGGATGAAGAGCTCCTCAATGAACTGAAGTTGATTGTTGAAGAACGAGTGAAAGCTGCCGTAGCAGCACAGAACGGAGAGGTGAAAACAGAATTGGCACCAATCAAGGACACAATCAAGTATGAAGATTTCCGGAAGCTCGACCTCCGCACGGGGAAGATCCTGAAGTGTGAAAAGGTCAAGGGAAAGGATCGACTACTCCGCATCGAGGTAGACATCGGTGTCGAAACGAGAACCATGGCCACTGGTCTTGGACATCTATACAAACCAGAGGAGCTGGAGGGTCTCACTGCCTTGTTCCTCGTGAACCTCGAGCCCAAGAAGATTGGAGGCATCGAGAGCAACGGGATGATCATTGCGGTTGAGAAGGCCGACGAGGAAGGCGCGTGGGTGCCTGTGACCTTTGACGGCGTTCCTCCGGGCAGTAGGGCCGCGTGATCTGATTTCACCGGTCTGCCCTGGAGTTGTCCCCGTTTGTGATGAGCGTGTCCCTTGATAGAACGAAATAGGGCTCATTGCAGGCGTAGCACCTGCCAGTGCCGTCAGACTCTATCTCACTCTGTAGGAACTCGTTGACGAAGCCACAGTTGGGACAAGTGCTCACGCTGATGGCTTCACCATTCTCCGACGGTCCTCTCGTCCCAGAGGATCCATTTGACCTGTCCTCCTCAAAGGCCGAGGTAATACTGCGAGCCAGAGCTCCGTCAACCAAGGCCAACGGGAGAATGTAGATGTTTGACTCGGGGATAAGGGCGAGACTGGGGTAGATGACGAGTGGTACCGAGTGGACCGTGTAGAAGGCGATGAAGAGGGCCAGACCGTGAGCAAAGTCCACACCTAGCCCTGAGGACACTCTTTTCTCCCACAGATGTCGGGCAAGAGAGGAACTTAACCCTGCACATCCGTAGATGAGAAGGAAGAACAGGACCATGGCCCCGATCGGACCCAGCGGCGCAAACAGGGATGGCTGGGGAAAAGGAATCAATGTAGGTGATATGAATCTAAAGAAGAATAGTGAGAATATGACTGCAAATGAAATGCCATGGAGAAAGTACTTGCCAACTAATCTCGATAATTCACGCAGGTTCGGTTGCTCGCCTACATGCATAAGCAATCCCCTCACCTACATTAGGTCTGAAATCCCCTTAACTCTTTGGAAGTGTGACCTTCTCAAATCCCTTCAGGCTGTGTTGCGATTCGCAATCTTTTAGTACGACGAATACCATATCAAACAGGTGGGTGTCGGCGAGGTGTCTTGGTAGCTGTTCCATCTGTTACCACACCCAACTGACTCCTCATTGACACCCACACCTTTTGAACTCGTATCGTTTCTTGACCAGGCGTACCATGCCAGTCGTCCTCCATAGTGACTCTGATGGTGAGATGGCCAGATTTCTCCTACGAAGGTTTTTGAAGGTGAGACCTCAGTCAGATTGAGGTTTGCACCTTGGGCAAGATCACAAAGAAGATGATTACGTCCTTATCAAAGTTCAAGAGTGAATGGGAGAAGGACGCCGGAACGCCTGAAGAATCGATCATGTACTACCTCATTGCCGCGCTGAATATCGAGAAGGACCCAGAGTTGGCGGACGCAATGATGACCGTTGTCGTCAGCAAGAACGACTCTGCCGAGGATAGTAGGTCTCCCTCTGGTCGCAAACTGCGCAGGACCGCCCGGTACTACATTGGTCAGTTCCAGGAGAACAAGAACATCGCCAGGTCCTACGTTGGCGGTACGCCTGAGAATGGATACAAGATCAACAAGGACCGTTTCGTCATGACCGTGATGAAGAAACAGGAGACTGCTGACGGAGTCAAGATATTCATCCAGAGTGGCGGTAAGGACTTGGCAACACCAGTCCACCTGCGGAAGAATAGCTCCGGTCAATGGAAGCTGACAAACTACTCCTCAATCTGCACTGGCGTCAAGAAGACAGTGGAAGAGGCCAGAGATTTCTAGCGACAGACCCGGAAGAGAGGCGGTGAAAGCACCACCTCCTTTCAGCGCATCAGCCTTCCTCACACAGTCCAGCAGCTCTGACACTTGGCTCTCGTTACTCGCCCAAGGTCTTGACAAATGCCTATATAGCGACGTTCGCTCCATGTGGAGTTGATTCGAGGAATCTTGCATGAAACTCACGCCCTTCAATCTTGAGCGAATCCAATCTGAGTGGGAGCACATTGTCAAGTACAATCTCTCCGAGAGTGGAGTGGAACCCTTTCGAATCGATGAGTTGCTCACAGAAGAACAGATAGCAGAGCTTCACCATCTCAAGCTCGGATACACGCAGACGAATGGCACAGAGGCTCTCCGGGCAGCGATTGCGGCCCCATACCCCGGTGTTGAAGCCGGTCAGGTCATAGTGACGAACGGTGGGGCCGAGGCGAACTTCCTTACCGTATGGTGGCTCCTCCACGAGAACGGAGGCCGTGGCGACATCTCGATGATGATCCCTAACTACCTGCAGATGCAGGGTGTATGGGCCGCCCTCGGTGGGAATGTGAGACCATTCCATCTGCGAGTCGATAAGGGGCGATGGGCCCTGGACATCGAAGAACTGAAGTCGACCATAACTCGGGAGACCGTGGCAATCGCTCTGTGCAATCCCAACAATCCCACGGGGTCGGTCCTCACAGAGGGGGAGATGCGCGCTGTGGCCGATATCGCCCAGGACAGGGGTTTCTGGATCATCTCCGACGAAGTGTATCAGGGAGCCGAGCTCTCAGGAGGCAGGACTCCCACCATGTTTGACATGTACGACAGAGTGTTGGTGAACTCGAGCCTGTCGAAGGCCTTCGGTCTTCCCGGTCTTCGGCTCGGATGGAGCGTCACACCCTCTGCCGAAGTTGCAGGAGAGCTCTGGGCATACTCCGACTATACAACAATCTGCCCCACTGCGATCAGTGACTGGATGGCGACAATAGCTCTGCAGCCAGAGAAGCGGGCGATGATTGAACGCCGGACAAGGACAATCATCAGGAACAACTGGCAGATAGTGTCCACCTGGCTTGACCGTCATGGCGATGTCTTCGACTACGTGGCACCTTCTGCGGCGGCGATATGCTTCCCTCGAGCTGACCTAGACATGACGACTGAAACCTTTGTTCAACGTTTGATGAAGGAGAAGAGTGTGTTGGTTCCTCCCGGAGAGCACTTTGATATGCCTGGATTCATCAGGTTCGGATACGGTTCTGATCCCGAGTACCTGAAGGAAGGACTGTCACTTGTAAGTGAGTTCTTGGCCGAGATCTGACTCACTTCTTGTCGTTCTGCTCCGGTACGAAGACCTCGAAGGGAGCACCGCACATGGTGCACGCAGTCACCTTGCTACGAGCACCTTCCTTAGGGATTGTCAGTGTCTCTCCACCGCAGGCTGGGCACTCTGCAAGAAGACCAGCTGGCACGACCTGAACCGATGGAGATGCCGGGATTTCCGTGAAGCCGTAGGCGACCCAACGACCGGTGTATCCGTAGATGATGGCGTAGACCACGACCCTCACGACAGTGGTGGCAATCCAGAGAGTCACATCTGAGATGGGGACAAAGGTGTCAAGTAGAATAGAAGGTAGACCAAAGATGAAGAGGAGGAGGAGCATTACAAAGCCCTGACCAATCTGGGTCTTCCAATTCATGGACGGAGAAGCTTTCCACAGTGTGCGGGCGAGAATGGTATTGACAAGTCCCAGCACGAGGAGGATCAGTATGAACACTACGATGAGCAGAAAGGCCGCCGCGACCCATCCTACAAGTTCTCCTGTGAATGCAGCCAAGGCTGCGACGATTGCGACCAGACCCAGTGACATCGTGGCCACGAGCACGTTTCCCAGCGTGACCAGTGCGGAGAAGAGTAGGCCGTGTAGAAAGTACTTGGGGATATACTGCTTGAACGCTTTCTCAGTCATTGCCCCTGCGTGTGTTGTCTGTTCGCCTGCCAAGTCAAACTGCACTCCTGTTTCCTCGAGAGCAGAACATCTCCTCAAGATAAATCTTGGCGAAGACGATTGCAGCTAGAGAAGGGACGCTCCACACTCGTTGCAAAACTTGGCCTTCGGCGGAATTACTGCATTGCACTGTGGGCATCTACCCACAAGAGTTGAGTAGAGCGGTTCAAGTTTCTCCTTGACGCCCTCCTTGAGAAGCTGTCTGGTCCATAGCTTACCTATGCCCTTCTTGAACTCTGACGCGGACTCTGGTATCTGCAGTATGTTCTTGTCACCACACGCCTGTCTGAAAGAGTCCTTGAACGACGCGCTCTCCTTCATCATCTTGGCCAGAGTCTTCTCGATGAAGACACTAAAGTCCGGATTCAATGGAGTCGGTGTCAGCGGCAGACCAAACCTGTCCTCCGGAGTGACCATTGGTGTGAGAATGACCTGCTTGCCCACCGTGTAAGTTGCGACCCAGATCTTGATGTGGATGAGTGTGAGCGGAGCGAGCCCCTTGACTGAGTCATTGGACAATGTCAACACCCGCACCTTCTCAAGCTCTCCCCTGAGGTCCTCAACGCGCTTCTCGACGAGAGAGTCCATGGTCTCAATAGCAGCATTCACGGTCTTTCTGAGCTTCTTGAACTCTCGGTCCTTCTCATCTCGCTCCTTCTGCATGTCTTCGAGCTTGGCCTCAAGTTCCCTGATCTGCTCCTCTACCGCGATCTCTTCATTCCTGATGTCACTCTCTAGTTTCTCGTCAAGGTCACCAGCCCTGAGCAATGCGGCAGCGGCCAGGTCCTCTATAGAATCCGTTGTGTCCACGTATGTTGGAACGATGTCTGCGAGGTCCTCGACAAGTTCACGATACTTCTCCACAGCCGCCTCGAGTTCCATCTCGGGCATCTCAGCTCTGATCTTCTTGATGTCCTCTACAATCTTGCTGAAGAACTTCTCAATGTCAGCAGTGTCCCTCACGAGTTCGGCAAGGATTGCGCGCCTGTTCTTCCTGTGTTTGTCACGAAGGCGGTATATCTTGTCTGATAGTCGTTCCTTGAGCTTTTCACTTCTGGACCTGGAAGACTCCTCTTGTTGTTTCAGACGTTTGTCCCATCGTGCGAGTTCTGCGGCGAACACATTCTCCATCACGTTGAGCTGGTCCGTCAGTTTCTCCTTTGTGATCTTCTTCAGTTCTTCCATAGTGCCCAGTCTGGTCCTTGCCTCGTCCAAGAGGCTCTGAAAATCCTCACTGATGGTGAGGGCCATGCTTGAGTCAATCTTCATCTCCAGCTGGTTCAATTTCTCGTTGGGGTCTACCTCGCGAAAATGCGGTCCCAGCGCAGCGAAGAGGTCTGGTCTCTGAATGTTTCTGATGTGCTGGACCTTGGGCTCAACCTTCTTGAGCAGGGGAACTGCCTTATCCACAGCGCCCGGGATGTCTTCGAAGCGACGGGTTTCACTACTGAGAATTCTCTTCAATGGCCCTGTGGCTGTATCCTCGCTCATGTCAAGATTGACGGAGGATTCCCCAATCGATGACAGGACAATCGAGTTCGTGTCAGATATTTGCACTATCCAGAAGGGAACGGTGAGCGGTGTGAGAAACTTCAGTTTCGCCTTTCCCTTCCTTGATGACTCGGCCAGGGCGAAGGCCACCGCAAGGGCGATCTCATCCTTTTCGGGAACCATCTTTGTCTTTTTTGTCTGATAGAGAAAGTCGAGGGCAAGTTGTCTGACCAATGGGACCACCTTGGGGTTAAAAAACAGTCATCTCTCTGGTTAATTATGTTTGTTGCGTTGTCCTCACAGGAACGGGAGAGAGTCTCCTCACAAGAGATTCATACCGGCCTCATCGGCGGCTAGTGAGGTATTTTGTTATGGGATACGAATCATCTCTGAAGCGCGCCGGAGTTCCCTCCGGTGAAATCTCGGTCATAGTCCACAATCTCGAAAAGTTAGAGGGTGCTGAATTCCGTGGAAACATCGACACAGTCATTGGCAAGTTGGGAAGGGACAGCTCATTCAGAGCCTCCTTCATCCGCGACTACAAGGTTGCCATGCGCTGATGATGAAGCGTCGAAGCTAAGACACAGACTCAACAGGGCGGAGCTGGTGAGCTCCCCCTCCTCTGTTGTTCTACTCGAGTTCCAGATCATGGGCAATGTCGTCCAGCAGTTCGAACATGGACTGCTCCTCACTGATGGTTTCTCTAGAGTCCGCCGCTGAGATGAGAACAGGGACTTCTATCACAGGGTCTCGTGCGAGCGACACTCCCAGCTCAACGCGGAGGTAGTACTCCCTCCTGATCAGTCGCCCGCGAAATGGAGCATTCACCTTGATGTGTTTGGGGAGCGAATACTCCTTCCACCTGCCAAAGTCATCGACTCGGACAGGAACACACATCTCCTTCTCTGTTGTCTCAATCTTTGTTGTAGACCCCTGACACTCAAAGGACTCCCTTCGTCGTAGTAGGACTCGGAGTTCAGTCACTCTCTTGGTCTGGTCCACTCTCATGCTGAACGGAAGACCTTCCGGTCGAACCACATTACTGGGTAGGTCCAGGTACAACGGTCCTGACTTGCGAATCTGTGCTTCGTGGTCTTGCGACTCTGGGATGTAACGAAGGGGTTCTGGAATGACTGCGAATGTCCATGTCTTCTTGGGGTCTGGGCGCCATGAGACCTCCATGACTGCTTTGATGCTGTAAGTGATATTGCCCGCGGGAGACCCAAATGTGGGTGGTATCCCCTTGGACAGATGTATCGCAAATGGCAGGCGTGTTGAACCCTCGGGGATGGTTCCTCCATCGTGAAGAATCAGGTCAGTCTTGAACCAGTAGTGTTCCTCTTCGAGTCTGATGTCCCCAGCTTGGCGAGTGGTCTTCTCCTTACCTTGAAAGCTGAGAACGACTCTGTTGCACTCGATCGGTTTACGAGTCTTTAGAACAAGAACACCTCTCAACATGTCCCCCGGTTGGTAGATCTTCTGATTGGGGAAGATCCTCAACACGACCATGCTTTGTTCTCCTTGTTGAACACTAAGTGTGAACGAAGATAACACTTGCTCAGTAGATAAAGATATGACCTCTCAGAAGGTTGCATGAGTGATGCCTCTTCACATTGTCACAGTATTCTCGTCTATCACTCCCGCAGAGATCATCGAGGATATTCTCAATCACATCCGGGACAGAGGAGCCGCACTTCTCACGCCCAAGGACGTACCAGGTAGCTCTGTCAGACCGAGCTACGTCTTTGTTGGCACGGGTGGAACCGAGAGGATTGTTGCCGACCTCTATCAGGCCGGATCTCTGATTCCTCCAGTCATTCTCCTGGCTCACGACCGCAGCAACTCACTTCCTGCGTCCATGGAGATCAGGGCGTATTTGGAGAGCAGAGGTGTTCAGGCGAGGATTGTACATTCGCCACTCCCCGAGATTGGCGGGATCATCAAAGAATGGGCACACTTTCAGGATGTTCTGGAGAAAGTAAGGAACAGTTCTCTGGCCATCATCGGCGAGCCGTCCTTCTGGCTCATCGCCTCTGGAGTGGACCCTGAGAAGGTGAGAGAGACCTGGGGACTCAAAATCAAGAGTCATCCCATTTCGGTTCTCACAGAGGAACTATCCGGAGTACTGACTGACAGGCACCAACAGGATCTCAAACGTCTACGAGAAACTGTCCGGAAGGTCGAGGTCTCTGAGGGCGACCTACACTCAGCTGCTTTGGTCACTCAGCGTCTGGCGGAGTTTGTAGGGAAGCACAGAGTTGACGCCGTGACGGTTGAGTGCTTCAGACTGCTGGAGGAGACCGGAGTGTCAGGCTGCTATGCTCTCTCTTTCCTCAATGACCAATGCGACATCACTGCTGGATGCGAAGGCGACATCTGCTCGACGTTCACAATGATGATGGCGCGTCACCTCACAGGGCAGGCCTCTTTCATGGCCAATGTCTCCGAGGTGGACGAGGTTCAGAACTCCGCAGTCTTTGCTCATTGCACGGTTGCGACATCTCTCACCAACAGCCATGAGATTCTGTCCCACTTCGAAACCGGTCTCAGTGTGGGGATCAGGGGTGAGATCCCACTCGGGCGAGTCACAGTGCTCAAGATTGCGGGTGACGGCCTGACGAAATGGTGGGTGTCCGGAGGCGAGGTCGTGGAGAATCTCAGAAATGACACGGCCTGCAGGACCCAGGTACGCGTACATCTGGACAAGCCTGTGTCTTATTTCCTTGAAGAGTCCCTTGCAAACCATCATGTTCTGCTTAGCGGAGATCACGCGGAACTCATCGAGAGGTTTCTCCAGTTCGCCATACAGTAGGGTCTCCATGGCTGGAACAGATTGACAACGAGCCTGTGTGCAATGTGTCCCAGCATTGGATCAATGAACCGTCACTCTCTGACACTTCTCTGGACTCTGAGCTCTCCAATGTCCTTGAGAATCTCTCCCTCTCGAAGATACACATAAGGTGGGAGCGAATCGTGAACCGGATCCTTCCCCCTAATCCCCCTTCCAATCGTGAACATAATTCTTCCTATTGGAAGAAATCATGTACACACTCTTTGTCGTGGACAAGATGGGCCCAGACATCTGAGCGTAATTTGCCCGAGTCTGCACTGCGTGAATCTTCGAGATCATATACGCAAACAATCGAGGTGATGGTGGTGTGCCAAGCCGGATGGTATTTGTGTCAGTCTAGTGCAGTCTTTTTTCTTTGGTTGCTGCAAGTAAACTCGTTCGCGCATTGCTTCACTGCAATATGATTGGCGAAACGCTGACCTTGTTCCACTGGTAGGTTAGCCAACCCTTATTGATGGCCAATTGAACCAAGTGAGAAATCATTCCTATTTTCAAGTCCGATATCCCTGGAACTTGTTCTCTTTTCAGACGCTTGGCAAGCCCGTATCGTCCTCTGGCAACTATGTCGGGATGGGACTCCAAGAATTCTCTCAGGGCGGCCCATTGCTCCTCAGTGAAGGGATCATAATCCTTGTCTGAACTGTCAACGTATGGGAACTTCCCACTTTTCGGAAATACCAAGTAGCCCGGTGGACTGGCCTCGACGACAATCCCTCGCTTTTCTTGAGCTGCCTTCAGCAAATTTGGAATCGAACCGTAGCAAGACTTGTAGAGATCCCAGTCTGGGTTGAGTTCGCGCATTCTTCCAATCACGGCTCTTGCGGTGGGCCGGAGTTCATCCTCGGCAATACTATCAAGTGACCGCTCAAGCAAGTCCAGTATTTCCTTTTTTTCTCTAGCAAGGGTCTTCCTCGCAGGCTTCTTTCTCTTGCCCACTAGGGATACATAGTTCTGCAGTCCGTCTCTCCTGATGGTAATGACGCCTGCAGATTCGGCTTCTTCCACATAATCCTTCAGTTGTGAAACCTGAAGCTTTTCCAATGGGTTATTCATCAATGATCTGAGTTGCACCCCCAAGTATGCCAGTTCTGGTTCGAGGATTCCTCTCTCTTCCGCATCCTTCAGAACCTGAACAAGAGGCGCGAATCTGTCTTCTGCAACATCGGGAACCTCATCCGAGTCTTCTTCCCCCGTGACAAGGCGCACCCTCACTAACGATCCAGAGGTCTTAGTAGTCACCCAATTATCGAGTTCTGCTTCTCTTACATAGGCTGCAACACTATCAAGACCGCCGGAGCTCTTTCTCCATGCAGGGTACCTTGAATTCAAGTACTCCTCAAGTTCCTGCAGCGTTGGTGCTACCTGCCCCTGGGTCTTGAGTTCCTCTAGCGCGTTGCGAAGGGTTTCGAACTTGAGTGCTGGTGTGTCAATCCAGTCCACTGCCCCGGAGCCATCTACCTTCTTTCGACCCATCACAACAGTCCATTCAAGTATTATGTCGGCCTGTTCTTTCAAGATTGGAGGAGCTCCCACTGGTGGGATTATCAAGATGACTTCGTAGAGTCGTTGACGTAGTCTAGCAAGTGTGTATGCGTAGTCTATGTCTCCAGAAATGAGTACCATTTTCTGAGGGGCGTCGTTCTCAAGTGCAAACAGAAACATGTCGGTAATAATCATGTGGTCTGCTACGTCTTTCTCGTGCTTGCCTTTCGGTGTGTCAATCAAGTGAACCCCTGAACGTTGAAGTTCCATGCGGAGGTTCGCTGGAAACTGGTGAAGTTCGGCGTAGGCATAGACTTGTCTAATTGGTCCATACTCACATAGATTCTCCCTAAGGCGCTTTTCCACAGCTGTGCCTGACATTCCCCTTGGCGGTGGACAATTCTCAATGTCCCAAAAAACTGCAACAGAAGTATCTGAGTTTATACTCATCAATATTCCTCCTCCCACATCTTCGAAATAGGAATTTGGAAATATAAAGATTGCACCATCTGTTCATTCAATTCCGTGCAGACTTCTCGTCGACACCGAGCTACATTGGTAATACATCGAACTACGTAATACTTTCGAACATCTCTATGGGATTCCCATATTCGCTTCGTTGAACAAGTGCATGTGGGAATGGATTTCCGCCGCGTTCGGGGTTGGAAATCGATGGATACCTACCCAAAGAGTTACTTGTCGTGCCAAGACTGGCACGGAAGTCGAGGAGTGAGCGATGTCAGGATTCAAGCTGAAGGCACCATTCGCCCCCACCGGCGATCAACCACAGGCCATAGAGAAGCTGTTAGAGGGTCTCAAGAGTGGACTTCAGCATCAGACACTCCTCGGAGTCACTGGTTCCGGTAAGACTTTCACCATGGCCAATGTGATAGAGACCTACGGCAGACCGACACTCGTTCTGTCACACAACAAGACCCTCGCCGCACAGTTGGCCTCTGAATACAAGCAGTTCTTCCCCGACAATGCCGTCGAGTACTACACCAGCTACTATGACTACTATCAACCTGAGGCCTACGTTCCTTCGAAGGACATGTTCATCGAGAAGGAGGTGGACATCAATGCCGAGATCGAGAGGTTGCGGCACTCCACAACGGGGTCTCTAAGGTCTCGCCAGGATGTCATCGTGGTCGCATCTGTCTCGTGCATATACGGTGTCGGAGATCCGTCTGAGTATGACCACTTCAGGATGTTCATCGAACGGGGCGGGTCTATCGACAGGAGGACCCTTCTTGAGCGTCTTGTCGCCATGCAGTACGATCGCAATGACATGGAGGTCAAGCCCGGAGTCTTCCGTGTCCGTGGTGACGTTGTTGAGATATACCCCGCCGCCTCAGAGAACAGTGTTCGAATAGAACTGGACGGTGACCGTATCGAACGTATCTCCCTCCTCCAGCGTGCCTCCGGTCGTCGTCTGGAGGACCTCCAATGGTTCGAGTTGTTCCCTGCAAGACATCATGTGGCACGCCATGAGAGTGTACTTGAGGCCCTACCCATCATCGAGCAGGAGATGGAGGAGCGGGTGGAGTGGTTCAAGAAGCAGGGTCGTCTTGTGGAGGCGGACCGTCTCAGGCGGAGGACCCTCTACGATCTGGACATGCTTCGAGAAACTGGCTCTTGTTCCGGAATCGAGAACTACTCACGACACATTGAGAAACGAGACAAGGGACAGAAACCGTACACATTGCTGGACTACTTCCCTGAAGATTTCCTGATGATCATCGACGAGTCACACATGACAATTCCACAGGTCCGAGGAATGTACAATGGGGACCTGAGTCGAAAGAAGAACCTCGTCGACTATGGGTTCCGTCTGCCATCTGCCATCGATAACCGTCCCCTGAAGTTCGACGAGTTTGAACAGTACATGAAACATGTCATCTACACGAGCGCCACCCCCGGCCCGTACGAGCGAGAGAAGAGCCAGCAGATTGTTGAACAGCTCGTCAGGCCCACTGGTCTTCTCGACCCTGAAATCACGGTGAGGCCGGTGGTAGGTCAGGTGGACCACCTTCTTGGTGAGATCAGGAAGTCTGTTGCAGACGGAGACCGCGTACTGGTGACAACTCTGACAAAGAAGACGGCTGAGATGCTGTCGGAGTACCTTGTCGAGACCGGTGTCAAAGCGAGGTACCTTCACTCCGACATTGGGACTCTGGAACGTGTGGAGATCGTGCGTCAGCTACGGCAGGGCAAGTTCGACGTTCTTGTGGGGATCAACCTCCTCAGAGAAGGATTGGACCTCCCGGAAGTGGGATTGGTGGCCATCCTCGACGCCGATAAGGAGGGTTTCTTGAGGACTGACTGGGCACTGATTCAGACCATGGGACGCGCGGCAAGGAATGTCAATGGACGCGTGATTCTGTATGGCGACCACGTCTCGAAGGCGATGCAGAGTGCCATCGACGAGACGAACCGAAGGCGCAAGTATCAGATAGAGTACAACAAGACCCATCATATCACTCCTTCTTCGATTGTGAAGGGCATCCACGATATCGCTCAGGGGATTGTGAGTATTGAGGCGGGTGAACAGATTCGCCTTGAGGACTTCGACCCCGTCCAGGTCGATGAACTCACAGACTATATCGTGAGCATGGAGGAGCAGATGAAGGAGGCCGCCAGGAACCTGGAGTTTGAAAGGGCGGCCAAGTTGCGAGATCAGATCACAGAACTTCGAAAGAGGATTGAGGGAGCACCATAGTGAGGTCAGTCACCAAGCACAACACCACTAGCGCCTCCGACCATCCTGACGGCCCTCAGTCCATTGTGGTGTTGGGCGCCTCAGAGCACAACCTGCGACACATCAACGTTGAGATTCCAAAGAACAGTTTCACAGTAGTCACGGGCGTGTCAGGTAGTGGCAAGTCAAGCCTGGTCTTCGATACGATCTTCGCTGAGGGTCAGCGACGGTTCATCGAGAGCCTGTCACCGTATGCGCGTCAATTCCTGGGGATGCTGGAGAAGCCCAAGGTGGACTTCATGTCTGGTCTGTCGCCATCAATCTCAATCGACCAGAAGAGTGTGAGTCGCAACCCTCGAAGCACCGTCGGTACCATCACAGAGATTTACGACTACCTCCGACTCCTCTACGCCCGTGTCGGTACACCACACTGCCCACAGTGCGGGAAGGAGATTGAGCCACAGACTGCGCAGCAGATTGTTGACCGTGTACTCAAACTGGACGAGGGCACTCAAGTTCAGATTCTTGCACCGATTGTGCGCGGGCGGAAGGGCGAGTACAACCGGGAGTTCAAAGACCTGCTTGAGAAGGGTTTCATCAGGGCGCGCATTGATGGTGAGGTGCAGGAGCTCGACGACGGTCTTCGACTTGACCGGTATTTCGAGCACACGATCGAGGTTATTGTCGACAGACTACGTGTCAAGGAGTCAGAGCGAGGGCGTCTCTCTGAGGCTGTAGAGACCTCCCTGAACATGGCCGATGGCGTTGTGACCATCGTGACACCTGACGAAGAACTCACACTCTCTGAACAGTTTGCCTGTGTTGATTGTGGGGTCAGTCTTCCCGAGATGGAGCCTCGCATCTTCTCATGGAATACGCCTCAGGGTGCCTGTCCGAAATGCACGGGACTTGGTGTCATCCGTGAGTTTGATCCTGCTCTCTTCGTGAAAGATCCCAACCTGACCCTGCGCGAGGGCGCCATTGTCGTAGACAAGTGGATGTTGAAACGTGACATTCTCAGAAAGGTCGCTGAGAGGCACGGGTTCAGTCTGGACACCAAGTGGAAGGATCTGACTGAAGAGCAGAAGCATGTCCTGTTCTATGGGACTGAGGAGTCCTACGAAACGACTTGGACGGGAGATAACCCGGATGCCACAATCCAGTGGCATGGCACTTTCAACAAACCGTTCGAAGGATTCATCACCCGACAACAGCGAGTGTACCGGCAGACAAGGTCGGAGGACCGCCGCCGTCACATCTCCAAGCTCATGTCTGAAGTCACGTGTCCTATGTGCAAGGGGAACAGACTGAGACCCGAATCGCAGGCCGTCACGATTGGGGGGAGGTCGATCTCAGAGGTGTCCAGGGCATCCATCCGTGACCTCCAACAGTTCATAGATAGCGTCGAGTTCGATAAGCATCTTCGTCCTGTGGCTGTCCCGATTCTCCGTGAGATTCGTGGACGGATCGGATTCCTGCGAGACGTCGGACTTGACTACCTGACACTCGACAGGCCAGCTCCGTCCTTGGCAGGCGGTGAGGCCCAACGGATCCGTCTTGCCAGTCAGATTGGGTCCAATCTGGTCGGTGTGACCTATGTCTGTGACGAGCCGTCCATCGGGCTTCATGCCCGTGACAACAAGCGTCTGTTGAAGTCCCTCATGAACCTGCGTGACTTGGGGAATACTGTGCTTGTGGTGGAGCACGATGAAGAGACCATTCGCAGTGCGGACTATGTGATTGACCTTGGTGTGGGTGCTGGAGCTGAGGGTGGCGATGTTGTTGTCGCAGGAGACCTGGAGAGAGTTCTGAAATCTCGAAAGTCCATCACTGCAAGGTTCCTCCGGGGTCAGGATGAGATTCCTGTACCGGCTCAGAGGAGGCAGCCAAACGGGCGTTACATCGAGGTCAAGGGGTGTCGACACAACAACCTGAAGAACATAGATGTCCGCATCCCTCTGGGTATGTTCGTGGCTGTTACCGGAGTCAGCGGTAGTGGAAAGTCGAGCCTGGTTGTCGAGACCCTACAGCGCGCCTTGGCTAGAGAGTTCCACCTTGCCGAAGCGAAACCGGGTGAGCATGATGCTATCATTGGAATCGATCAGCTCGACAAGGTCATAGTCATTGACCAGAGTCCCATTGGGCGAACACCTCGTTCGAATCCCGCCACATATGTCGGTCTATGGACGCCACTGAGGGAACTGTTCGCGTCTCTCCCAGAATCCAAGATCAGAGGATACCGACCTGGGCGTTTCTCTTTCAATGTGAAGGCGGGCCGATGCGAACGATGCAAGGGTGCAGGTGTTGAGATCATCGAGATGCAGTTTCTCCCTCCTGTCCAAGTTACATGCAGCGAGTGCAAGGGGCGACGGTACAATCGAGAGACCCTGCAGGTGCGCTTCAAGGGGAAGAACATCGCCGACGTTTTGGACATGCGCATCGATGAGGCGGTCACATTCTTCGAGGGTATCCCATCTGTGCGCAGACGACTGGAGACTCTGTGTGCGGTGGGAATGGGCTATGTGAAGCTTGGACAACCCGCAACCACGCTGAGCGGAGGTGAAGCACAAAGGATCAAGCTCAGCAAGTTCCTCTCGCGTCCAGCTACAGGACAGACCCTCATCTTGATGGATGAACCCACCACCGGTCTGCACTTTGCAGACATCAAGAAGCTGCTCGAGGTTCTCCATAAGCTGGTCGACCTTGGCAACACCGTTCTTGTCATCGAGCATCAGCTGGATGTTGTCAAGACGGCAGACTGGGTCATAGATCTTGGACCTGAGGGTGGTGACGAAGGTGGATTCATCGTTGCAGAAGGTCCGCCAGAGCAGATTGTCAGGGTGAAGGATTCCTTCACTGGCAAGTATCTCAAGGACCTGTTACGGTCGAAAAAGAGCTCGAAGTCAGAGACGCGGACGCGACGGCGAAAGACGAGGAAACGCACGGGAGGTGTGAGCAAGTGACTGGCTTCATCAGAGTGCTGAAGGCAGAAGAGCACAACCTCAAGAAGGTGTCAGTGGACATTCCGCGAAACCGCCTCATCGTTGTGACCGGCCCCTCAGGGTCCGGCAAGAGCACACTCGTGTTTGACACAATCTTTGCGGAGGGACAGAGGAGATACGTGGAGAGTCTCTCGTCCTACGCGCGGCGCTTCCTTGGTCGTCTGGACAAGCCCAAGGTCGAGAAGATAACAGGACTGCCTCCTGCCATCTCCATAGAACAGAAGGGGCGAACACGCAACCCCCGGTCGACGGTCTCCACATCAACAGAGATTCACGACTATCTACGTCTTCTCTATGCGAACGCTGGAACACCTCACTGTCTGAAATGCAAGCGACCCATGGAACAGTTGACAGCGGCATCCGTGGCTCGTCTTCTTCTCACCGAAAACGGCGATCAGCGGGTGCACATTCTGGCGCCAGTTGTCCGCGGCGAGGTGGGAAGTCATCAGGAGGAGATAGACAAGCTCACCAAGAGTGGATTTGTGCGAGTCCGAGTGGATGGCGGGATCCTCGACATCGAAGATGTGAGTCTTGACGCGAGAAAGAAGCATGACGTTGAGGTTGTGGTCGACAGGCTGGAAGTAAGTCCGAAGAACCGTGAGCGTCTCGTCGGATCTCTTGAGACCGCCCTTGAGACAGGTAACGGTTCTGCAATCGTCAGTCGCGAGGGGGCGGACGACTTGGTGTTTGCAGAGCAGCTCATGTGTCCAAAGTGTGGCATTCAGTACGAGAAACTTGGTCCGAAGGCTTTCTCGTACAACACGCCTGACGGTGCATGTCCGGCATGTAACGGTCTCGGAGTCATGCTCACGATAGATCCCTCACTCATTGTTCCTGACGACAAGATGACCGTTGGCGAGATTGGCAGGCAT
>Ga0164310_10000718_pt1 | contig 18139 bp, 18 predicted proteins | sample GuaBasSedimGuay1_FD_121795 | JGI IMG/M metagenome (GOLD analysis project Ga0164310, IMG submission 121795) | Subseafloor sediment microbial communities from Guaymas Basin, Gulf of California, Mexico - Guay1, Core 4569-9, 0-3 cm | ecosystem: Environmental > Aquatic > Marine > Hydrothermal vents... | reverse complement strand
GATTGGATTACAAAAGGCCATCTAGGAGTTTATGGACAGACAAGAAGTGGAAAAACAAGTTTTGTCCTCAGGCTCATAAAATCTGCTGTTGATAACGATCCTCCGGCAAGATTTGTAATATACGATAGGTACGGGGAATATTCCCCGCTTATAGACGCTGGATATGGGGTTAGTCTTGGATATGACTCCTTTCTGTCTGGTGCCATAAGTCCCGATGAAATTGCTTTAAGGCTGGGGTTAGACCCTAAATCTTCTGCCTTTAGGGATGTTAAGACCGCTATTGAGACTTTAATGGATAAAGGCACTGAAGTCACTCCAGAAACCATTCTTGAGGAGCTTGAAGAGATAAAAATGAGGTCGGACGTCAAAGGCAGAGTGGAATACATTTTGAAATCCCCAAGAGCCAGGAAAGAGCTGAAGGTCTTGTCTCAAGGTGAGAGGGAGGAAGCTAACCTGATAAAGCTGCTAAAAGAGAATCCGGTGGTTGTAATTGACTTTAGCATAGATGCAGACATAGGAAGGCAGCAGATAGCCTTTTCGCATATTGTGGGCAAGCTTTTCACAAGAGCTGTTGCCACAAGGGGAGAGGAGTTCACCTGCATAAACGTGATCGAAGAAGCCCAGTTCTTTGCCCCAGAGAGAGGAATGCCCACATATGGGAATCCTTGGGAGAACGGTTCTCTTACCGTTCTCTCAATGGGAGTATCCCAGCTAGGAGGATACAATGTTGGGTTCATAGTAATGACTCAGAGACCTGCTTATGTGGCTAAAGCCGTTTTAGCACAATGTAACACCCATATATGTTTTAGATTAATGAGCAGCGCTGATCATGATCAGGTTAGCGGTGTTACAGGGTACTCGATATGGAGGTTGAGGGAGATCTTGCCAAACCTCGAGACTCATGTAGGTTTTTTGATGGGGGCTGCCTCACCCTTCTGGTTCCCTGTATTCTGTGAAACCGAGTTGTGGGAATATCCAAGAAAGGCTACAAAGACAGCTTCACAACTCTTGAGAGAAATGTATAGTGAATAATAATGCAAGATGAAGGACAGAGCAGGGAGGGGGTAAAGAGGGTATCATGAGCGATAGAACTCCTCGTAAAATATTTGATCAAATAGCCAAGAAATATGATGAAATTCGCCCCGGATACCCGGAGGAATTAATAGAGGACATCATCTCCATCTCTGGAATTCCTGATGAAGGAAGAATCTTGGAAATTGGGTGTGGTACAGGGCAGGCTACAATTCCATTTGCAAAGCGGGGATATTACATGATTTGTCTGGACATATCGAAAGATATGGCTGCTTTAACCGCCAAAAAGTGTCAAAAGTACCCGAGAGTGCGTGTTTATCCGATATCTTTCGAGGAATGGGAGCCAGAGGCGAATTCGTTTGACCTAGTTATCTCAGCAACTGCATTTCACTGGATACCCAAAGAGATAGCCTATCCCAAGGCAGCGCTCGTGCTAAAGGATTCTGGATATTTGGCTGTTTTCTGGAACTTCCACCCAACCCCGTACACAGATTTTTTCAAAGCAGTACAAAAGGTGTACCAGAGAGTTGTCCTTGAGTGGGGAGATCCTGAAAAAGAACGGTCGATTGAAGACAAGATCAGGGCAATAGAAAACGAAATTAACAGGAGTGGTCTTTTTGAAAGACCTATTGTAAAGCAATACTCTTGGGCCAGGGAGTACACGGCAGATCAGTATATCAAGCTCCTAAACACGTATTCTGATCACCAAAGCTTGGAGCCTAAAAGAAGAAAGGAGTTATTTGATGCTGTTAAGGCTTTGATCGAAGAGAAATACGAGGGAAAAATAATAAGACCGCATCTTACTGTGCTGTTTATTGCTAAGAAGTTGTGTTGATACACAAGGAAAAAGCCTTATTGACGCAAAAGCGCATTCTGCTCCCTTTGTAGGTTACTTTTTTCAGGGTCCTTTAGCTAAAAAAGTGGTTATCTGGGCTTTGCTGACGATAAAAGGTTAATCAAAGTTTCATCTCATATATCCTCATTCCTTCCTTTCTAACCCTAAATCCTGCCTTCCTAAGTCCAGAAATAATTTCTTCATCAAACTTTACATATCCCCAAACTTCTTTACACCCTAAGACGCTTGCTTCCTTCCTAAGGAAGAGCCCTAGCTCCTTTGAAGCCTTTTCTTCCCCAAGGAAAAAGTCTATCATAATAAACAAATGTCTAGTGCTGTAGGGCTGGTAAAGAACCACTCCATTTGTCTCTCCAAAAACTGCTGCGAATCCCTCCTCTGAATATTTCCTCAGGTCATCTAGCCTTAGAGTAGACCATTCGAAGAACTTGAACTTGACTGGTCGGCAATTGATTCTTCTATTGATCCATTTTAGCACTTTTTCGGCCTCTTCTGCCTCCATCTTCCTGATTTCCTTCGGCTCTGCTGATTTCTTGGGCCAAGATCCTACTTGGGTTAACTCTTGAGCTAGAGTGAAGCCCAATTTTTCCGCTAGGGAAATTGCTGCGATGTTCCTTGAACTTGTGGCTAGGCTGACGAATTTTGCTCCCATTAATCTGGCATATTCTATGCACTTTTTAGTCAAGGCAGTAGCCACTCCTTTCCTTCTAGACATGGAATGAACTCTAGCACCAGCAAGATAGGCTTCTCCTTCAGGCCTAAGAGCAAGACGCATTATACCAACGACTTTGCTATCTTCCTCAGCAACGAGTAGCTTGCCTCTTTTATCGCTTATCCAATCCTCCCATGTCGACATAATGTAATCTCCCCATCTCCAAGTATGAGCAGTGAATTCGGCCACTTGTCTCCTATCTGAAGGTCTAGCTTCCCTAACGATAACCATATGAAAGAAAAAGGGGTTATGAATGAATAACCTTTACGATACATCTTATACTTCCGTCGGTGTTATTTGTTTCATTGTTTAGGCAAGATCTAGTTTTAGTTTGAAGGTAGATCTCGTCATTGAATTGAAAAGAGAGTCTTTGAGATCACTCACGTCTTGTGATCAATCCTTGTGTGTTGGAGTTAAATCCTAAAGGCTCAATCTCAAAGCGGTTCTTGCCGATGTCGGAAAGGATCAGGAAATTTCTGTCCGAATACTACTCAATTGGCAGAGACGCTAGACTTCTCTTAACTAGCTCTGGAATGTGGAACGTATCTTGGGGAATCTATGCAGTCATCTGGCAACTTTATTTGAAGGCTGCTGGTTATGGCGGACTAGAAATAGGGACATATTCGCTGGTTCAAAGCTTTTCTATGACTCTATTAACTATCCCTTGTGGCTTTATTGCTGATAGAACAAAGAGAAGAGGCCTGCTTATATTTGGTGGCTTCCTAGGGATAGTCTCGACCCTAATTATTTTGTTATCGGTTACAATGGCCTCTTTATTCGTTTCAGCGTTAATTGCGGGAGCCTCTTGGGCAATTTCTGGACCGGCATGGAATGCTCTCTTCGCTGAAACGGTTGAAGAATCTGGAATGGAAGTGGGATATGGCTTAAGCGCCTTTCTCGGGAACATCTGCTTTGCGATAGGAAATATCTTAGGATGGGTGCCTGAACTTCTTGTCTCTAAACTCAGTTTAACATACTTTAGTGCTTACAGAACCTTTCTCTATCTGCCAATAGTGCTTCGAATACTGTCAAACACCCCGTTAGTTTTTGTAAAGGAGAAATTTGAGCCTATCTCTAGAGGATTAAAGTTTAGAGCAAGAGGGGTTGCTCTCAAGTTCATAATAACCAGCGCTCTTGTAGGCTTTGGAGCTGGATTCTCAATTCAGCTATTTGGATACTACCTTAGTGTGAAGTTTAATGTAGAATCAGGACCCATAGGCACTCTTTATGCTCTTTCCTCTGTCCTTGGTGCTCCAGCTTTCTTGGCAAGCGCTCCCCTTTCCTCTGCAATAGGCATAGTTAGAGGAGTGATAATACCTCAACTTGTCTCCATACCATTGCTCATCCTGATTCCATTCTCCCCTAACTTTAGCCTTGCTGCAGCACTGTACATACCTAGAACGATGTTAATGAACATGTCAAATCCCTTGGTTCAGGCCTTAATGATGAAGCTTACTCCTGAAGAGGAGAGAGGTTCTGTCTCATCTCTCTCCCAAATGGCTTGGAACTTGCCAAATGCCATATCCAGCAGAATTGGAGGATTTTTAATGGACTATGTTAGCATAGACCTTCCAATTTTCATAACATCTGCCCTTTACACCCTGTATTTAGTAACTTTCTATGTTTTGTTCAAAGAAGAGGAAATGACCAGAGAAAAACATGCCTAACATCACCTCTCTAAATAAAGAAGAGATGTTAGAAAATCCAAAAGTGGATAACCTCAACATTTAAAGGAGAGCGCTCCAAAACCGAGGAGAATGGGGATGAAAGAGAACAAAGAAGAGATAATAGAAGTCCCAAGGACCATCTATGGGGTCTCAGCATCTCTGTCCTTTTCTAACCAGATCACCAGAAGGTTTTACCCTCTCTTTGCAGCATCAATAAACACTCCAGTTTCCCTCATGGGATTGCTGAGATCAATGGAGAACCTAAGTTCAAGCATTCTTCAACTTTTCTGGGGCAACCTAGCTGATAAATTTGGAAAGAAACTGTTTCTTTTCATAGGTTTACTTGGAGGAGGAGTTTGCACTGCTCTTTTGATGAAGGTGAGCAACCCATATCAGCTTGTCCTCCTAATCTTGTTTTGGTCCCTTTTATTCTCCATGACTGGACCATCTTGGACAGGTCTTTTGGGAGACTACACAATAAAGGAAACTAGAGGTAAAGTTCTGGGAAAAATTGGGACTGTGGGAGAGCTATCTGGTTTAGCTTCGATGTTGATTATAGCTATTTTGACATACGAAGCCTGGTCCTCATACTCGCTTCCTTTTCTTTTATCTGCCTCTTTGAGTTTTTTGGGTGCACTATTAGTTCTCTCAATAAAGGAAAAGAAGGGCCAGATTGGTTTTAACCTCAACGATATTTTTTTGGCTTTGAAAGACAGGAGTTTCCGTAAGTTCTTGGTTCTGAGCCTGATTTTCTGGTTTTCTATGGGTTTTGCATGGCCTCTATTCCCATACATTACAGTTAAGGTAGTAAGTGCGACATTGTGGCAAATAGCCCTCATAAACGCGGGAATGAGGGCTATGACAAGTGCTACGCAAGGTCTGTTCGGAAGACTGTTAGACAAGTTTGGTAGAAAGCCCTTTATGGTAATTGGCTGTTCAGGGCTTTGTCTCTTCCCTCTAGGATATGCCATGGCAAGAAGCTGGATAGATCTTTTTGTAGTGAATGTCCTACTTGGTCCCTTCCTCTCCGCAGTGTTTGTAGCTTGGCCTGCTTTTATCTTAGATTCTGCTCCAGAAGGAAGGAAGGCCACTTATTCTGGAGCAAACAGCTTTACATTTGGTTTTGGATCCTTTATAGGATCCTTAGTCGGTGGATACTTTGTAAACCTTCTTTCAAGCTTAATTCAGTTTAACAGGGCTCTCTCATTAGGTTTGATCCTCTCTGCAGTGATCAGACTATTATCTGGACTTAGTTTTTTAGTTGTTAGTGAAACAGGGCCTAGAAAGAGCTAAATTACAGCTAAACAATTCCTTCTCTCATTAACCTACTTATTGGAGCATACATTCTTCGAAGGGGCCACTCTAGCCTGTATCCAGCAAGTTCAAGCCTTCTCAGCGTAGTTGAATAGGGATCAACGACTTCTTCTTCAAGCTCCAAAAGAAGTCTTGGATCTATTTCTGCTAGTTTCCTCGCAAGAGCAAGTCTTTCCCTTTTTGTCACTATTCTTGGATCTGCTGTCATGGCTGCTACGTGAAAGGAAACTCCGTAATCGAGGAGGTTTTCTATCCCTCTAAAAGGAAGTTCAAAGGCTTCAGGTATAGCCCCTGCTTTTCTTGTGAAATCTTCTGGCGTGCCAGCTTTGAGAGAGATTCTGACATGAACCTTCTCATACTTAGAAATCTCCCTTACGTAGCCTTTATCCGCTCCTAACAATATTCCATTTGTTTCCAGTATAAACAAAGGGAATTCTGACTCTTCAACTAGATCTAGTATCTGGAGTAGATGTCCTCTAACCAGCGTGGGCTCTCCTCCAGAGATCCTGAGTTTCCTTATTCCTTTTCTTTTGGCGCTATCTCTCATTCTCTCGAAAGCTTCTTCAGCAGAGTAGAACCTCCCGTATTTCTCTGGGAAATCCCTGGAAAAGCTTACCCAGCAAAAGATACACCTAAGACAGCAGCCAACAGCATATCCTGTTGATATACCCCTGTAGACACCAGCAACAGAGAAGTAATCGTATTTTCTTAGCCATCTGTCATTTTCTTTCTTTCCTACAATTTCCTCAGTTTTCCTCGCTAAGTCCAGCGGGTCGAACGGTTTAAAGTCCGGAGTTAAGTATCTTGGATAAGACATCTAGTTGAGATAATGATTGGTAATAAATTCGATTTATAGAAAAGTACTTCAAAATTTATTGAAGTAAATGGCCTTCTTTTAAATAGAGAAGGATCTATCGTGGTTTAAAGGTGTTAATCTTGGAGAAAAGAGTTAAATTCCTTTCATTCTTCGTTCTAAGCGTAATTTCGCTGACTAGCCTAGGTTGTAAGATAGAAGCTGATAGAGGCATGATACCTGTAATTCCAAATGTTTCAGTGTACGAGCCTGGACAAAAGGCAATAATAGGTTGGGATGGAGAGAAGGAAATCCTCATACTATCGACAGATGTTTACTCCTCACATAAAACAAAAGTGCTGGAGATCTTACCACTACCTTCCAAGCCAGAAAAGATTGAAATGGGAAGTTTTGAGTCATTTGAAACGGTGAATGAGCTAATAGTGGAGCACGGGCTGGAAATTCAAGAGGATAGGAAGAAAGGTCTACTTGCACCAAGTACGGAAGGTGTAACTGTACTGTTTAAAACGAAAATTGGAGTTCATGATATAACCATCGTTGAGGCAAGCAACCCTGAGGACCTGACTTATTGGGTTCAAGATTTCCTGAAGAAAAATGGCGTAAACACTGTCTTGGACTTAAGTTTTGCTAAACAAGTGATAGAGGAATATACTTCGGTTGGATTCAGGTTCTTTGTCCTCGACATAATAGAGGTGTCCGATGAAAAGAGCGTAGAACCAATTGTTTACGAATTTAGAACGCCTTTCCTATATTATCCTTTGAGGATATCAAGCATGATTCCTGGAGATACAAAAATTTCTTTATTCCTGATAACGAAGGAAAAGTTGGAAGAAAGACTGTTCTATGAGTCCTCTATGCAAATAGCTTACTATGAAACCGAAAGAGGGGAAGTACCTGTACAATTTAAGGTGTCTCTGGGGGAGATATCCAAAATAGATCTAAGATTAGCAGACTTGTTTGATGAGGAAGCATGGTTTACAGCTGTTTTTTATGAAGGAGATCTAAGTTGGTTAAGCAAAGATCTAAGGATAGCCCTTCATGCTAAAATCGGAGAAAAGATTTTGGGAAATAATTTAGAGAATCCTGTTGATTTTCTCATAGGGGTCTCAGTAGGTTTCGTGCTTTCTCTTATAGCTTTACTAACAGTCCTTTTCATAAAGAGAGAGTTGAGGAAGGAGTAATTAGAAGAAAGTACATATCAATTATTCTTGGCAATTACAATATCATATTGAGCATTCATTAAGAGAGCATTTACTCTTTTTTTGATTAGGAAATGTGGTATGTGATGGGTTAGCTGATGAAATTAATTCGCTTTCTGTACAAGAATGAGGACTTATATGGCTTGTTGGACGGAGACAAAATCTTAGTTCTTCCGTCTCTATTTGACTGGCTCCCTAGAAATGTTGAAGATCTCATAAACACGGGAATTAATGCCATCTTGGAACTAGAAAGGACGATAAATGATGTTCCTGTAAGAGAGAAGGAAAAGTATCTGATCAGCATAAACGAGGTACAGCTCCTCGCTCCAATACTTAATCCTCCCAAAATAATATGTCTAGGATTAAACTATCGAGATCACGCAGCTGAGCAAGGGGCGAGAATACCAGATGAGCCCATAATATTCATGAAACCAAGAACCTCAATAGTTGGTCCAAACCAGCCCATAGTAAAGCCAAAGTTTGTCAAGAAGCTCGATTATGAAGGGGAGTTAGCAGTGATAATAGGTAGACGAGGGAAATACATACCTGTGTCAAAGGCAAGAGATTACATATTTGGATACACCGTCTTTAACGACGTGAGTGCCCGAGACATTCAGTTTAAGGACAGACAATGGACTAGAGGAAAAAGTTTTGATACGTTCGCTCCTATGGGACCATGTATAGTAGTTAGAGACCAGGTTAGAGACCCAGAAAATCTTAGGATACGTACTTGGGTTAACGGCGAGCTACGTCAAGATTCATCGACAAGCAACATGGTGTTTAACGTGTATGAAATAATCCATCACTTGAGCAAGGTCATGACCCTAGAACCTTGCGACATCATAGCAACCGGAACACCTGCAGGAGTTGGAGTTTTCATGAAACCAGAACCAAAGTTCTTAGAACCTGGAGACATTGTTGAAATCGAGATAAGTGAGATTGGAAGGCTTAAGAACGAAGTTACCGCTGAAATCTAGGATTATTCTGGCCTTATTGATTCGAAATCAGTCATTTGCCTAGCTGAACTAAACAAAATTCTTTTAACAATGGAAAGACAAAAGTACATATGTCGTATTCCGTTTCATCCTTCGTCTATTTCGTACAAGATCTCTCAGAATACTTTGACGACTTCGTGGAGCGATTAATGTCGCAGTTAGCTCTTAGAGGTACAGCCATTACGGATCAGCACGTGGAATCGGACTTGGCGAAGTTCAAGGTTAGGTATATGGATGAAAAGGGTACCCTCATCATCATGCCGATAGGTAGGGACATCAAAGCTGTTTATCAAGTAAGCGGAGGGGGCATCCTTAGAAAAGGCCTTTGGGGAGCAATAACTGGAGGCGGGCTCAGCACGATAGTCGGCAGTCTCTTTGAGGAGAGTAACAAAGACAGGCTTCTAAGCCTGGTTGGAGGTTTGGTTGCCGGTGGAGCAACTGGTGTATACGATGGATTTAACACAGCAATGCAGGAAGCCACTGAGTTCTCGAGGATGTTAGCCCAAGCAATACAGTCAGTAGAAGAAGAACTAAGGGAGATTAAGAGGGGTAAAGAAGCCGCTATTGGCGCTAGAAGGGAGGAAGTCAGAGAGTTAGAAAGCCAGCTTGAGGAGGCATACACAGAATTGACAGTTCTTAAAGAAGAAATTGATCTTGCCGCTAGTGAGGGCAAAAAAGTTGATAAAGCCAAAAACAGGCTAGAAAGGGCAGAAAAGCTGTTAGAAGAGGCAGAGGAATCTCTCTCCGCCGGAAAAAGAGCAAAGGTTAAAGCTAATATAAGAGCTGCTCAGAGAATGATCGAACTAGCCAGAGAAGCGTTAGAAGAGACCACGTGACTCCAAGATCGTGGGTGTATGCAGTTGCTGGAGGACTTTAACCTCCTAATTACCTGCTCAAGAGGACAAGAAGAGGATGCTAGGATTGAAACTCTGGCTGTTTTAAAGCAAATAGGGGATCCTAACCCTATTGTAGAGAAAACAAATGTAAGAGGCCTTCTTACTGCGAAAACGAGCATTGATCCTGTAGAGGCCATCAATAAGCTGAGAGATCTCTTAAAAGAAAGACCTGTTGCCTTTCTCTATATCAAAAGAGCGATTCCTATTCAGAAAATTGTGAGGACGGACCTAGGTGAAATTGCGAGAGTTGCAAGTGAACTTGGAGAAAAAATTGGAGAAGAAGAGACTTTTAGGATAACTGTTGAGAAGAGACACACGGATCTTAAAACAATGGAAATCATAGAAGCCGCCGCTTCAAAAATAGACAGAAAGGTAAACCTAGATAATCCCGATAAGATAATCTTAATCGAAGTAATAGGACCTCTGACCGGCATTTCCCTCTTGAGACAGGGTGATGTTCTCTCAACGGAGAAAGAACTAAGATAGACGCATTACTCATCTAATCAGGATAAAATACAGGGATGGTATTGTTTGCTTAATAAGACAGATAAATTAGAAATTTTGTTTCTATTTGAATTCCTTCAGTCTTACGTGGTTCATTCCTCTAATTTTCTTAATCTCTATCAATCCTTCTTCCTCTAAGCCTTTCAAATGCCGCCATACCGTTGTTTTTGGTAGATCAAGAGCCTTTATTAACTCGGATTGAAATGCACTTCCTCCTCTTGTTCTAAGCTCATCTATTATAAGTCTATCAACATAAGGTAGTTCCTCTATCTTCACAGGTACTTTTCTAGGTTTCTTTAAGCTGATTATAAGCAGAAAGGAGATGAAAACCATGCCCGCAACTACTGGGACAAACCAGGTGAAAAAGCCCTCTTCCTTGGTTTCTGGTTCCGAGGAAGAGGGAGAGGTTTTCACCGGAGAAGAGGTTGTGGGTTTCAACTCAATCACGTAGCTTGTCCAAATAATGCCCTTAACGTCAAATATTAAGACGGTTCTTCCGTTTTCTTTAGAGATAGATGTAGGTATACTGCTTAGGCCCATAATTATAGAGTTCTTTGGCAGTTTTATCGTGGTCCGGCTGGAAGGCGATGTTATGTTTAAAGTCCATATTCCCGCTTCCATTTTAGTAATCATCTTCGTGTGATAGGTCACGTTTACCAACTCAGCGCCAAGGGATTCAACTACAATTTTTTCGTCCTCAATTTCGCAGTTGAGTAAGAGTCCGTCTTCATCTGTAACAATCATAAATCCTTCCTCAGGATCTCCTATTAAGGGAAGCTCTACCTCAATCTCCTCTCCTGTGAGCTTAGCTAGATAAGAAACTTCTACAAACCCATCTTCAAAAACAAGGAGAATTAAATTCTCTATTTCAATTTCTTGAGAGGCACATGGCAAGCAATGAACTGTGATGAGTAATAGTAGTAGGAATAGTAGCTTTTTCATTCTGTAAGAAGTTTTGAATCATCTAGCAAAAAAATTTTGTTATCCGATTTGAAATAGTCTTTCAGCCTTTACCTTTACCCTTGCCTTTGCTTTCACCCTCGTCTTTATCCTTTACTTTTGACGAGTTTTCTCCGGGCGGAGGTGTTGCTTCTGGTGGTTTTGATCCCTTTACACCTTTTTGCTCTGCTTTAACTTTAATCTCCTTTTTAGCACGAGCTACTGCTTTTTTGATCTCTTTAAGAACTTCTTTAGCCTTTTTCACATCTCCCTGAGATTTAGCTCTGTTGAACTCCTCTGTAAGGTTGGAAATCATTGAAGAAATCTCCTCTGGTGCAACAGTCAGGTTGAGTTTGGATAAGGTCCTGTTGAACATCTCTTCTGCCTTGGCAATCTGGGAAGACTCAACTATCTCCTTCTTTATCTCTGCAATTACCTTGTTAGCCTCCGACAGGATTTTAGCTGCCTTGCTCGCATTGCTCATTGCGACTTTAGACCCTTCTTCTAACATTGTGGATATGTTTAGATATAGCTCATTTACCAAAGTTATGTTCAGTTTGCTAAGGTTTTGGAGCCTTTGAATGCTCAGGTTTATCTTTGTGAGTAGTCTCTTATGTCTTTCAAATGCAACCTGGAGCCTTATCATCACTCCAACTGGCGTAGCAGTTAGGTTTAACTTCTGAGTTTTATGGATTGCCGCAAGAACTGATTTAAGGAGATTTAACGCCTTTTTTATCAACAAACAGGCATCAGAATAATTTCCCTCGCTTACAAGCATGTTAGCTTCTAAAGCCAAGGAATAGCTAATGTTCAACAACTCTCCCAAGCTCATTGTCTCGTTCAATTCGATATCCAAGCAACAAATGTTAGGGATTGATAGATTTGTCTCTAGAGCCATGTTATAATCCTCAATTCTATTCAGAACAAAGGAAAAAGCCCTGAAGTAAATTGATAAGAGTTCTTGGGAGACTTCGGCCTTGTTATTCGGCTCTCCTTCGGCTATCAGTGCCGATGTTGGGGCTAAGAATATTATTAGAACTAAGGCATATGCGGTTCTTTTTGTCAAGCCTTTTAAATTCATCGTATTAACGTGAGAACTGTCAAGATTTAAGGAATATCTCAGAAATGAGATGAAACCATTTGAAACAGAAGATAAGCCAGATATGATGGGAAAAATAGCTACTCTTTTCTCAATCTCACCCGTAGGAGATTGAATTCTAATATTTTCACCTCTGTATCTTCATCTAGCTTCCCATAAATAGATTCGAGCTCATTTATGAGCTCTTCTTTGCTATAAAAACCATCTTTGATTGCGTGTTCGTCAGTTAAATCTTTGATCTTTGTAGTTCTTACTGAAGTTATTTTGGCATCTGCTATGTCCTTCTTTCCAGCCCTAATCACCACATCGTCCCCTACTTTCAAATTAGTTCTAAGCCTAATTGTTGTTCTTTTCTTTCTTGAGAGAATCATATCCTCGTACTTTTCCCTAAAGTGTAAGACCTTCTTTTTGGACATAGTGCCTCACTAACCTCCAAATAATTTCTCTATAAACATCCAAAGGCTTGTCTATTTTGAAAATCCTCCTAATTAAATCCCATCCCCTACCTTGTAGGGTTTTTGCGACAACAAGGTCTTCTTCCCATGGTTTTAGAGGTCTTACATCCCACCCTCTGATGAAGTAATGCTGAAGCAAAGTTCTAATAGCATCTGCTGTCATCTCGTAGGTGTGGGTTCCCTGGAGGTAGCCTTTCAGCCTTCTCCTCTGAGACATACTGAGCCTTAACTTTGTTTTGAAGGAACTAGGTGTCAAAAGTAGCCTAGCTACGGATGGAGAAAGGCTGAAGTATACATCATGTAATGATCCAAGGAGCCTATTCTTGAACTCGAAGGACATACCCTCAACCATTTTCTTTGTTCGTTCATTCAATGGCTTTAGAACGAAGACGCTGAATTCCCCTGAAGTGGGGTTCCTGCTAGGACTGATGTGTATTGGGATGAACCCGTTCTTAAGCCAGAAGTTGAGGAGTCTCGGTGAGGCTCCAAATCCAGCTCCGATCCAGTCCATGCCCCTATCTACTGCTTTTTGCTCCAGCTCCCTAAGGACAAGAGAACCAAGGCCCTTGCCTTGTAAGGATGGATGAGTTGCTATTCTAACGATCCTCCATCCCCAAAGCCTAGCGAAGTCTTTGAAACCGTAGTGAAGCACCATTCTATTAGGTATCATGTGTCCAGGAGGCTCCCATCCCCTTAACATCTCTTCTGCCATTGCTGGAAGCAATTTTCCTTCTTCAGCGAGCTGAACAGATACAAGGACTTTGTTGTCATAAGTTAGAGCCCAAACTGTATGATGAGGAGCATCTAGGAGTAGAGCTAGATCGTTTGGTCTGTTCCTATAATGAGCAAGAACATATATGCCGTAGAATTGTTTTAAAATCTCTTCTGGAGCTTTCCCAACATCTAGTCTAGAAAATTCTAGTTTTTCCCTTACAATCTCCTCTTCTCTAGCATCTGCTGGCTCTGCATCCAATAACAAGAAATCATAAAGCCAGCTTTCCACAGGATCCCCCTCAGGGTAGCGTATAGGAATTTTCATCCTTATCTCCGTGAGGTTTAACCCTCTCATCTTCCTCAGTCTTTCTAAGAACCTGAGAGAGAAGCTCCTGCCAGCACCCTCATATCCATGCACGGTTGTTGAAAATATGGCAAGCTTTGACGTCTTTAGAATCGAGAATAAGACATAGGTTGGGATGCTAGCGGCCTCATCCACTACCTTTATCCTAGATCTTGCTTCTGCAGCCCTTACTGGGCTCATGTAAACTACTGAACATCTTCCAGAGGATATTTTTACAGTGATATCGTCTCTTGAAATCTCCCTGAACCTCAATCCTTGGGCTTCAAGACCAAGTTTGAGGAACTGGAATAGAGTCCTGGCTCCTCTTATTGTTGGTGCTGTGACCACTATCTTCTTACATAGACCAAGGGCAACTAGACGAGCTAGACTCAATCCGAGAGCTGCGGACTTCCCTCTTCCCCTATCTGCTACTATTACTATTGCGTTCTTCCCTTTAGCATCTGCCAGATTAGTGATACAATCAATTACCTTAATCTGCTCGTCGGTTAAGGCCAGTGACCTTATAGGTCCTTTTCCCCGTGCTTTAGGCATAAATCTTGGAGCTATATCTCTAGGAATGCCCTCAACACTTCCAGAATCCATGTCTATGAACCAAACTCCTGATCTACCTCTCAATTTCGAGATAAATCTCCTCTTAAATGCCTGCTTTACATCCCTTTCTGTAAAAGGAGGAGAGACTAACTTTTTTTGGAATATTGTTAAGGTGTTGAGCCAAACCTTCAAGCTTGGTACGGCAAATAGGACGAGGCCCCCTCCTTTTATCGTTTCTACAAGTCTTCCTATGTCATTTGCCCTCATTTGAACCGAAAAGTCCGCTAGCAATACATCCCACGTACCTCCCATGGCCTCTTCGCTATCATCAAAGTCTAAAACCGTGGGTTCTATTTTCTTCTCAAGGTTACTGAGAACAGTGTCAAGTCCTAGAAGTTCTCCGCCTATACTCGTGTTTGAATATAATAACTGAGTTTTACCCTCCTTAAGCTCTGCATACCGGTTAACTAGGCGGGAAAGAATGTCAAGACTGCCTTCTCCTGCAACAACAACTAGTCTCCTCTCTCCGCTTTTTAGTGCTTCAAGAGAAGCTCTATCAAATGTCTCTTCAATGATTTTTTGGTTCATTTTGATCCCTTGCAGTCGAGCCCCTTAACTTGCAGAAAGGGTTTGATATCTTGTTGAAATGGATATTGTCATTAAAATATCTAACCAGCTCCAGAAACACCAAACAGGGATTTAAGTTTCCTTTGAACTACAAATATGATCCCGTAGAAATAAGTTCAAGAATTCGTAACATTTCCTTTGACATTGACTTTAGAAAAATCATTTTGAAAAATAATGTATTAGGATCATGTTGTCATTATGCCTCGAAGAACAAGAGAATGGAGCATAAGAAAGCCTTCGATAACTCCCATACCAAAGGCATTGCTGTTTTTTGGTCTTTTTATGATTCTATTCAGAATAATATCGAATCTTCTTCTTAAAATAAAAGAGCCATATGTAGATATTCTTCTTTTATCCCATTATATAGGGTTTCCAACAGTTTTTACCTATGCTTTCATAAAAATTTTCAACGAGATTAATTTCGACGATCTTGGATTTAAGAGACCTGAAGAAGCACTAAAAAGCTTTTCTTTGGGTGCTTTGATTGGTTTCTGCATCATATTATCGTTTCTAGTTGTTTTTTACTTCTTTGGATTTGCAAAGGTTTTAGTTAAGATGGCCGCTCCAGAGCCGCCCACCATCCTACAAGAAGTTCTAATAATGCTTATTTTAGTCTATAACGAAGAGTTGATTTTTAGGGGATACATACTCAATACGGCAAGAAAATCCGGTTTATGGCCATCCATCGTTGTCAGTTCGATAACTTTTGGAATTGCACACATAAACAATCCAAACGCAAACCTCTTGGCCATTCTAGGATTAATTGTGGCTGGATTTTTGCTTGCTATGACTTTTCTTATGTTCGATAATATCTGGGCACCATTAGGACTGCATTTTATGTGGAATTTCACCGAAGAGAAGGTATTCGGGATGCCTCTCAGTGGATTGAGCCCAGAAAGTTGGATCTTCAGAGTCGAACTTACAGGACCTAATTGGATAACTGGCGGAGATTTTGGGCCAGAGGGGGGAGTCCTTCCAGTTATGATAGAGCTTATTGGGATTTTGATCATCTACATATTGCTAAGAAGGTCTATCCTCCAACGGGAGTAGAAGATGGCTCGGTGCCTACTACTACCATTATTACATTGGCCTTAATTCCTTCACTTATGGGGGTTTTGAGAACGCTCAGAATCTTCTCAAAGAAATACGTCACTGCTTCTTTTGTCTCATTTCTCGTATTACCTGCTAGAATTATGATCCTTTTTCCTTCTTTGAACTTTACGAAGAAGCCCATTGCTCCTTCTTCCATCAAGCTTGCCTCTTCTTCTTCAGTTAGATAGTTGGCTACCATCTCACCAATTCCTTCATATGCTTGAGGTCCCCCTAAGATGATTAACGTGTCAACTGGATAATGTTCCATTTTCCATAACTCATCAGATCTTAATATGAAGCATGAGACTCCATTTTTCAGGAGGGCCTTATTTAGTTGACGGGCAGCTTCTATGTCGATCGAATTAGAGACTATAACAACCAAACCAGGTGACGAGAGAACTGAGATCGTTGGAAGGATCAAGAAGAAAATCAGCAAAAATGAAAGGGAAAGCCTCGTAATCGACATCTCAAATTGATTAACAACAGTGGTACTAAAAGTTTTACGAGTATTGTGGCGTAGTCATTAAAGCAATACGTAGAACATCCGAGCAGGGGGCTTATACCCAGAGACATTGAAGATCCAGGATTTGTTAGGCCTCAAGAGAGCTTGAGGGAGTTCTTTAAAGAAAATGGGTCTAAATCGGTTCCAAGAACAAATGAAGAGTTTTGGGAGCTACCAGGTTCTTCAGAAGAGATTTACGCAAGTATTTCAAGTATCTTGTGGGAAAAGAGCAAGGAGATCTGAGTTCAATGCTCAAGGGTATAGATGAACGCAACTCCTTTGAGTTACAAGGGTATGGAGATATGTCTCTGAAATCCACTGTTTCTTTCGATTTTTCTCACGGAGTCTAAACTATGGCTTTGAGATTTCTAACAAAAATAGAAAGGAACATCGAGGAAAACCTTGAAGAAAAAGGAACCTGTCTCCTTTTCCTACAACTTTGTTGTTCGATGTCATCGACGTGATAAAAATGGATAAAATTAAATTTTAGGTAACCCTAACATGAATGTCTAATCCGGTGTAGCATATGGGAGGGAGATATAAAACGAGACGCGATGCTAAAGCTAGAAACCACCTATCTCTAGCGTTCATACAAGAAGGAAAGAAAGCAAGGGTTATTGACATATTTGGAGGTCGGGGAATGGTCAGAAGGCTTATGGAGATGGGACTCTCGCCTGGATCGGAGGTCATTGTGGTCAGGAACTCCTTAGGTCCTATGATAGTCGAAGTTAGGGGCGTAAGACTAGCGCTAGGGAGAGGATTGGCGTCAAGAATCCTGGTGGAACCGGTGGGTTGACTATGATCTGCTCTAGTTGCAACCCCGAGGAAAAGACAATGACCCAGCCTTATAATACAAGCGACTCTAAAGTGGTAATACTTGCTTTAGCTGGAAATCCTAATGTCGGGAAAAGTACACTTTTCAATGTTCTCACAGGGGAAACAGCTCACGTAGCCAATTGGCCAGGAGTCACCGTTGCCGTCAAGGAAGGAAGGTTGACCCATCATGAGAAGGAGATTATCGTCGTTGACTTACCTGGAACATATAGCCTATCTGCGGAAGCTCCAGACGCAGCAGAGGCTATAGCAAGGGAATTCGTGGCAAAGCACAAACCAGATGTTCTAGTAGTTCTCGTTGATGCCACTGCCCTAGAGAGAACAATGTACCTACCAATTATGGCGTTGGAGATGACACCACGCGTTATAATAGCGGTTAATATGATGGACGTTGCGGAAAAGAGGGCCATACACATAGATATAGATGCTCTAAGTAGAGAGCTTGGAATTCCTGTTGTAGGGATCTCGGCCCTCCGGGAAGAAGGAATTGGAGTACTACTAGACAGAGTATTAGACGTTGCAGAAGGCAGAGAGTGCAGAAAAAAGCCTTTAAAGGTCGATTATGGTCCACTAGAGCCTTACATTGCAAGATTAGAGGGTTTGATAAAGAAAAGGGATTATTAAGAGATTACCCACCAAGATGGGTAGCGGTCAGATTACTTGAGGGAGATCCTGTTTTATTGCAAAAAATCAAGAGTGAAGGGCCTAAAACTGCTTCAATTATCTCAGTAATAATTGAATCAGCTAAAACAAGTCTGAGAACGGATATTGCCCTAATGGCAGTCCAAGCCAGATTTTCTTTCATAGACTCCCTCCTTAAAGGCAAGATAACTAAGACTCGTTTGATTTCACCTGGAATTGAGGAAAAACTAGACAAGATAGCTCTTCATCCAGTGATTGGGCCCTTATTTGCGAGTTTTATATTATTAGGTTCGTTCCTAACGGTTTTTGCCGTAAATGTGGGCTTCCCCCTAAACGTAATCTTCTCATTTCTTG
>Ga0164310_10000717_pt1 | contig 18147 bp, 26 predicted proteins | sample GuaBasSedimGuay1_FD_121795 | JGI IMG/M metagenome (GOLD analysis project Ga0164310, IMG submission 121795) | Subseafloor sediment microbial communities from Guaymas Basin, Gulf of California, Mexico - Guay1, Core 4569-9, 0-3 cm | ecosystem: Environmental > Aquatic > Marine > Hydrothermal vents... | reverse complement strand
TTAGGTATGTGAGTGTTTTGTCCACTTCTGTCCATGCTGCGGCGTGGCCTTGTTGCCATGCGTCTGCGTTTTTTTCTGGTTTTTTGAGTTTTTTGGCTTTTTGGTGTAAGTCTTTAAGGGTTTGCATGGTGTTTCACCGCCTTGTTGTATTGGTGCTTTGAGTATAGGGTGGAGCTCATCCATAGCACAAAGCTCATTAAGAGGAGCACAATAAAATCTTTGCCCATAGCAAAGCGGTGTATGGCAAGCATAGAACACCCGCCTGCAACGTTGTCCATAATCCGCGGGAGCCAGTTGTGTGTGTATGCCATTTTTTTACAGCTCCTTGAGTTCTTTTTCTGCTTTGTTTGTGTATTCGTGTATTTGTTTTCTTTTGTGTTCGATTATTTTGCGGTATATTTCTTTTAGGGGTGTTGTTCGGCATTTTGGGCATATTGTTAGTATGGACATGGGTATGGCTGGTTTGTTTTTGGCGTAGTCTAGGAGTATGTCTTCGGCTATGTATAGGCCTAGTGCTGAGTGCCATTTTGGGTTTGTGTATGTTTCTATGCCGTCTATTGTTTCTTTGTCTGCGCGTTTTGTGTGGCAGATTATGCATTTGTCTAGTTCAAACATGATGATCACCTTTATTTAATATTACTAGCATACTCGCAAAGTAGGGAGTTCTTCCGTTAAATTTGATGCGTCTGCCAAAGTATAAAAACTCGGCTTTAGCTTCTACTAACTCTCTAAACCATTTAGTGCTTGTATCAACACGGAGAAGTAATACGATAAGTTTGCCTTTATTTGCTTCTTTAATTGCTTTCTTAACCCATTTATGTGGCTCTGAATAGGGTGGATTGCAGTATGTTCGATTACCCCAATCTATCTCCAAGCCATTTATTGTAGGATTGGGGTTGAGTGGGCATGGATCAAACCATCCTTTAAAACAGTCTTTTAGCCAGGGGGGGGTGGCATAATTATCGTTCATAATTTCCACTCTCCTATTAATTCAGTTAGGGGTTGTAGTTTGGTGAATGGGATGCAGAGGGAGTTTTCGATCATGCGTGGGTTGTGGCGTTGGGTGCCGTGTTTGGCGTATTCTTGGGGTGTTATGCCGTAAACTTTGCCGTTTGGGTATGCGAATAGTATTAGTTTTATGTGGGGGTTGCTTTGGATTGCTCGGAATATGTTTATGTTTGTGGTTTCGCCTTGGCTGGGTGTTTGGCCGAGTTCTTTGCCGTAGTTGAGGAATGGGGCTCTTTTGAACATTAGGTATAGTTGTCCGTGTTCTGTGTGGATTATTGTGTGGCGTCCGGCGCTTACTTTTTGGGTTCGGGTTATGTTTATGTTTTGTTGGGTTAGGAGGTGTATGGTGCGTTTGGTTGCATCTCCTGGTGTTTTTATGTCGTTGTGTGTTGTTTTCATTGTTTTGCCTCCTTGTGCATTGCGTCTGCTAGGTGTTTGTAGTCTAGTTGGATGTATATGGCTGCTGGGCGTGTGTCTGTCCAGCCTGCGTATTGCATTAAGTCGCCGCTGTCGTAGTGGTATTGTTCGCGTAGGTGTGTTAGGCGGCAGTGTCTTAGGAAGTGGGGGTTTATTTTGAATTGGGGTATTCTTATCATTTTGGTGTTTGGTTCTGTTTGGAGTGCCATTACTTCTATTTTTTGTTCGGAGAAGTGGTTGTATGCTTTTTGTCTTGTGATGTTTGGGAATAGCTTTTTTTCGCTGGTTTCTTGGTGTTCGTGGATGTGTTCTGCTATTTTGGTTTCTTCTTGTTGGAAGGGGTTTAGTGTTTCTCCGGCGAGTATTGCGGGTATTCGTCTGAGTGGGTTTATGCGGTTTTTTTCGGTTAGGATTGTGGCTACTAATACTTTGCGGCCGTAGCTGTCGTTGTTTATTTTGAGGTGGTTTTTGTCGAGGTTTAGTGCTTCTCCTATTCGGCAGCCGTATAGGTAGCAGGTGAGGAATAGGGTGTCGTATGGTTCTGGGTAGTATTCTGATAGTGGTTTGATTTCGTCTATTGGGACGGGGAAGGGTATGGGTTTTTTGCGTGTTCCGAGGCCGCCATAGAACGTTCTGGTTGGTATCACTTTATAACCACCTTAAATTGTTCTCCGATGCTGTTTATGTAGTATTTGCGTTTTGTGGGTGTGCTGCGGCGGAGTGTGGAGAAGAGCATGCCTTTGGCGAGGAAGAGTAGGAGTAGGTATTTGCCTTTGAGGGGTAGTGGGTATTTGCCTCCGATGTAGTTGGTGTCGTATGCTAGGAAGGGTATGCTTAGATCTTCGAGTTGGACGTCTATTACTTCGAGGAGGGTTGCTATGTGTGGGGGTTGTGCTCCTAGTTTGGTGTAGTGGTGGCTAAATTTTATTTGTTTCATGGGGGGTGTTGTTGTGTTCATTGTGTTGGCCTCGGTGTTTGGGTGGTGTGTTTAAAGTCGCTTCTGGTATAAAAAACTACCTGTCTTTTTGGCTCAATTGACAAGGGCGATGTTTTTCCCAACAGAAACCCTCTCTATATATATTTAATAATTAGTATTGCTAAAAAATTATAAAACCTAAAGCTTTTATATGAGGAACGTTTATGTGTGATTATGTCTGAGCAGCAAGCGCCGCAACAAAACGTTAATATTAATCGCCCTGTGGACGCGGAGTTTGCTAAGTGGCTAGAGCAATTAAGCGAAGAGTTACTTTACTTAGAGCATGATTTAAGGGGCGAGTATTTAGATCAAACAGGTGAGCGACCGGAATGGATACGAAGCGGTGAGGAGGTTATGAATGAGCGGGGCATCCGCTATATTATCGGAGAGCTTCGGGCGCTTGCTAATAAGAATACGTTTATGAGTAATTTGGAGAGGGATACTGATAGGGTTTATGACATTTTAGTAAGCTATCTTAATACTATCACAGATAATTTACTTTTAAACCATGTGGAGTATTCTCTTAATTCTCGGCATTTTGATAGTGTGGTGGAGAAGTGTGCTAATATTATGGAGTTTGCTTTGCGCCGCCCGCTTTATGCTGGAGAGCGTGGGTTTATGAAGGATAGCCAAACTATTCATAGGATTGAGGATAGTCGGCAGCCTGGGATTATTGGAAAGGCTGTGGGTATCTTTTCTGGAAGGAGGGGGCATTAATGCCATCGGTGGATATTATTGGAATGGGACGAGATTTACTTTTTAATTATGCTGGGCTTGGAGCGGCTTTTTTCTTTGTTATTTTGCTTGCGCTTGTTGGTGGCTTGGTGCTGTATAAAATGAAGCGTGGGGAGTGGTTAGGCCAATACCCTGTTAAGGTGCGTGTTTGGGAGCGTAGGGGTAGCTCGTGGGTTCTTTCGGACATGAATGAGAGCGCTAGGGCTCGCAAGGATGAAAATGGCGCGTGGTTCTACGAATTTAAAAAGAAGAAGGTGGTTACGCAGGCTATTGCGTTTGATTATATTAATCCGGATAATACGCTGGATGTTATTGCGCTTTCTCGGGATGAGTATCATCCTTTTAGGCTTTTCACTGAAACAGCGCAGGTTAAGGATGTGGATGGGAATGATAGGGAGGTGCCTATTCCTAAGTTGCAGCCTGTGATTGCGGAGGAGTTTAAGTTTGCTTATGTGGCTAGGATTCATAAAAATTATAATAGGCGTCCTAATGATGACTTAATGGCTAAGTGGGGTGGTGTGATTACTATTTTAACGGTTACTGTGTGTGTTTTCTTGATTTTGGCGTTGGTGCTTAAGGAAATGCAGCCGATAGTTACGGCGGCTGGCGCTGCGGCGCAGGCCTTGGCGGAGGCTAGTAAGTCGTGTCTTGCTACTGGTACGGTAGGTGTTGCCCCATGACTAAACACAGTTTGAAGCTCACGCCTCTTTTATTGTTTTTCTTCTTGTTTTATGGGCTTGGTTTGATTTTTGGTTTATGTGGTTCTGTGGTGTTTATAGCTATTCATAAGTATTTTTTTAATGCCGTGTTTTGGGGTTTTTTGCTTGGTTCGTCTGCTATGTGGCTTACGATACTTGCGGCAAAGGATTATTATAGGAAGTGATTTGTGTGAGTGCGTCTAAGGTTCGTGTTATTGAACAGAGGAATAACCAGTTACTCGTTGAGTTTATTAAAGTAGGGTATCGTGAGGAACATAAACAAATGGAGGATGGGACTCCTTACGTGGCTAAAACTAAAGTGGTTTCTACTGATTATTCCCCTCCTTTGTTTAAGGAGGGTGCTTTTTTGCGGTTGCATTATCGCCCTAATGCTTTGGAGGAGTAGTGTGGCTTATCGTGAGATTGGTGGTAAGATTGGCCTTAAGGCTGATTACGATATGTGGGGTAAGGAATACGATAGGCTGGATGAGATTTTAAGGGCGCTTACTGAGGCTTTTATTGGTGTTCGTGAGAATCCTGGGAGTTTAATGCGCTTGTTTGATATTATTAATGAGTTTTATGTTATTTTGCGCCCGTTGTTGCTTGCGGCGGATCGCCCTAAGAAGGATGCTGAGTTGGCTGAGCTTAAGGCTGAGGTTGTGAATGAGATTAATCGCAGGGCTTCTTTTGCGGAGTTTCCTGGTAATAGTTATGTGATTTCTGAGGAGTTGTTGGTTAAGCTTAATGCGTATCGTAATTCATTGATGGATACTCGTCAGGTTTTGGGTATGGGTGTGCGTGGTTCTGCGCAAAAGAGCAATACTGCGCGGCTTAAGAAGGCGGTGGGGAGAGTTTGACTAAGCCACTTATTCGGAAGGCGAGGAATGGGGAGATTGAGTTAAGGGAGTTTGCGCTGTATATTTTTAAGCGTTGCCTTAAGGATTGGGATATTTTTATTGGTATTTGTGGTGAGGAGGGTGTTGGTAAATCTACTCTTGCGGTGTTGATTGCGTGGTATATTGATAATGCGTTTTCGGTTAAGAAGAATGTGATTGGCAGTCCGAATGTTAGGGAGGTTTCTGAGCATTTATTGCATAAGTTGCCTAAGCGTTCGCCTGTGATTCTTGATGAGGCTATTAAGTTGTTGTATAAGCTTGGGTGGCAGACGGCTGCGCAGATTCTTATTAATACTGTGTTTTCTGTGTGTAGGGCTCGTAATCATATTGTTTTATTGTGTATGCCTCGTTTTTTGGATTTTAATGAGTATAATCGGCAGCATCGTGTTAAGATTTGGGTTGAGGTTGTGGAGCGCGGCCATGCTTTTGTTTTCATTAAGGATAAGAGCCCGTTTATTACTGATTCGTGGCATATTAAGGATAATCAGAAGGTTATGGAGAAGTATCTTAAGCGCAAGAAGATTGCGGATATTGAGCAGGAGGAGTATTTCCGTGCTTTGCGTGAAACCATAACGTTTGCTGGGGAGTTTCATTTTGGCTTAATGCCGGATGAGGTTGTTGAGGATTATAACGAGCTTAAGAAGCAGGTTCGTAAGGATTTTGATGTTACGGATGAGGTAAAGGGTGTTGCTAAGCTGTATCGTAATGCTGCGCAAAAAGCTGTTAAGATTCTTTATACTGAGTTGGCGCTTAAGCAGGCGCAGATTTCTAGTGAGTTGGGTATTTCTATTTATACTGTTAATCGTATGTTGCAGGATGAGGGTGTGCGTAGGATTGACAAGGTGGGCGCAAAAACCTTAAAATAGTAGTTATGCTTTTATTTTGTTGGGTGGATGCGTGGCTAAAAATACCACTACTAGAACAGTGACGGCAAGCGGTGCCGTGGTTGAAACGGTTAGGAGCCCTGAGAGAGGGGTTATTTCGATAAAGGTGGTTAAGCAGCCGTCCACTAGCACACCGTCTACTGCTGTTTCTAAGCCTGTGGCTCGTTCGGGTGGTTCTGGTGCTTCTTCTCCACCTAAAAAGGTGTCTGGGACTGGTGTGGTTGGTGGGCGTTATTATGTGAAAGGCAGGGAAGTGTCTGCTAAGGAATATTATAATCGTCCTGAGTATCGTGAGTATGTGGAGGGGCGGACGGCTACCAAAGAGCATATAGCGGAGTATTCTAAGTATTCTACGAAGGACTATAAGCTGCGGGTTGGTGGGGCTGTTTTCGTTTCTAAGGATCCTCGGTTTGGGACGCAGGGTGTGGCGCGGACTATGAGTGGCGAGGCTTATGACAAGGCTACGGGGCAGTATCTTCCTGGCACTGGCGCGATTGGCGGAGAGGTTCGCCACGTGGATGGGCGGACGATTGATTATCGGAAGCAAAAAACGAGTTATGCGGTTCTTGATGGGCGCTTGGTGCGGGATCCTGTTCACGCTGGGAAAGTAATGGAAACTCGCACGATTTCGAAGAGCATGGTTTTCGGGAACCCTCCTCCTGTTAGGGTTGCTGAGCGCAAGTCGCTGGTTTCCGCGCCGCGTGGCGCCAGTGTGCAGGGGGGGGAGTTTAAGAGTGTTTCTTTTCCGTCTAGGGGTGCGGCTGAGTTTTCGGCTAAGCAGATACCAGGTGGTAAGGTGTTTTATGCTGGGCAGGAGATTCCCGTGGGTTTTGTGCCCGTGACTGAGGTTAGGGGTGTTAAGCAGATTACGGAGAGGCGTAAGACGGGGGAGGAGGTTTATGAGATTACACCTAGTCGGTATTCTAATATTAAGGACGGCAAGGTTGTTAAGACGGAGTTTCCTGGCGAGGGCAAGGTGTTTAACGTGAGCGCTTTCGTGGAGGAGTATGCTGCTAAGGGCTGGGAGATTCAGGAGGTCCCTCACGGCGCTCGTGTGATAAAACCCATTTATACTACTAATTATACGTCTATTCCTGGTGCTGCGCCTGGTTTTGTTGTGGCTCGTCCGGCTTCGGAGGGTGAAAAGTGGGTGAATATAGGTAAGAAGCGGATGGCGGATGTAAAGGATTATCCTATTATTAAGGAGCTTGAGGGTGCTAGGGGGTATATTGCTAAGGGTTCGCAGAAGCAATTTGAGAAATTTAAGAATGTTACTAAGAGTAGAGAGGGTAAACCGCTTTATTTGGGGGCAGTTGCTATGGAAACTGCTGCTGGGGCAGGTACGGCTGGTGTTGAGGGGGGTGCGTCTGTTCTTGGATTGCCGCGTGCGGCTGCTACTGTTACTGTGGGTGCTGGGACTATGGCTCAGCAGGCAGTTGTTAGTCCTGAGAGCTTTGTTAAGACTTCTCAGGCTGTGGCTGTTAAGGCTGCGCCAATTGTGGGAGCAGCTGCGGTGGCAGCTGGCACTGGCGCGATTGCTACAATCCAGCAGGATCCCCGCACGCTTCTTTATGCTGGGGCTTACGTGGCCGGTGCTTACGTAACCACGAGCGCGGCAATCTCTGGAGCCGCCCATATCGCGAAAGCTGGGCGTGGTTACGTGGAAACTCTGGGTTATTCACACGTTCGGATTCTTTCGAAGCAGCCTGTTAAGGGTGGGGAGGTTGTAGGCGCAGAGTTCATGGGGAGAGGCATGGCAAAAGCTCCGGGTGGTTTGGGGAGAGTTGATTATACTATTAAGGGGACTTCGGAGGGTTTCGCTGGAAAATCTGGGTTTACGGCTGGATCCAGTAAGGGGGTTATGGACGTATCTTATAAAAGTATTCTCGGAGGTAAAAAGCATTTTACTATTCCTTATACGGAGGCGGTGGCGAGTGCTGGAGTTAAGCAAACGGCGCCGATTGTTTCGCCTTCTGGAGTTTCGCCGGGGTTTGGGCTGGGCGTGGCGGACGATCTCGCTCAATACGTAACGCCTCGCGGGGTGTTTGGTGGTGGACGGCATTATGTTAGCATAGCGAAGGGTGCGAAGGACGTGCCAGCGGGTGTAGCGGTGCCGTATGCGAAGGGCGCGGTTTCTCGTGAGTTGCTCCAGAGTGGGACGGATGCGGTTTATTTTTCGGTGGGGCGTGAGGTTACGCGGGCAGGCGCAAAATCCACTATTTCGGAGTTTACTCTTGTTTCGGACGTTTCGAAGGTTCCGCTTATTTCCCCAGCTGCGGGGGGTGGTGGGGGTATAACGATTGCTGGCGGTGGTGGCGGAACAATTAGTGCAGAGGCGCTTAAGGGTTCGGCGGTGCAATTCGGGGCGCAGGCTGGGCTTAAGGCGCAGGAAACGGCTGCTGGGATTGTGATTAAGGAAACGGTTAAGGATGTGGGCACGATTTCCACGGCCGCAGGAACGCCCGCGCAGTTCGTAGCGGGTGGGCTTGAGCAGCAGTTTCAGCAGCCTCGAACGGCTCCTCCGAGCTCGATTACAATTACTACGCCGCAGCAGGTGCCTCCTCGTGGGGTGGGGGTTTCGAAAGAGATTGCGATTCCGCAGGTTAAGGATGTCACAAGGGCAAAGAATATTTTAATTTCGCCTAGTGTGTCTATTTCAGAGGTTCAGTTGCAGAGAGGTGTTTCTAAGGGGGTTGTTTCTACTTCTATACCTGTAACTAAGCAGGTTCCTTCTACTAAAGAGAGGGTGGATGTTATGACTACGCCGGGGGTAATGCCATTTACGTCGTCAGATAGTGGGACGGCTACTCAAACAATTACGCGGACTGATTTGGTGCCTCTTCCGCCTGGGTTAATTTCGGTTACTTCTCCTTCTCCTACGCCTACTCCATCTATTACTGAGATTATTCCACCTTTTTCTCCTTCGTTGGATACTGGTGGTGCTGTTCGTGGAGCTCGTTTTGCGTTTCCTGGTTCTGCTAAGAAGGGTTATGCGCCGTCTATTGCTGCGATTGGTTTGGGTATTACTGGTAAGAAGCCTAAGGGGACGCTTACGGGTTTGGAGTTCCGCCCAATTCCTTCTAAAAAGAAGCGTAGGAGGCGCAAGAAATGAGTTGCGTGGATAAAATGGAGTGGTTGGATACGGAGAAGCGTAGGAAGAAGGCTAAGGAGATGGGTTTGGATTTTTTGGTTGATCCTTGGGGCAATGCTTTTGTTCAAAGAAAAAAGGGGGCTTTGCTTTGATTAATGCTAAGGGCTCTGTTTTTGATGTTTATTATATGCTTGTTGTAGTCTTGGTTTTTGCGATTGTGGCGATTGTTTGTGCTATGGTTTGGTTTGAGATTACGTCTAATCCTGTTTATGCTGGTGCTATGAGTGCTGCTGGTGTGGATTCTATTACTAATCCTGTTTCTGATGCTATTTTGGGGTTGGATAATATTATTGTCACGTTTTTCTTGTTGATGAATGTGGCGGCGTTGGTTAGCGCGTATTTTATTCGTTCGCATCCTATCTTTTTTGTGTTGTCGTTGCTTTTAATGGGTTTCTTTACGGTTGCGAGTGTGATGTTTAGTAATGTGTATTATGCGATTGCGAGCACGAGTTTTATATCCACTTATGCTAATATGTTCCCTTTGACTTATGTTTTGTTTACGTGGTTGCCGTCTATTACGCTGGTTTTAAGTTCTTTGTTGGCGATTGTTATGTATGGCCGCCCGCAGGGTGGTGGTGTGCCTTATGCGTATTAATACTATTGTGATTATTTTGCTCTTTTTGGTAGCTAGTGCTAGTGCAGATACTTTAATTGAGGATTTTGGGTTGGGCGGAACATTTTATACGGGTTTCGTGTATAGTGATGCTAAGTGTGGTAGTCAACCTTTTACGGTAGATGCTGGAGAGTGTTTTGATAAAGTTAGTGTAGGAATTAAAGAAAATAATGGGGGGATAACAGTAATACACGCTCAAATAGAAACAGATAGTGGTGGTAATCCATCTGGTACTAAAGTTCATGCTAATGCAGATGGTTCACTAACTACTGGTGCAAGCCAGTGTGGTGGTAGTGGAAACAAATGCCAAATCAATATTACTCTTGCTCATAGAGTTTGTGCTGGGACTGATATAACAGCAGGTACTAAGTATCATGTGGTAGAGTGTACTAATAATGCTGCTGGAACTAATTATTACTGGGCTATTGGTGGAACGGGTGCTTATACAAGGGGCTCAGGATATAGTGAACGTAATAATGGTACGAGTATATGGACAGTAGATTATAATGACCGTTATCAGTATGACGCTGCTTTATGGGACACTGGTGGGGGTGCTGGTGTTTCTAATTCTGTGTCTTTTGCTGCTAGTAGTCCTGCTTGTGGTAGTGATACTTTGATTGCTACGCGAAACTATACTTTCGTGCCCATCGAGAACGCCACGGTAGCAATTTCTTCGTGCTCGTTGTATTCTAATGCGAGTAATGCGAGTGTTCCGATAGCCACGCGGAACAATCCTACGAATAACACCGAGGATGGGTTTGTGGTTACGCTGCCCAGCGCCCAGACGCACGACTACCAGATTATCTGCCAGAACAACGATTCGAGCACGGTGGATACGGGCAACCGAACATATACTTATAGTGATTTTGCGTTTTCGAGTGAGAGCCATGACGCTACTAAGTATGAAACGGAGAGTACGGCTTATTCTTATGCTTTTGATGTGGGGGAGGGTGTGAGTAATGTTACGGTTGCGTATTTGGATTATAATGGCACTCTTTTGGGTTTGAGTTCGACGGGGGGTGTGAATGTTACGTTATCTGGCTCTAGGACTTTGGGTTTGGAGGCGACAAACAATACTCAATACGGCAATTCTTATGTGTTTTTGTTTGAGTTCTCGAATGGCACGAGTTATAATGTGACGAGTTCTACGTATTACCAAAACGTGTTATGGGCGTATTGGCAGAATTTAAGTGTTAATCCTACTACTTATGTGGAGAGTGCGGTTATTTCTCCGGAAACCACTGTAACTAACTTTACTAATGCAGCTTCTGTTTTAGTGTCGCATTATTGGAATGGGACTATGAATACGGCCGCGTTAAGTGGTTCTGTGTATTCTTCGAGTTTTATTGCGCCGGATACGGGTGGTTTTTATTGGGATTATATGAATAGCACTCTTAATCTTACGTTTGCTGGTGTGAGCTTAAACCGGACTAGTCCTCAGTATCAAAATGTTAGTGTGTGGGAGGTTGGTTTGGTGTCGTGTCCTGGGACTGTGGCGCTTAATTTCACGTTTGCGGATGAGGAAACGTTTGCGTCTTTGTTTGGGGATATGGATGGGACTTTTTGGGGTTATCCTGTGGGGAGTCCTGAGCTTAATGCTAGTGCTTCTTTTAATTGCACGAATTCGTCTTATTGTGAGGTGTGTATTGCTCCGTCTTGGGCTTCGTTTGTGGTGGATTCGTGGCAGACGTATGAGAGTCCTGAGGCGTATTATTCGAGTGGCTCTTATCCTTTGAGGGCTTATTTTTTGGCTAATGCGAGTGTGTCTAATGTTACTGAGGATATTACTTTGTATTCTGGTAATGTTAGTGCTGTTAAGCTTATTGAGGTTGATTTGAACGATGTTGATGGGCAGGGTGTGGCGGATGCGTATGTGTATTTTGCTGAGTATTATCCTGCGGAAAACGTGTATCGGACTGTGGCCATGGTTCTTACTGATAATTCTGGGTTGGCTACTACTTATTTGGAGCCGAATGAGGTGTGGTATAGGATTACGGTTACTAAGAATAACGAGGTTTTGAGTGTGTTTTCGCCTCAGACGATTGCGTGCAGCCTTAGTGCTTCGTCTTGTCCGCTTGTTTTGTCTTTGGCTCCTGAGAGTTATTTGGAGTTTGTGGAGTATTGGGATAATTTTGCGTTTGATTGTGATTTTAATGCTAGTGGGCTTAATTTCTTGTCGTGTTCTTATACGGATACTAGTGGCTTAATGAAATATGCGCGTTTGGTTGTTAATGAGGTTGGCTTGTTTTCGCCTATTGGGGTGTGTGATTCGAGTGTGACTACTACTAGCGGGACTATTTCGTGTAATTTAAGCAATTATACGGATAAGGTTGTGTCTTATTCGTTTGCGGCGCATTTTGCGGAAGAAACGCTTTTGGAGAGTGGGAATATTGGGTTTTCTAAGGCTGCGTTGTTTGGCGATGAGGGCTTGTTAATTGCTTTGATTCTGTTCTTGTTGTGTGCTGCGGTTGGTGCGCATAATCCTGCGTATTCGGTGTTTATGGGTTTTGTGGGGCTTGTTGTGGCGTGGGCTATTGGTTTGTTCTCGATCGAGCTCTCTGCGATTGTGGCGATGGGTGTAGTGGCCGGAGTGATAATGCTTAAAATGAGGAGCTGATTATGGGAGGAGAAATACGTGGGCTTGTGATTATGGCGCTTTTGGTGGCGATGGTTTCGATAGGTTTGTCCACGTTTCTTGGGGGGCTTTCTTCGGAGTATCCTGGAATGGCGGACAACGTGAGCGCGGATGATTTCTCTTATTTTGATCAGAGTGAGCGCGTTTATAATCTTACGGAGAGTTTAAGTGCTAATATCCAAACGCAGGAAACGAGCGGGACGGATATTTTGGATATACCGTTTATGATTATTTCGGGTGGTTATACTTCGTTGATGCTCGTGTTTGGTGCTGGGGATTTAGTGATTGCGCTCGTGAGCGGGATTGGGATTGTTGCGTCTAGTGTGGGTATTTCGTTGGATTGGGCTATTGGGATTATTTTAACGATTGTGGCGGTTATTGTGGCGTTTGCGATTCTTAACGCGATTTTGAGTAAGAAGGAGGTTTAAAGTATGCCTACGTTACCTTTTAGTGCACCGGAGAATGTTACAACGTTTCAAAAGCTTTTTCAATACGCAAATACGGCTACGGGCGATTTATTTGGGTTCGTGGTGGTTTTCTGTGTTTGGGTTATTGCTTTCCTTACGTTCTCTAGGTATTCGCCGGATCGTGCTATAACTGGCGCTTCGTTTCTTGCGTGGGGTTCCGCTGCGATACTTTGGGCGTTTGGGGTTTCTGGGGCTACGGTGGTTATTTTAATGAGTGTGGTTCTTCTCGCGAGCGTTATGTATATGTTCGCGCGGCGTTAGCCGTTAATACTTATATACTTTTTGCGTGTTTAATGGGTTTATGCACTTTATGGAGGTGTTTCGCTTATGATGGAGCTTAAGAATGTGGCTATTGGGCTCGTTGTGTTGGGTATTCTGATTGGTTTCGGTGCCCTAATCCTCGCAGAGGTTAATTCACAGATTGTGGATATAACTGGCGCGGACAGTGTTGCGGACAACGCGACTGACACGGCGCTCGAAGCTATGGACGATTTGGCTGGCTGGCTGCCGCTGATTGTTCTGGTTATTATAGCCGCTGTTATTATTGGTTATCTGCTCTATGCTTTCCAGACTCGCGGTAAGACGTCTGTCTGAGAGGGTTTAGGCTTTTAACCAATTTACTTTAAGCCCCTGGGGCACTGGGGGCTTTTAATCCCCCGCTTCTTCGGAAGCGGGCAATAACTTTTTATATCATTTACTCCTTTTTACTCTTGGGTGGCTGTGTTGTGTTACCATTAGCTATTATTGTTGGGGCTTTTGCTCTTGCTGCGTTCATGTTTTATATAGCGTATTCTTTGCAGGAGGAGCAGCAGATTTTTAAGTTTTTATATTTTGCTTTGGGTATGTTTTTGTTGGTGTTTGCGGCGTATCAGTTGGCTTTATTGCCTATGGTTCCTGTTTCTCAATTATCTGAGGTTGTGGAGGATTCGCAGGTTTGGGATGGTTATTGCGAGGTTACGGATTTGTTCCCGAGCAGGAATGATTTTTATGCGGCTGATGTTAGTTGCATGGATTGTCAGAATACGGTGGGTATTGTTAATAATACGTGGGTTAAGGATGGCGTGTATTGGGCTACTGAGGAGAATGGTGCAGGTTTTAATGCTACTTTTAATTTTACTATTGAAACCCTTTCGTGTTTGGATCATTTGCATTGGACTGGGCGGTATGACGGCCGTAGGAACACTGGATTAAAATACTACGTTTATAATTGGAGTAGTGGTGCGTATGTGCCTTTAACCTCTAATTATATGGATGTATTGAGGAGTGGCACTGATTCTAATTATATTGTGAGTGGGTGTCATGAGGATTATTTGAATGATACTACTGGGGAGGTTCATTTCCGTTTTGCTGGCGTTAATGTGCACGGGGGTGACGCGATGTATTTTGATTACTTAAAAATGGATAATGAGGCGCCTGGGTATAGTGTTAGCACGCAGATTGTGAATTGTTCTAGGGATAATGTTACTAAGACGTATGTTTATGGGAATTATTCGAGTGGTTATGAGGAGTTTGGGCGCAGTATGGATGGGGTTGCTACTGTTTTGATGTGGCTTACTATCCTTATTTTGGTTGTTTTCTTGCTTCGTGTGCTTATTAGTGTTGTTCGTTCGATTGGTGAGCGTAAAAAGATGGATTTAGGGGATGGAGATGGTTACGATCGCCCGTATTGAGGTATCGGCAGGGTTCGCGAAAGAGCTTAAGGGGTTGCAAGCAGATTTAAGCGAGGCTCTTGGTGTGAAGATTTCTCTTCCTGAAACCACGGAGATTTTAACTCGCTCGCAGCAGGTGCCTCGGTTGGATATTAAGATTAAGAAGCGTAGTGGTAGGGGGGGTAAAGAGGTAGAGATTAACCCTATTTTGGGGGATATATTAAAATAAAGGAGGGTTGTGCTATGTTTGATCCGTTTGCACCAAAGAAGAAGGTGGTTATTAATAAAACCCGTGAGCGTGAGCGTGAGCTGGGTTTCCGCCGTATTCCTACTGATTATTTGGGTAGGGATTGCTTTGGGAATGAGCTGCATTTAGACCGCATTATTTATACAGATTTGCCTAAAAAGAAAAGCAAAGGTTAATATACTTATTTGCTTTTAGTTATTTGGGGTTTGGACTAATTCCTTTGGAGAGTTTCTTTGTCCTTCGGAGAGTTTCTTTGTGCCTTTTAAGATACCGGTTTGTGTTAGTTTCTTCCCAAATCCCCGGCAGGTAAGACGCCTACAACGCCCCTTACCTGCCAAATACTAATTTAATACTAGTTTTAGTAAGATTAGTTTTTGAGCCAAAAAGACAGATAGTTTTTTATTGGTTAGTGGTATTGTTTTGGGGTATGGCACAACTATCCTTACCTGATTTTGAGCACAAAAAAAATTTTTACTTTTCATCAAAAAACCTTTTACTTTACCGTCTTTTAGTGGGTGGGACGTTTCTTTCACAGGCTGCTAGGGCGGCCGGAATGAGCAAGCAGCTCGCCCGCTATTACGCCCTAAAATGGGAGAAGGCGGGCTATATTCAAAGAATAGCAAAATACCCTGCTCTCTATTCTAAGGGTGCGAAGTCCCCTCAAGACAAAGTAAAAAAAGTTTCTCGTTACCAACGAGAGCCAACGAGGGGGAGGTGTTTGTTTTTGCCTCATCGTTTTAGTGTTTCTTTTTTGTTGAGGCGGAAGCCTAAGGCTGTGCATGGTTTTGATAGGGTGGTGAGGGTGCGTAATTGGCGGCAGTTTGTGTGGTATGAGGATGAGTTTACGTTGGTGTTGTATCCTAACCGGCTTAAGGTGTGGTTGTATAGGCATGGGGGTAAGTCGGTGGCGGAGGTGCTTGCTAGGGGTGTGGAGCTGTGCAGGGAGAGGGTGAAGGCGTTTGAGCGTGAGCAGGGTTGCTCTCTGTGTGATGGGGAGTTGGATGAGCGTTTGGTGGAGTGGGTTCATCGTGATAAGGCTTTGAGTGATAGGATTAGGGCTTTGCTTAGGTTGGATGTGGCGCCTGTGGTTGTTAATGAGGCTAGGTGGTTGGTGGATGGTTCTCATCCTGATTTGGTTGAGGTTAATGGCCGTGGTGCTACTGATAGTGTTAGGTTGTTTGAGTGGTGGATGCGTGAGGCTCCTGGTGCGTTGGCTGAGGGGGCTAAGCAGCGGGTGGAGTTGGCTGAGGGTGTGGCTGAGCTTTCGCGGCAGGTTAGTGATATGGTTTTTTTGCTTAAGGAGCGTGGTAGGCGTGTTTGAGGCGGTTTTATCGAGTGTTGATCCTTATTTTGCTGGTGTTTTGGGGCTTGCTGTGTTGTGGTGGTTGTTGTGAGTGATTTGAGGGAGTTTTATCCGTATATCGCGTTTTTTTTGGCGTTGTTGTTTTTGTTGGGGGGTGTGTGGTTTTCGTTGGATGCTGCGCGTGTGTATGCTAGGATTGAGGAGGATTTTAGGGTGCGTAATTGTTCGGCTTATTTGAGGTTGGATAATGTGGTTTGTGTGGGTTTTAGGGCGTCTAATTTTACGGTTTTGGAGGAGGATGTAGTTAATTAATCTATGTAGTTATTTGTGTATTGCTGCTAGGTGTTCGAGGGCTCGATTAATTGGAGTGCCTTGGTTTGATTGTTTCGTTGAGTGGTGGTTGTATGCTTTTTTTCTTACGTCTTTTTGGCATTTGTGGCAGTATTTTCGGCCGCCTTGGCTGTTTCGTGGGTTGTATTTTTTGTGGCAGTTTTCGCAGGTTTTCCACCATTTGCTTGCTCCTTGCACTCTATTCATTTAACCACTCTCTTGTTCTATTGTCGTATTGCAGCACTCCCAACTCTAGCACCAACTTAATCACCCTTAAAATGCTTATCTAAAAGCATTTGTGGTATTGTTGTTCCGTAAGAACGACTTTTGACCAAAGACTCTAAGTCGGCTTTTATCTTGGCGAGCTTAGTTTCTAGCCGTATAACTGGCATACAATCTTTAATCGTGCAATTCATAGGGTATTTTCTAGTCATGGCCAGAACCATCCACTTATTATCAGTCCCAGTACAAATCCACTTACATACATGGCTAGTATAGCTAACCCAAGATTCGTTTTATCAACAGTAATATCAGTCATTCAATCACCTTCTTTTCAAGTTCTTTGATTTCTTTTATTAGTTCTTGGTTTCCGGCGTTTAAGGCTTCTGCCCACTCGATGGCTTCTTTGAGTTGTTTCTCTGCTTTTAGTGCTCTTGTTTTCCAGTCAGTCATTCAATTACCTTTTCTTTTTTTGGCAGTAGTTTCTTGTTGTAATGGCTTTCCGTTGTAACGCCATGAGCCATTATCGTTTTTTAGTTTGTTTCCTTTGTTGTCTTTCCACCATTCTAGCCCTTCGTTGTCTTTATAGTGGATTTCATTATTGTTTTCATCGTATTCGCACCACACTTCTAACCCGTTGTTGTTCTTGTAGTATGTTTCGTTGCCTTTATCATCGTATTTTCTCCACCATTCTATTCCTTTATTGTGTTTATAGTGGATTTCATTATTGTTTTCATCGTATTCTGCCCACCATTCTGCACCTTCGTTATTCTTGTAGTGTGTTTCATTGCCTTTGTTGTCACACTTTCTCCACCATTCATATTCTTCGTTGTCTTTGTAGTGGATTTCATTATTATTTTCATCGTATTCTCTCCACCATTCTAATCCTCTGTTGCTCTTATAATGGATTTCATTATTGTTTTCATCGTATTCTATCCATAATTCATACCCTTTATTGTCTTTGTAGTGTGTTTCGTTACCATTGTTATCGTATTCTTTCCACCATTCTACTTTGTTGTCTTTATAGTGTGTGATATTGCCTTTGTTATCTCGTTCTATGATTGGGTAGCTTTTCACTGGTTTTAATCCTTCTTTCTTCATTATTGCTTTCAAATCATAAGTCATTTAACCACTTCTTGGTTTCGTTTTGGATTAGTTTGGCTTTTGCTTTGGGTGTGTAAAACATTTGTGGGCATATTTGTTTTGTTGTGTGGAGTATTGCCCAGAATAGGGGGTATAGCATTAGTGGGCTGAGTTTTGGTTCTAGTATTGTGAGTGTTGGGGGTAGTGCTATGGAGAGCCAGAATAGGGTGGCTAGGGGTTTTTTGGATTTTATGGCGTATGTTATGCTTATGATTAGTGAGGGGATTGCTAGTTCTGGGACGTATATGGCGCCGATTCCGGTTATGAGTATGGTTGTCCAGGTTATGTTTGGTGTGTTCATGTTTGTGTTCTCCCGTATTTTTGTTTTATTCTGCGTGGGCTTGTTAGGTATGTGAGTGTTTTGTCCACTTCTGTCCATGCTGCGGCGTGGCCTTTCCAATAGTCTTCTTTGGGTTTTGTTTTAGCGTTTTGTTTCGCTGTTTCGTGTAATTGTTTTAAAGTCATTGGTTTCCCTCCTTTGCTTGCTCCCAAAACACAAGTGCATAAACCGTGAGTATTCCACTGGCGAGCCCGCAGATTGGGCTTGCTATTTCTCCATTATTGGCGAGTAGTGCGCCAAAGAACAAGGCGGAGGCAAATAGGGAGCACCCGATTGCGTAAGTTAAAAGCATTTCTTTCTCTAATTCCTTGCGTTTGCTTGTCATTGTTCCAACTCCTTTTTGAACCACTTATTTAAAACATCTTTTAAGTGAAGCCCCGTATTTTTGTTTTATTCTGCGTGGGCTTGTTAGGTATGTGAGTGTTTTGTCCACTTC
>Ga0164310_10000715_pt1 | contig 18183 bp, 17 predicted proteins | sample GuaBasSedimGuay1_FD_121795 | JGI IMG/M metagenome (GOLD analysis project Ga0164310, IMG submission 121795) | Subseafloor sediment microbial communities from Guaymas Basin, Gulf of California, Mexico - Guay1, Core 4569-9, 0-3 cm | ecosystem: Environmental > Aquatic > Marine > Hydrothermal vents... | reverse complement strand
GGAGGGATTGTGTTTCCTTGCTTGTCTTTCTTCCCCTCAAACCAATCTCCGGAGAAATTTCTTCCTTCTTGAGGGTGTCTCCTTTTGTCTCCTTGCCAGAAAGGCATTCCATCTTTTATGAGAAGATTAGTGAAAATTACCTCTCCTTCTTTGTTAAGGGCTTCCCAGATTAAAGGATCATCCTCTGGGCTCACATCTTTAATTATTCCAAAAATACCTCTTTCTACATTTACAGCATACGCTCTTCCCTCTTTTTTTCTTAGATAAGCGATATCATCTCCTATGATACTTTCTCCTTCTACCATACAGGTAGAGGTTTTTCCACAAAAAGAAGGGAAGGCTCCGGTAAAATAAGTTTTCCTTCCTTTATTATTTATTCCCATCACAAACATATGTTCAGCCAGCCACCCCTCTTTATCTGCTTTTCGAATAGCCAGCCTTAAAGAGGGTTTTTTAAGCCCGATAGTATTTCCTGCATATTGAGTATTTACGCTATAGACAATATTTTCTAAAAAATCTATATAAATTCTTCTTTTATCTATATTCTTGCTATTGTTTAAATTGTCCAACTCCCCTTGAGAATGTACATATTTGAAAAAATCAATCTTCGGGTTTTCTCTAAAAGTTTTGTAAGCAGGCCGATAAAGAATATCTTCTGAATGGGCAACGTAACTGGAATCTGTGATTTGCACTGCATAGATAGAAAAATCTGAATTGGGCGGGCCTAAACATAAAAATAGAATATACATTTCCTTACCTTGCATAATATTCCTAAGAAGCTTATGTATTTCTTCCAGCCCCTTTTCTCTTTCTATGCAGTTTAATCCTTTCAAGTCTTTACTTACTAAAAACTTAGTATTCTCTTTATCCCTTGCCTGATCATAAAGTCCATCAAAATGCACTGTATGTCCTTTAATCTTTAAAGGAATCTCCTCTTTCAGTTCAATCGCTCTTTTTCTTATATATTCGATATCTGAAGAATTATCAGTTCTTACAAATACCGAGGCAGGATTGCATAATTCTATATACTTTGTCACGAAATCAAAAACCTTATTATTGTTTAATGCGGCTAACTTATTGAATTCTTGAGGAGATAATCTCTTTTCTAAGAATTCTAAAACTTGCATGCCAGCTCAATTCTATCAAAAAATAAGATTTAATCAACCCTTGACAGGGGGTTTTTTTTAAGGTATACTTACTTGGACCTTTAAGCTGGTCCGGTGAGGCCAGCAAGGAAGAGTAAGATGTTAAATTATTCTAACAGAAAGGAACCCACCAAAAAGGTGGGTTTTATTTTTATATATGGAACTTAGAGAAAAAGCTAAAATTTTAGATGCTCCTTCAATAAGAAGAATTCTTTATCGGTTAGCCCATCAAATTCTTGAGAAAAACCCTCAAACAGATGATTTAGTATTAATAGGAATACAGACCCGGGGAGTATATTTAGCCCAACGCCTTAAAAGAATAATAAAAGAGATTGAAAATGTGGATTTGCCTTTAGGAATTTTAGATATTACTCTTTATCGTGATGATTTAACTACCATTGGAGAGGCGCCTTTGGTAAAAAAGACAGAAATAGATTTTGATATAAATGATAAAGTAGTAATACTTGTTGACGATGTGCTTTTTACAGGAAGGACCATACGCTGTGCTTTGGATGAGATTATAGATTTTGGCAGACCCAAAAGAATAGAACTTTTAGTCTTAATTGATAGGGGGCATCGTGAGCTTCCTATAAGAGCAGATTTTGTAGGGAAAAATATTCCTACGGCATCTGATGAATTGGTTGAGGTAAGATTATCCGAGATTGACGGGAAAGATGAAGCTGTGATTTTGGAGAAATATGAAGTGGAGAAAGAAACATCTTTTGGGGATTAAGGAGTTAAGTTGTGAGGAGATTAATACTATATTTGAGATAGCCTCATCTTTTCGCGAGTTGTCTAAGAGAGAAGTAAAAAAAGCTCCTGCTTTGCGAGGCAAGACAGTGGTTAATTTATTTTTCGAAAGTTCAACGCGCACACGCACATCATTTGAGCTGGCAGCAAAAAGATTAAGTGCTGATGTTTTAAATTTTTCTGCTTCGGTAAGCAGTTTAACAAAAGGGGAGACAATTGTAGATACAATAAAAAATTTAGAGGCGTATCATCCTGATGTTTTAGTTGTTCGTATTTCGCAATCCGCTTCTTTATATAATTTATGTAATTATACAAAAGCAAGTATCATTAATGCTGGTGATGGCTGTAATGAACATCCTACTCAAGCATTGCTGGATATGTTTACTGTTAAAGAGATTAAAAAAACATTAAGTAATTTGCGTGTTTTGATTGTGGGAGATATTCTTCATTCTCGTGTAGCACGTTCAAATATATTTGGATTTCAGAAATTTTCCTCCCATGTTAAGGTATGCGGCCCTCCAACTTTAATCCCTTATGAGTTTGAAAAATTAGGCGTGGAAATTTTTTATAATCTTGATGAAGCAATTGAGAACTGTGATGTGGTTATATTTTTAAGGATTCAGAGGGAAAGGCAAAAAGTTTCTTTTTTCTCTACCTTAAGAGAATATGTAGAGAGTTTTTCCCTGACTGTGGAGAGGGCAAAAAGATTAAAAAAGGATTGTCTTATTCTTCATCCCGGACCAGTTAACTGGGATATAGAGATAACTTCGCAGCTTAAAGATAAACTGCATCCTTTAATTCTCAAACAGGTGGAAAATGGTCTGGCAATAAGGATGGCAGTTTTATATCTTGTAGGAGGAGTTAAGTGAAGATTTTAATTAAGGGAGGAAAAATTGTAAATTTTGATGAAATCCAAGAAAGAGATATTTTAATTGAGAATTCAAAAGTTGTTCGCATAGGTAAAAATATAAAGGAGGAGGTGGATAGAGAGATTAATGCACAAGGAAAATTTATTCTTCCCGGATTAATTGATATGCATACACATCTGCGCACCCCGGGAAGAGAAGATGAAGAGGATTTATTAAGTGCTAGTAAGGCAGCAGCAAAAGGAGGTTTTACAACAATTATGTGTATGCCTAATACTGAGCCAGCAATAGATAACTATGGTTTAGCCGAGTGGATAGTTAAAGAGGCAGAAAAAATTGGAATGGTGGATATCTATCCTGCAGGAGCAATTACTAAGGAGAGGAAAGGGAAAGAATTAACAGAGTTCGGAGCATTAAAAAAAGCAGGCTGTTTAGCTTTAAGTGATGATGGGAATTCTTTAAAAGATACTTATCTTTTACGCCGAGCTTTAGAATATGCAAAGATGTTTAATATTTTAATTATTTCTCACTGTGAAGATGAATCTTTATCTTTTAAAGGTTCAATAAGAGAGGGGTTCCTGTCTTCCAAATATGGAATAAGAGGAATTCCCTCTATCAGTGAGAGTATAGTTGTTTTTCGTGATATAGAACTGGCCGGTTATCTTAAAACAAGAATTCATCTTGCTCATATAAGTACAAAAAGAAGTATAGAGATAATAAAAAAAGCTAAAGAAGAGGGAATAAAAGTGACCTGTGAAACCGCCCCTCATTATTTTATTCTCACCGTAGATGATATAAAAAAGCGTAATTTCTCTGCTCTTTTAAAAGTGAATCCTCCATTGCAGGAAAAAGAAGATATAGAGGCAGTTAAAAAAGCTTTGGCTGAAGATATCATTGATTGTATTGCTACAGATCATGCTCCTCATTCAAAAGCAGAGAAAGAGTTAAGTTTTGGGGAAGCGCCTTTTGGATTTATAGGATTAGAGCTTGCCTTTTCTTTAACTTATACTTATTTAGTTAAAAAAAATATATTGAGCTTGAAGGATTTAGTTAAAAAGATGTCTTATACACCCGCTAAAATTTTGGGATTAGGGGATAAAGGATATATAAAAGAGGAAAGCCCTGCTGATTTGGTTATTGTTGATTTAGAGAGTAGATGGAAAGTGACCGAAGAAAACTTGCTTTCTAAGTCAAAAAATACTCCTTTTTTAGGTTATGAATTGGAAGGAGAGATAATTTACACTATTCATAAAGGAAAGATAGTTTATAAAAGTGGTTAAGTTTATATTGACAGAGGAAGTGGGGAAGTTATGCCGGTGGTTGAGAATTTTAGGATTTGACGCAGAGTATTTTTCGGAAGATAATTTAGGGAGTTTGGTTATAAAAGCTTTAAGAGAAAACAGAATCATTGTTACCCGCAGAAAGAGAATTGATGATTTAAGATTTATAAAAGTTTATGCTAATGATGTAAAGGAACAGTTAAGAGAAGTTTTAAGACAGCTTAATCTTAAACCTGATGAGGAGAAGATGTTTACACGATGTGTAATTTGTAATAAAACTTTAGAGAAGGTAGAAAAGGAAAAAGTTAAAGAAAAAGTACCTTTATATGTATACCAGACCCAGAATGAATTTTATCAGTGTCCAGTTTGTCTGCGTATCTACTGGCAGGGAACCCACTGGGGAAATGTAAAAGAAACCATTAAAGAGTTAGCTTTATGATTGTTGCTGATTTTCATATCCATTCAAAGTACTCTCGTGCTACTTCAAAAAATATGGATGTTCCCAATTTAATCAAGTGGGCGAAGTATAAAGGGATAAATCTTTTAGGAACAGGAGATTTTACGCATCATTTATGGCTTGAGGAATTAAAACAATATTTAGAGCCAGTTGAAGATAGAGGATTATTTGTTTATCAGGGGATTCATTTTGTTTTATCTGGTGAGGTGTCTAATATTTTTTCTTGGAAAGGAAGGGTTTATCGTGTGCATAATTTGATTATGGTGCCTACTTTAGATTTAGCTTATCAGGTGAATAAAATGCTCAGTTTTTATGGGAATCTTACCTCCGACGGAAGACCTACTTTAAGTATGAGCTGTAAGGATTTAGCCCAGGAATTATTTAAAATTTCTCAGGATATTATTTTAATTCCCTGTCATATCTGGACTCCCTGGTTTGGTTTGTTTGGTTCTAATTCTGGATTTAATTCCTTAGAGGAGGCATTTCAGGGATATACAGATAAAATTACGGCATTAGAGACAGGTTTATCCAGTGATCCGGCAATGAACTGGCGTCTTTCAAAACTGGATAAATTCAGTTTAGTCTCCAATTCTGACTCTCATTCGCCTTCTCGCATTGGCAGAGAAGCAAATGTATTTGATTGTGAATTTAACTATTGGCAGATAAAGAAAGTGCTTGAGGAAAAAGATAAAAATAAATTTTTATATACTATAGAGTTTTTCCCTGAAGAAGGAAAATATCACTATGATGGGCATCGCAACTGCAATATAAGATTGCATCCTAAAGAGACTATAAAATATAAAGGGATATGCCCTAAGTGCGGTCGTCCTTTAACGCGAGGAGTTTTATATCGAGTGGAGGAATTAGCCGATAGAGAAGAGGGATTGGTTCCTTCTTCTGCTATTGGTTATAAGAGTTTAGTTCCCTTAGATGAGATAATTGCTGAGGCAAAGGAACTAAACAAGGGAAGTAAGGCGGTGGAGAAGGAATATATCAATTTAGTTAGTGAATTTGGTTCAGAATTCAATTTGTTAGTTAATGTAGATGAGAAAGAATTATTTTCTAAACTTCCTTACAGAATTGCTGAAGGAATAAAAAGAGTGAGGAGTAAAAAATTAAATATTTTGCCCGGTTTTGATGGAGAATACGGGAAGATTAAGATTTTTGATGAGGAAGAAAAAAAAGAGGATGAACAGCTTACTTTGTTTTAAAGAAAGATTTAGATGTTTGGAGAAAGAAAGAGTTTATATCTAAAGAACCTGACCATAGAGAAAGCAAAAAAAATAATGAATAGTTTATTAATAGAGAGTTTTATAAGAAGCTGAAAAATAATATTATAGAAAATTATCCATTTTACTGGGGATATTGATATGTGTTTGACGGAGGGAAAATGAAAATCGCTATTGTTTTTTATTCTTTCTCTGGCAATACTAAAAGATTGGCTTTGTTTTTGAAAGAAAAGTTAGAAGAAAATAATCATTCTGTAGGTGTAGTGGAGATTAAACCAGCTAAAGAAATCAACTCTTTCTCTTTGCAGGCTTTATCTGCTCTTTTGAAAAAAGAGGCCCCTCTTAAAAAAACAGAAGTAAATTTTGATGAGTTTGATTTAATAATTTTTGGAACTCCTGTTTGGGCGTTTACAATCACGCCTTATTTGAGGTCTTTTTTAAAAAATGTAAATCTGGAGGGTAAAAAAACTGTCTGTTTTGTAACCTTTGGAAGTGGGATAGGCTCTGATAAAGCTTTAAAGGAATTAGAGGGTATTTTAAAAGATAAAAAAGCAAAAGTTTTGTTTTCTTTTAAGGTAAAGGATATAAAAACAAAGGATAAGGATTATCTTCAAAAACTGAATTTATCCCTGTAGCTTAATGGGTAACCCGCCCCCTTAGCTTAAATGGATAAAGCGCGGGCCTCCGGAGCCCGAGTTGGAAGTTCAATTCTTCCAGGGGGCATATAAAAGTATATAAAGGAAAGATAGATGAAGGGGACGGGGGCGGAGCCTGAAATGACAGTTCAACTTTGCCCAGGGCATAAGAAGAAGATGAATGTTGCTGTAATTGGAGGATATAAATGCTCAAAAAAAATATATAAGATTGCTGAAGAGTTAGGTTCCTTAGTTGCCCAGCAGAACTGGGTAGTTATATGTGGTGGAGGGAGTGGGGTGATGGAAGCAGTATCACGAGGAGCAAAGAGAGAAGGAGGAATAACTGTGGGGATTTTGCCCAGTTTTAAAGGCGAGGAAGCCAACCCTTATTTAGATGTTGAAATTCCTACGGGATTAGGGTATGCAAGAAATTTTTTAATTGTAAGAGCTGCTGATTGTCTGGTGGCTGTAGATGGTAAATACGGAACTTTATCGGAAATTGCCTTTGCTTTAAATGAAGGAAAAAGAGTTTATGGGATAGATACTTGGGATATAAAAGGAATAATTAAGGTGAAAAATCCTCAAGAAGTAATAAGAAGAATTAAAAAAGATTTCAATTTATGAAAGCGGTTCTCTTTTTAGAAGACGGGTTTTATCTTGAAGGAAATTCTTTCGGCAAAGAAGGAGAGACAATTGGTGAGGTAGTTTTTAATACTTCCCTGACCGGGTATCAGGAGGTTTTAACTGACCCTTCTTATAAAGGACAAATTGTCTGTATGACTTATCCTTTAATTGGAAACTATGGAGTGAATGATTTTGATGTGGAATCAAGAAGAATTTGGGTTGAGGGTTTTATCGTGAAGGAAAAAAGTAGAATTGTATCCAACTGGCGAGCAAAAAAGAGTTTAGAGGATTATCTTAAGGAAAATAATATTGTAGCAATTGAGGATATAGATACACGAGCAATAACAAAAAGACTGAGAGAGAAAGGTTCTATGAAAGGAATTATTTCTACTTTTGATTTTGATATAAATAGTTTAAAGAAAAAATTAGACAGATTTCCCTCTATCGTGGGTCAGGATTTGGTGAAAGAGGTGACTCGTAAAGAGATTTTTGAGTGGAGGGATGGTTTAGAGGAGAAGAGAACAGAAGAATTTCCTAAGGAAAAATTTTGTGTGGTAGTAATTGATTGTGGAGTAAAATTTAGTATTTTAAGACATCTTAAAGAAAGAGTGGAGAAGGTAATTGTTGTTCCGGCAAATGTTTCTTTAGGAGAGATATTGAAATTGAAACCGGATGGAATTTTATTCTCTAACGGGCCGGGTGATCCTTCCCCGGTAAGTTATGTGATTGATACTGCAAAAGAGCTGATAGAGAGATTAAAAAGGAAAGAGATTAAAGTAGCAGTTATGGGAATATGCCTGGGGCATCAAATTTTGGGATTGGCTTTAGGAGGAAAAGCAGAAAAATTAAAATTTGGCCATCATGGAGGTAATCACCCTGTAAAGGATTTAAAAACAGGAAAAATTGATATTACCACACAAAACCATAACTTTATTATTCTTCCTCAGACTATTTTTGATGAAGATTTGGTGCTTACTCATCTGAATTTATATGACCGCACTCCTGAAGGAGCAGAACATAAAAAATTGCCTCTTTTTAGTGTGCAATTCCATCCTGAAGCAGGGCCAGGCCCTTTTGACGCTTACTACATCTTTGACAGATTTATAGACTTAATGAAAACAATTTCTTAATTCACATATAAATTCATGACTGTGACTTATATGTAAGTTAAGAGAGAGGATGCCGAAAAGGAAAGATATTAAAAAGATTTTGATTATCGGTTCAGGGCCGATTATTATCTCTCAAGCCTGCGAGTTTGATTATTCCGGGACTCAGGCTTGCAAATCTTTAAAAGAAGAGGGGTTTAGAGTAGTGCTTTTAAATTCTAATCCGGCGACAATTATGACGGATCCTGAATTTGCCGATGCAACCTATATAGAACCAATAACAGTTGAGACTTTAGAGAAAATAATTGTTAAAGAAAGACCGGATGCTTGCCTGGCAACTTTGGGAGGGCAGACTGCTTTAAATATTGCTTCTTCTGCAGCAAAAAAAGGAATCTTTGAAAAATATGGTGTGACGTTGATTGGAGCAAATCAGAAAGTGATTGCTCGTGCAGAGGACAGAAAGTTATTTAAAAAGACAATGCAGGAGGCGGGTATTCCTATTCCGCGTTCAAAAACTGTTTATTCTCTTAAAGAAGCAAAAGATGTATTAGATTTTGTTGGGATCCCTTGCGTTATAAGGCCGGCTTTTACCTTGGGAGGAACAGGAGGAGGGATTGCTTATAATATTGAGGAATTTGAGGAGATAACCAAACGCGGACTTTCCTTAAGCCTTATTGGTGAAGTTTTAATTGAGGAATATCTTTTGGGATGGAAAGAGTTTGAGCTGGAAGTGATGAGAGATAAAAATGATAATGTAGTTATAGTCTGTTCTATAGAGAATCTTGACCCTATGGGAGTTCATACTGGAGATTCAATTACTGTTGCTCCTGCCCAGACTTTAACTGATTTAGAATATCAAAAAATGAGAAATTATGCCATAAAAGCAATCCGTGCCATTGGTGTTGAGACAGGGGGAAGTAATATCCAATTTGCTGTTAATCCTCATAATGGGAGAATGGTAATTATTGAGATGAATCCAAGGGTCTCTCGCTCCTCTGCCTTAGCCTCAAAAGCAACCGGATTTCCTATTGCTAAAATTGCGGCAAAGCTGGCGGTAGGGTATACTCTTGATGAGATACCTAATGATATAACACGAAAAACTCCTGCTTCTTTTGAGCCAACAATAGATTATTGTGTAGTAAAAATTCCTCGCTTTACTTTTGAAAAATTCCCGCAAACAAAGCCAAGTTTAGATACATCAATGAAGTCTGTGGGAGAAGTGATGGCTATTGGGCGAACTTTTAAAGAGGCACTTTTGAAAGGCATAAGGGCTTTAGAGATAGCCAAATCAGGCTTGAATTCTTTAATAGAGAAAGATACACCTCAAGAGGAAGCAAAAGAAAAAATAAAAGAAAATTTAAGTATTCCTAATGATAAAAGATTGTTTTTTATTGCTGATGCTTTCCGTTGGGGGTTTAGCATTGAGGAAGTTCATTCTTTAACTTATATTGATAAATGGTTTTTAAATAATATAAAAGAAATTGTGGAATTTGAGAAAAGATTAAAAAAAGAAAAGTTAACTTCCTCTTTACTTAAAGAGGCAAAAAAGATGGGTTTCTCGGATAAGTTTTTAGCAAAGCTTCTTGATACTGAAGAGGAGAAAATTTATAAATTAAGAAGAAAAGAGGAAATCAGGCCAGTTTATAAATTGGTAGACACCTGCGCTGGAGAATTTGAGGCTTATACTCCTTATTATTACTCCTCTTATGAATATGAATGTGAAGCAAAAGTGTCAAGAAGAAAAAAAGTAATGATTTTAGGAGGAGGACCTAATCGTATTGGACAGGGGATTGAGTTTGATTACTGCTGTGTTCATGCCGCTTTTGCTTTAGGGGAGGAAAATGTTGAGGTGATTATGGTAAATTGTAACCCCGAGACAGTATCTACTGATTATGACACATCAGACAAACTCTATTTTGAGCCTATAACTCAGGAGGACGTTTTAAATATTGTAGATAAAGAAAAACCATATGGAGTTATTCTTCAACTTGGAGGGCAAACTCCTCTTAATTTAGCATTAGCTTTAGAGAAAGAAGGAGTAAATATTTTGGGGACAAAGGCAAAGTATATTGATATCGCGGAAGACAGAGATAAATTCAGAAGGCTTCTTTTGAAATTAGGACTGAAGCAACCCGAAAGTGGTATTGCTAAAAATTTAGAGGAAGCAAAAAAAATTACTTTAAGAATTGGTTTTCCTCTTCTGGTGAGGCCTTCTTATGTTTTGGGGGGAAGAGCAATGGAGATAGTTTATGATTTAGCTACCTTAGAGAACTTTGTTAGGGAAGCTTTAGAGTATTCTTTTAACCAGACAATTTTAATTGATAAATTTTTAGAAGACGCGATTGAGGTAGATGTAGATTTAATTGGAGATGGGAAAAATTTTGTTATCGGAGGGATTCTGGAGCATATTGAGGAGGCAGGAGTCCATTCAGGAGATAGTGCAATGTGCCTTCCTCCATTCAGTCTTTCTCAAAAAATAGTTAACAAAATAAGAGAAGTTGCTTATGCGTTAGCGGAGGAGTTAAAAATTGTAGGATTGATGAATATTCAGATGGCAGTTAAAAATTCTTCTGTATATATTCTTGAGGTTAATCCCCGTGCTTCAAGAACAATACCTTTTATATCTAAAGCGATTGGAGTACCTTTAGCAAAACTGGCAGCTAAAGTTATGCTGGGAAAAACTCTTAAAGAATTAGGATTTACAAAAGAGATTAAACCTCCTTATTTTTCTGTTAAAGAGAGTGTTTTCCCTTTTCACCGTTTTCCGGGGATGGATATAATTTTAGGTCCGGAGATGCGCTCTACAGGAGAGGTTATGGGGATTGATTTTGATTTTGGAAAGGCTTATCTCAAAAGTCAGTTAGCCGCTTCCCAATTTCTACCTAAGCAGGGCAATGTATTCATCTCTGTAAGGGATAAAGATAAAGAAGCAATTGTTTCTGTAGCAGAGGAAATTAAAAAATTGGGATTTAATATTTTGGCTACGGAGGGGACAGCAAAGGTTTTAGAGAATAGAGGGATAAAAGCGGAAATTCTTCCCAAATTAGCCCAAGGACGCCCCAATATTTTAGATTATATGAAAAATAATGAAGTTGCTTTAATTATTAATACTCCTTCAGGAAGAATTCCTCGCAAAGATGAGGTAATTATAAGAAGAGAGGCAATTTTACGCAATATTCCTGTAATTACCACTGTCTGGGGAGCGCAGGCTTCCCTTAAAGCAATTAAGGCACTTCTTAAGGGAGATTTAAAAGTCAACTCTATTCAAAGGTATCATAAATTGATAAAATATTAAAATGCTTCTTGTGAAAGAAGAGATAAAAAAATTAATTGAAGAAAAAAAAATTGTTGAGGATTTCATTAATTTAGATATTCAGCTTACCCCCAATGGATTTGATTTAACGGTGGAGAAAATTTTTAAGTTTACCTCTCCTGGCGCTATAGATTTTTCTAATAAAGAAAGAGTAATAGCAGAAGTAGAGAAAATTTTACCTCAGAAAAGAAGGGGGGAAAAGTTTGGATGGTGGAGTCTTGCGCAGGGGGCTTACAAGATAAGAACAAATGAGAGTTTAAATCTACCTTCCAATTTAGTAGCTTTAGGTTTCCCGCGCACATCTTTGCTAAGAAACGGTGTTTTTATTCAAAATGGTGTATGGGATGCCGGGTTTTCAGGAAGAAGTGAATTTATTCTTGTTGTGGAGAATCCTTTGGGAGTAAAAATTAAAGAGAATGCGCGCTTAGTTCAGATTGTTTTTTTAAAAATAAAAAACACTCAAAAATATCAAGGAATATATAAAAATTTAAAATGAAAATCATTGAGATTAAAACTAAAAAAAGGATAGAATTTATAGAGATTACCGAGTCTGTTGGAAAAATAGTTAAAGAAAGCAAAATTAGGGAAGGAATTTGTGTAATTTTTTGTCCTCACACTACTGCAGGATTAACAATTAATGAGAATGCGGATCCTTCGGTAAGAAAAGATATTATTAGTCATTTAGAAAAAATTGTGCCCCCTCGTGGTAATTATTCTCATCTTGAGGGCAATGCCGATTCCCATATAAAATCTTCTTTTTTGGGGAGTTCTTTAAATTTAATTATTCATCAAGAGAAATTAGTTTTAGGAACTTGGCAGGGGATTTATTTTTGTGAATTTGATGGTCCACGCCAGAGGAAGGTTTATCTGAAGTTGATAAGTGCTTAAGAAGGCTTATTTTCTTCTATTTATCTTTTTTATCTTCTCTGGCTTTCCACAAGAAAATTATAGCTGGCATCGTGAGGAATCAGAAAACTTCTATATCTATTATCGCAATGTTCCCTTAGATTATATCGAGAAGGTAAAAAAATTAGCTGAAGCTTATTACTGGAAGTTAGAGAATAAGTTAGGCCTTCTTCATCTTCAATTTCATACAAAGATTTATATTTATGATAATAAAGAGGATTATCTTAAATTTACCCATCGACCTGCCTGGTCTTCAGGGTGTGCTTATTTAGAAGGAAAAACAATTAAAAGTTTTTTTAATTCTAAAGACTTTCTTAATCGCGTTCTTCCTCATGAATTGGGGCATATAATGTTTAATGAATACCTGGCGGGAAGAAGGGTTCCTTTATTTTTACAGGAGGGAATTGCCCAGTTTTGTGAAAAAAGTTCTTCTCGTCGTTACTTCAAATATACTATTAAACAGGCATTAGGAAAGAAAATGTTTATTCCTTTGAGAGAACTTGTAAAAATAGAAGGAAGCTATTTGGCTAAAAATCCTAAAAAAGTGAGCATTTTTTATGCAGAATCAGTAGGAATTATTGATTATTTACTTACCAGACATGGTAAGTTTGATTTTAGGTCTTTTTTGCGTAAAATAAAAGAAGGTAGTGATTTGGAGAAAGCAATAAAGTGGGCCTTTGGGTATGATGGTATTGATGAGCTTAACAGAAGATGGATAGAGTATTTATCAAAATAAGGAGGCAGATATGCCCGAGCTACCTGAGGTAGAAACAATTCGTCAGCAATTAAAAGAGAAAATTTTAGGAAGAAGGATTGAGGAGGTAATTGTTAAAGATAAGCGGCCGATTAAAGAAATTTCAAAAGATAAATTTATTCAGAGAGTTATTCATCAGAGAATTGTTGATATTTTAAGAAGGGGGAAAGTTTTAATTTTTAAATTAGGAGAGAATCTTTTCATTGTTGTCCATATGCGTCTTACAGGATGGTTCATTTTAAGTAAAAATATTGAGAAATTCTCCCGCATAATTTTTAAAATTTCCGGCGGGTATCTTTTAAATTATTGTGATTCAAGAATGCTTAGTGAAATTAGAATTATGGATAACTGGCAGAATCTTCCTATTATAAAAGAGATGGGACCAGAACCATTGAAGTTAAATTATGATGATTTTTTAAAATTATTTGAGAAGAAAAAGACGAAGATAAAGCCTCTTCTTATGGATCAGAAATTTTTAGCAGGGATAGGAAATATCTATTCTCAGGAAGCTTTATTTTGTGCGGGAATACATCCTGAAAGAAGAGCGGATAAAATTAGCAAAGAAGAATATAAAGAATTATTCAGATGCTTGATGTCTATTCTTAAAAAAGCTATTGAGAAAAAAGGCTCTTCTGTAGATACTTATCGTCAGATTAATGGAGAAGAAGGAAAATATATTCCTTTCTTGAAAGTTTATCAAAGAGAGAACCAGCCTTGCTTTGGATGTAAAACTCCCATAAGGAAAAAAACTATTGCTGGAAGAGGAACTTATTTTTGTCCAAAATGTCAATTATGAAATCAGAAATAAAAGAGAGAGTTTCTGTTATTGGAGCAGGAAGCTGGGGAACAACTTTAGCTATTCTTCTTGCTGAGAAAAATATCTGTGTTGGCTTACATAGTGTTTTTAAGGAACATAATCAGAGGATGCAAAAAGAAAGAATGAATAGATTGTTTCTTAAAGGATTTAGGTTTCCTCCTTCTTTAGAAATAGTTGCCTCTCTTAAACAAGCTTTAGAAAGTGAAATTATTGTGGTAGCTATTCCAGTTAAATTTATAAGAAAAGTATTAAAAAAAATAAGTAAGAATCTTCCCTCTCACAATAAGATATTTTTAAGTGTGAGCAAAGGAATTGAAAGGAGTTCTCTAAAAAGGCCCTCCCAAATTATTGAAGAAGAGGTTGGCAAAGTAAAAATAGGAGTTTTATCCGGTCCTAATATCGCTTATGAGATAATAAGAAAAATTCCTTCTGTTTCTGTGGTCGCCTCCTCCCATAGAGATGTGGCTTTAAAGATTCAAAGGATTTTCTCCACTTCTTATTTTAGAGTGTATACGCACGACGATATGATAGGAGTAGAGTTAGCCGGAGCCTTGAAAAATATTATTGCTCTTGCCTGTGGGATATCGGATGGGTTGGGCCTGGGAACAAATACTAAATCTGCTTTGGTGACACGAGGGTTAGTTGAGCTTGCCCGTTTGGGAGAGAAGATGGGAGCAAAGGGAGTTACTTTCTGGGGAGTAGCTGGATTAGGAGATTTGGTTACCACCTGTTTTTCTCCTCATTCTCGCAATCGCTTTGTAGGAGAAGAAATTGGAAAAGGGAAAAAATTGAAGGAGGTAGTGAAGAAGATGAAGATGGTTGCCGAGGGGGTGGAGACGGTTAAATCTGCTTATCAGTTGAGTAAGAAATTGAATGTGGAGATGCCTATTACTCAAGAGGTCTATTTAGTTCTTTATAAGAATAAATCCCCTCGTAGAGCAGTTAAAAATTTAATGGAAAGGCCCCTCAAAGAAGAAATATCTTCTTTTTAAGAAAGCTATTTTCTTACTTTAAAGGATAGGATTTGCCCAGCACCAGAATAAATTTGGTGCTGGACACCCAGAATCGAACTTTGTTCTGGTTCTGGGTGAACCACAACCTTCTCTCTATTTTAACCTTTTATTTTATCAAATAACCTCGGGAGGGCGGGATTTGAACCCGCGACCCCTTGAACCCCATTCAAGTGCGCTAATCCAGACTGCGCCACCTCCCGAGTTATTTAAATTATACCTAATTTTTTTTCGATGTAAAGAAAAGTCTTTTTGGGCAAAAGCTTGGGAGCGTTTGATTAACTGCTGGCAGAGACACATTTAATCCCTTATTGTTCAATATGTTATAATAAATTATCAAAGTTCACCTTGGATGATAGGAGGTTAAGGATGAAAAAAGAGAAGAGCTTAAAATATCCTTTCAAAGGAGTAATCCCTGATACGCAGAGGTTATTGGTATCTCTACAAAAAGTTTGGATTGGGGAAAGGCTTGTTCTAAAGAATAACTAACAGTTAATATAACGCTTCAAAAAATTTGTTATTTACAAGCTATTGCTTTCTTTTATAATAAAAAAAGAAAGAGGGGAAAAGAAATCTTCTTAGATAAATCAGGAAAAGTGGGAGGCAGGTGACCCTATAATTAATCATTAAATGAAAGAAATATCTTCCCTGGAGGATTTGTTATGATTGCTCTTATCAGTCTTTTAACTATTATTATTCTTTCTATCGTTATTGTGCGTATTGGAGCAGTAGCTTTGGAGTTAACCGGGCTTTCTCCTGAAGTAGCTTCCTTTCAGGCTCAATCTGCTTTTTCAGGGGTAGGATTTACTACTCAGGAGTCTGAAACTATCGTTAATCATCCTGTACGCAGAAGAATAATCAGAATTCTTATTCTTTTGGGAGGAGCAGGGGTTACTTCTTCAGTGGCAACGTTAGTTTTGACCTTTATGGGGCAGTCAGGAAGAAGTATTCTTATCCGGGGAGTAATTTTAAGCATAGGGCTTTTGGGAATATTCATTTTTGCTCGTTCAAATTATATTTATAACCTGATGAAGAAATTGATTACAAAAGCTTTAGATAGGTGGACGAAACTGCGTATTTATGATTATGAGCAGATGTTAGGATTAAGCAAAGGTTTTGTTATCTCACGTATAATAGTAAAAGAGGATAGTTGGTTAAGTGATAAAAGATTGAGTGATTTGAAACTGGAGGGAGCTTTAATTTTGGCTATCTATCGCAAAGTTAATAGTGAGGAAAAATATATTGGCGTGCCTAAAGGAGATACAGTGATTAAACCAGGGGATGCTTTGATCTGTTATGCACGTCAGGATGTAAGTAAAGCTCTTTCTCAAAGATGTAAGGGAGAGAAGGGTGATATTGAACATAAAGCAGGAGTGGAAGAGGAAGAAAGACTTGCTCGTCTACGTGAGGCTCAAGGTGGGTTTGATTAGCCTTCCTATTAGATGAAAACCGCTTTTCTTTATTGTGAAGATTTAAAAAAATATAGTTTTGGTCAAACTCATCCCTTTCAAGGAAAAAGATTTTCTCTTTTTTGGGAATTTTTTAACAAAAATTTTTCTTCTTTTAGGGATAAGTTTGAAATTATAAACCCGGAACCTGTCGACGATTCTCTTCTGGAGCTGGTTCATGCTCAGGAGTATATCGAAGTAGTAAGAAGTGCCTCTCAAGGATTGTATATTCCCCAGATACTTAATTATGTTAGTATGGACAACCTTGATCCGTTAACTTTCCAGCTTCCTCAAGGAATAGAGGAGGCAGCAAGGTTAATTGTGGGCGCTACTGTATTAGGCGCTGAATTGGTAGCAGAGGATAAGTTTGAGAAAGCAATTGCTTTAGGTGGGGGGCTCCATCATGCCAAACCTGATTTTGGAGAAGGTTTCTGTATATATAATGATGTAGCGGTTGCTGTTAAGTATCTTAAAGAAAAGCTTGGTTTTAAAAAAATTTTAGTCTTAGATACAGATGCTCATGCAGGAAATGGGACAAAAGAGATTTTTTATGCGGACAGCGAAGTTTTATTTATTGATATTCATCAGGACCCTCAAACTATCTATCCTGGCTCAGGATTTATCTGGGAGATTGGGGAAAACAGAGGTGAAGGATTCACAGTTAATATTCCTTTGCCTAGAGGAGCTTCCAATTTATCCTATAAAGCTGTTTTTGAGAAAATAATTATCCCTTTAGCAGAAGAATTTAGGCCACAAATAATTATAAGATATGGAGGCTCTGATCCCCATTATTTAGATGAATTGACTGATTTAGGGCTAACTCTAGATGGATTTAAAATGATTGGTGATTATGTAAGAAAAATAGCAGAAAAGATTTGTCAGGGAAAAGTAGTCGATTTAATAACTTCTGGATATAACCTGAAAGTTTTACCTTTTGCCTGGTCAGCTTTAATTTGTGGATTATTAGACTTAGATATAGATTTGAATTTAGAAGAAAAAGGAATCCCTTCTCCTGATGCAGGACTTAAAGAAACAGAAGCTATAATAGAAGAATTAAAAAATCTTCTTAAAAAATACTGGAGGTGTTTCTGTTAAGATGGCCAACAATTCCAAGAAAAAACAGAATAATTCAGCTACAAGTTGAATTAAGAAATATGGAAATAATTTACCCCGAACCACAGAAAGCCACCCTGCCCTTTCCCTGAAAGGGCGGGGTAAGCCCGTGTTCGGGGGTTACATATAAATTCATATCAAGTTTATGTGTAAATTAAGGAAAAAGGTAGGTTTATAAATCAATTACTGCTATTTTAAAAGTAACCATTTCCATACAGGAAAGACTTTTATAGTGTATTGGCGAATTTTTGTGTTATCTTCCTGATTGTAGGTAAGAATTTTTGCTTTTTATGTTGAGATAATCTAAAGCTTTAATTAATTCTCCCAACTCTTTTTATTATTCTTATTCAATTAAACTGTAAAGAAGATAATTTTGCCTACTCCTCTTGCGCCTACAAGAGAAATTGTAAATTTTTGGTAAAGGTAATCTTAAGTTTCCTTTCAAAAGCATTAAATGATCTATTGAAAGTCAATTAAATACTGTTTTATCTTCTCCATTTGTTTCCTATAAGAAACCAGATTTTTCAATAATCATCCCCTGCAGAAAACATATATACACCTTAAGTTTAATATTTAAAAGACTTAAAATAAAAAGAGATGGAAATCTTAATAGAATCTTATTTTTTGGTTTTGACTCGTAAGTTGGCAAAACAAGCATTGCTTATTTTGTAAACTTACAGTATTAATAGACAAAAAATATTTAAATAATTGACAAATCTTTTTTTATTGT